>CAJHYW010000020.1_pt1 | contig 39941 bp, 36 predicted proteins | sample 9198811 | NCBI WGS metagenome assembly CAJHYW01 (sample SAMEA7708378, study PRJEB35096) | sediment metagenome | biome: marine neritic benthic zone biome [ENVO:01000025]; feature: sediment [ENVO:00002007]; material: shallow marine sediment [ENVO:03000034] sea grass bed [ENVO_01000059] ...
CATCCCGCCGATGAGCCAAGCGGCCTGGGAGACCGAGTTCGCCCACTACAAGGGCTCGCCCGAGTACCAGAAAATCAACCTCGGTATCACGCTGGACCAGTTCAAGAAAATATTCTGGTTCGAGTATGCGCATCGTGTGCTGGGTCGGCTGATAGGTGTGGCCTTTGCGTTGCCGTTGGTGTTTTTCTGGGTACGCGGTTTTGTTACACGGCCCTTGTTGATGCGGCTTCTCGTGCTGTTCGGTTTGGGCGGTTTGCAGGGCTTGCTCGGCTGGTACATGGTCAAAAGCGGTCTCGTCGACGACCCGCACGTCAGCCAGTATCGTCTCACCGCCCATCTCGCCGTCGCCGTCGCCATCTACACCTACATGCTCTGGGTCGCGCTCGACGTGTGGCGTGGCGGTGAAGAGAAAACCGCGGCCCTCGCGTGGTCGGCGCTGCCCCCGGCCACCTTGACCGTGCTGGCGCTGGTGGTACTGACGATATTGTCCGGCGGCTTCGTGGCAGGGCTGGATGCCGGCTTTGCCTATAACACCTTCCCCCTCATGGGTGGGCAATGGATACCCGATGGCCTGTTCGCGCTCACCCCCGCGTATGCGAATTTCTTCGAGAATCTGGTGACGGTGCAGTTTGTCCACCGTGTGCTCGCCACCCTGACCTTGGCGAGCGTCGCCACCCTGTGGTTTGTGGCGGTGCGCGCACCTCTCGATACGCGCACCCGCTCGGCGTTCCACCTGCTCGCGGCGCTGGCGGTGGCTCAGGTCAGCCTGGGTATTGGTACGTTGCTGCTGCACGTACCGGTGCCGCTCGCGGCAGCCCATCAAGCAGGGGCATTACTGTTAGTGAGCGCCTTGGTGCTTGCGTATCACCGTCTGCGTCAGGGGTAAAGGCGGGGGCGGTCTCTAGGCGGCGCTGGCGCCGCGCTCGGAAGCAGACAGATCGAGGTTCTGTATCATGCTGTAGAGCACTTCGCCGGCGAGACGGCAGAGCAGCTCTAAACGGGTCTGGTCGCTGGTCGTGAAGTGCTCGTTGTCGGTCTTGTTCAGGGCTTCCACGACCCCGATCACTTTGCCCCCACCCATGATCGGGACGGCGAGCACCGACTTGGTCCTGAACTCGAACTCGTCGTCGATCCAATCGAAGAAACGACCGTCCCATTCCGTGTTGTTGACCACGGTGGCCGTTTGGTTTTGCACCACCCACCCGGCGATCCCGTAGCCGCGGGGTACACGACGCCACAAAAGGTCGCGCTTTGGCACCTCGCCCTTGACCAGCACGAACATGAGCTCACCGGTGGTCTCGTCCAATACGAGCAGCGAGCCGTCGCGTGCGCCGATGGCTTCCAAATAGCGCTCCAAGACCTGGTCGAGGATCTCGATGATTTCGGCGCTGGCAGGGGGGGTGTCGACGGCGTCCATGAGCGCCTGCAGCGAGTCTATGAAGCGCCTTCGCGCCGACATCGCTTCGCGTAGCTGGCGATTATCTTCCTTGAGCTGGGAGAGCTGCGCTTGCAGCTCCGATTCGGGTTCCGACATGAGTTTCTTATCGGGGAGCAAGCTCCCCTCGCGGTACGTACATGAAACGCTAGTCCATAACGGGGGTACTGCCAAGGATTTGACGCTACCGCAGGTCCGCAAGCGGGCGTTCGTCAAACAGATCGGGCTCGCCACAGCGCCCGAGCATCACGGCGCGAACACGGTCGCGGAGCGAAATCGCCGCCTGCCAGCCGGACTCGTCATCGGAGACGTCGCTAGCGACGGGCGCCGAGACCTCGAGCTCGATGCTGCCGCGTCTCGGGAACAGCTTGTCCCCCCGTAGGATGGAGCGCGTGCCGCGGAGCGTGACCGGTACGACACAGGTCTTGGCCTCGACCGCGGTCACAAAGGCACCGAGCTGAAAGGGGAGCAGCCCGGGCATGCGTCTGAAGGTGCCTTCGGGGAAGAAGCCGAGCGGTGCACCCTCGTGTATGGCCCGCTTGACGCGCTCGGCGTCATCCACGCTGCGCTCGGTATCGAAGCGCTCCACGAAGTGCGCCCCGAGGCGTCCTAGCAGCCAGCCCGAGATGATGTTGCGCGCGAGCTCGCGTTTCACAACGAAGGCGATAGGGTGCGGCCATACGGCAACAAGCACGGCGCCATCCAGATAGCTTGCATGATTGGAAACCAGCACATAGCTGCCGTGGCTTGGGATGTGCTCGAGACCCCGGGTTCGAAGCCCGATGCCGCTAAGACGCAGCACCGCGCGCGCGCCGAGCCGTGCTATGGCCCATGACCACGTGCGTTTTGGTGAGATGACGACCGCGAGCCAGGTGGGTACCGCGACCAGCATGGCGACCATCCATGCGTAGCCCGCGTAAAGCCGGGTACCGAGCGAGCGGCTCAGGCCGCGTGCGCGCGGGGCCACGGCGGATAGTGCAAGCCGGACGAACTGCAGCCACACGCGCCGTTCGGTGGAGGCAAGACGTCCGCGCTCGTAGAGGTCTTTTGTCGCTACTCTTCGGATCTTGCCGCTCGAGGTCTTTAGCACGGTGTGCGGACCCGCGAGCACAATATCGTCCGGCGGCAGGTCCAAGCTTTGGCGAGAGAGCTCTTGTATACGCTGGACCAACCCCTCGCGCCGGGCGGCGTCTTGCTCACGGGTCTCGGCGACGACCACGAGCCGTTCGGTTTGGGTTTTCGGGTCGGCGCTGCCAAAGGCGGCGACACAACCTTGGCGAATGCCGTCCAGCTCCCCGATGGCACTCTCGAGCTGATACGGATAGATGTTGCGGCCGGCACGAATAATGACGTCTTTGTCGCGACCCGTGACAAAGATCTCGCCGCCCGCAACATAGGCGAGGTCGCCGGAGTTTAGCCAATCTCCGTCGAACAGCCGTCGCGTCTCCTCGGTGTTGCGAAAATACCCACTGGTGGTCGACGGTCCCATGAACTGCAGATGGCCTTGCTCGCGCTCACCCAGCTCGTGCCCGGTGTCGTCGATGATGCGTATTTGGTAACCCGCTAGCGGCAGGCCACAGCCGACGACCTCGATGGCGTCGCTGTCGTCTGCGGCCGCGGGCTCGGCGCGGCCGTCGCGCTGCAAGCTCTCGCGTTTGACCCGGTCGATGCGGGCACCACGGCCCGGCGGTGGAAAGCCGATGCCCAGGCTGACTTCGGCCAACCCGTACACCGGTGCAATCGCCTCTTGGCGCAGGCCAAAGCGCGCGAAGCGCTCGCCGAAGCGGCGCAGCGTCTGCGCGCTGACCGGTTCGGCACCGTTGAAAGCAAGCCGCCAGCTGCTGAGGTCCAAGCCTTGTATATCCGCGTCCTCGATGCGCTTGAGACAAAGCTCGTAGGCGAAGTTCGGACCGGCCGATATGGTGCCGCGATGCTGGTGTATGGCCCGTAACCACCGTGCGGGTCGGCTGAGAAAAGTCAGTGGCGACATGAGCACCAAGCGAAAGCCGTAGTACAAGCTGCCAAGCCAGGCGCCGATGAGACCCATATCGTGGTAAAGCGGCAACCAGCTTACAAACACATCATTCGGGCTTGCGTCGATGGCGGACCCCATGGCGCGGATGTTGGCCAGCAGGTTGGCATGGGTCAGCACGACGCCCTTCGGGTTTCCGGTGCTCCCGGACGTGTACTGCAGGAATGCAACATCGTTGGCATGGACCGCGGGCAGGGTCTCGGTGCTCGTCTCCTGCTCCAGGTCGGAGACGCTGAGCACGTGACTCAACCCGCTCACTTGAGATTGCAAAAGACGCGCCACGGCTTTGACTTGGTCGAAGGTGATCATCACCTTGGCCTGCGCGTTGGAAAGAATCAGTGCATGACGCCGGATGTGGTCCTCCACCTGCGACAAACGCACGGGCGGATAAATAGGGACCGGGATGGCGCCGGTCATCAACACGCCCATGAAGCTCGACAAGTACTCGACCCCGGTCGGGAGCATGATGGCAACGCTTTCACCGGGGAGCAGACCCTTTGCCACGAGACCGTGTGCTACACGCTCAGCCCCGCGCAGCAGCGCTTCGTAGCTCAACGCCTCGGTGTTCTCCTGCTCGTCGTAGAGCAGCACATGGGAGCGCTGCGGGTGCCTGCTGACATGCCAACGCAACACCTCGGTCAGCGTGCGTGCACGCTCCGGGGTCGATTCGTACTCCTCAGTAGGGGGGCTTGGCGATACACGCGTTAGCTCCGTTTGATGTTCGGGTCCGCCGGCCAGGCTTGCACGCAGCAGGTCGCGTGGTGTCTCCGCGTTTGCAAGCGTGCGTTCGGGTAGCCGCACACCTAGCGCATGCTCCAGGCGCATGAGCAACTCCATACGCGCCAAGCTGTCCAGACCGAGGTCGCGGTCAAGCGAGGAATCCAGCGTGATACGCTGCTGGGTCTGTTTGTGTGGGTACAGCTCGTAAACCACCTCCTCCACGGTTTGCAGCAAGGCCGCCGGGTCGACGACCGGTGTGCCAAGCGCGTCGCCGTGCGCGTCTGTGCTTTTCGTGGCTTTCATGGAACGCTCAGCATCGCACGGCCCGCTTGCACCCGTCTACAAACGCGCCGGCGCTCCTCTACACCGCCCCGAGCTGGTAGCCTTTACACCGCGGCGAGGCAGGGTCCGAGCGGGGCCCGACCCGCGGGGCCGGCCCGGCATGCCGGCTACCATCATCGCGGGTTTGGCGGGAGCATTTGTGTGAGTGAACGTGTACCCAAGCGCTTGGCGGTCGACATTGGCGGCACCTTCACCGATGTAGTCCTAGAGACCGGTGAGCGCACCTTGACCACCAAGGTGCTCACGACGCCCAAGCCCGAGCGCGGTGTCTTGGACGGTGTGGCGCAGGTGCTCGCGCGCGCCGACCACCGCCTCGCCGATATAGACCTACTGATCCACGGCACCACGCTCGCCACCAACGCGATCATCGAACGCAAGGGCGCGCGGACGGCTTTCATCACCACGCATGGGTTCCGCGATACGCTGGAGATTGGCGACGAGGGTAGACACGACCAGTACGACTTGTACATCGAGAAGCCGGCACCGTTGGTGAGCCGTGCGTTGCGTCTTCCCGTCCTCGAGCGGGTCAGCGTGCATGGTGAGGTGCTGGTCGCACTCGACGAGGCCTCGCTGCGGCAAACCGTGGCGCGGCTGCTCGAGCTGGACGTGCAAAGCGTCGCCGTTGGCTTCATGCACGCATACCGCAACCCCGTGCACGAGCAGCGTGCGCGCGAGGTGCTAGGCGAGCTGGCTCCCGGGCTCGCGGTCACTCTTTCCTCCGAGGTATGCCCGGAGATCCGAGAGTATGAACGCTTCTCCACGGCTTGCGCCAACGCGTATGTGCAGCCGCTGATGGCGCGCTATCTGGAGCGTTTGGAAAGCGAGTTGTTGGCCGCGGGGATGCGCTGCGCCATGTTGCTGATGACCTCGGGTGGCGGTCTGACAAACCTAGAAACCGCAAGACGTTTCCCCATCCGGCTGGTGGAGTCCGGGCCGGCGGGCGGCGCCATTCTCGCCTGCGAGCTGGCGCGCGAGCACGGCTTGGACCAGGTGCTCTCGTTCGACATGGGTGGGACGACCGCCAAGATCTGCCTCATCGAGCAGGGTCGCACCCAAACCGCTCGAAGCTTCGAGGTCGACCGGGCGGCACGTTTTGTCAAAGGCAGCGGCTTACCGCTGCGTATTCCGGTGGTCGAAATGGTGGAGATCGGTGCAGGGGGCGGCTCCATAGCCCGTGTGGACACGCTTGGGAAGATCGCTGTGGGTCCTGAGAGCGCCGGCTCCGAGCCCGGTCCCGCGTGCTACAACCGAGGCGGAAACGCGCCCACGGTCACCGATGCCGACCTGTGCATGGGTTACATCGACCCGCGGCGCTTTGCCGGCGGGGCGATCGCGCTCGACCCGTCGCTGGCGACCGCGGCGCTCACCCGCGAGGTCGCGCCGGCGCTTCGTCTTACGCCCGAGCTGGCCGCCTTTGGGGTCATCGAGATGGTCGATGAAACCATGGCGAATGCAGCGCGGGTGCATGCGGTGGAACGTGGCTTGGACATAGGCGCGCACAGCTTGGTCGCGTTTGGCGGTGCGGCACCCTTGCACGCCGTGCAGCTTGCGCAGAAGCTTGGTATCGACCATATCGTCATACCTCCGAACGCCGGCGTAGGCTCTGCAGTCGGTTTTCTACGTGCGCCGGTGTCCTACGAGGTGCTGCGCAGCCGCTATCTTCGGCTCAAGGATTTTGAGGCGGCCGTGGTGAATACCTTGTTCGATGAGCTTCGCGACGAAGCCATGTCGGTTGTCAGCGCCGAGGTGTCCACCCAGGCGCCGAGCGAGCACCGGTTGGCGTATATGCGCTACGTGGGTCAGGGGCACGAGATTGCCGTCGCCCTGCCGGTACGACGCTATGACCGGGGTGATGCGGCGGTGCTCAAGACAGCCTACGAGCAGCGTTACGCGCAGCAATTCTCGCGTGTGATCCCGCAGGCCGATATCGAGGTGCTGAGCTGGTCGGTGACCATGGGCACGCCGGCGCACGCGGGCCCACCAGCCAACGCGAGCGGCGACGCGCCGAGCGAGCAAGCCGGGGAACAGCGTGTACGCGAGGTTTTTAACGTTTCAACCGGCGGCTTGGTACAGGTCCATACCTATGAACGCGAAGCCCTCGCCCGTAACACGACGTATGCGGGACCCTGTATCATCACCGAGGCGGGCACCTCGACGGTGGTAAGCGAGGCCTTCGAAGCCGCTTCGGACGACGCAGGGTTTCTCGTGTTGTCACGGCGCAAGACGCGGAGGCAGACCCAATGAGCGCAGCTTCCGGATTGGAGCTCATCCGTCTACAGGTGATGTGGAATCGGTTGCTGGCGGTCGTCGAGGAGCAGGCGCAAACGCTCGTGCGCACGGCCTTTAGCTCCATGGTTCGAGAGTGCGGAGACCTCTCCGCCGGTGTCTTCGACCTGCAGGGGCGGATGCTCGCGCAGGCCGTGACGGGAACACCCGGCCATGTCAACTCGATGGCGGAATCGGTCAAGCATTTCATCGCCCACTTTCCCGTAGAGTCCATGCGCGAAGGCGATATCTACATCACCAACGACCCGTGGTTGGGCACCGGACATCTCAACGACTTCGTACTCTGCACCCCGGCGTTTCATCATGGGCGCATGGTGGCCTTATTTGCCTGCACCAGCCATCTGATCGATATTGGTGGGATCGGTTTTGGTCCGGACGGTACCGATGTGTATATGGAGGGTTTGTATATACCCATGCTAAAGCTGGCGGACCGTGGCGCGCTGGACCAAACCCTGATGGACATGGTCAAGGCGAACTCGCGGCTACCCATCGAGTCGGAGGGTGACGTGTATTCGCTTGCCGCGTGCAATGACGTCGGCTGCCGCCTGCTCTCGCGCATGTTGGACGAGTTTGGCTTGGATGCTCTGGACACGCTTGGCGACTACATCTTCAGGCAGTCGCGTGCCGCGGTGCTCGCGGAGGTCGCAAAGCTGCCGAGCGGGCGTTATCAAAACTCTATGGTTGTCGATGGCTATGACCAGGACATCGAGCTGGTGGCAAGCATGACGATCGCCAAAGACGGTATCGAGGTGAGCTACGATGGCACCTCTTCGGCCTCCAGATACGGTATCAACGTCCCGTTGGCCTACACCAAGGCCTATACATGCTTTGGTCTTAGTTGTCTCGTGTCACCGCAGATTCCAAACAACGCGGGGTCATTGTCCCCGTTCGAGGTCACGGCACCCAAGGGCTCGATCCTGAATGCGGAAAAGCCGCGTGCCGTCGCTATCCGCCATGTGATCGGTCAAATGCTCCCCGATGTGGTGTTTGGCTGTTTGCACCAAGCCGTTCCCGAACGTGTGCCCGCGGAGGGTACGTCCGCCTTGTGGACCCTAACGCTACGCGGCGTGCGCCGCGGCAGCAACCAGAGCGACCCCGAGTTTACGATCAGCGCTATCACCAACGGCGGCACTGGGGCACGCCCACGTCTTGACGGGCTCTCCGCCACCGCGTACCCGAGCGGTGTGCGCGGCACACCGGTGGAGATCACGGAGGCGAGCGCACCTGTCGTATTCTGGCGCAAGGAATTGCGCCCGGACTCGGGTGGCCCCGGTCGGCAGCGCGGCGGCCTTGGACAAGTCATCGAGGTGCAGAGCACGCAATCGGCCCCCTTCGAGATCTTGGCGGCCTTTGACCGAATCAAGCACCCGGCCCGCGGTCGTGCGGGCGGTGCACCCGGGGCGCCTGGCTCTCTCGGTCTCAAATCCGGCGTGCGGCTGCGCGGTAAAGGATTCCAAGAGGTGCCACCGGGTGAGTGTCTGGTCATACACACCCCTGGTGGGGGTGGGTATGGGCCACCTGGCGAACGCGCCTCGAACATGCTCGCAAACGACGTAGAGCAAGGGTTGGTCTCGGCGGTCGAAGCAAGTCGACGCTACGGTGGCGACAAGCGCTAGGACGGACCCGGACGGCGCCGGGACGACGGAGCGGTTGGGGTCCAATGAGGGGCCGTCCTTGGCCCGACAGCGACAAGCGGGTGTTGCGATTCGGGCTAGTACAACTTGTCTCTGTAGATGATCGTCAGCCCGGAGCGGCCGTCGTAAGCATAGCGATCGTCGAAACGGTAGCCGTAGTGTCCGCCGCGATGATGACCACGCCGGTAATCGTCGTGTCCGCCGCGGTAATTATCGTACCGGTAGTTCTTGTGATAGGGCGCATGACCTCGCTTAGCGTAGTGGTCGCGCACGGCATGCTGTTGTCTAAGGTGCCGCCGATACCGCCGGACCTGACGCCGGAGCTGCCTGCGCCATTTATGCCCCGGGCGCGCGTCGTGGTGCGCGTACTGGTACTGTGCCCGGTGCGGCGCTGAATCGCCACGCGCATGTTTGTGCCCGCCGGTATTGGGGTGTGCTTGCTTGTGCGAATGGTCTGCCCATACGGGCGCAGTGAGTGTCGTCATGCCAAGCATCAGCGCCAAGCTCATGCCAAACAGTGTTCGCTTTTTCATCGTCCACCTCTGTGTTCTTGCTGCCCAGGGAAATGACCTGTGCGACGCATGATGCGTGGGCGCGGCTGAACCTGCGCTGAACACAAAACGCAAAACGTGACCGCGTTCGCTTCGTGGTGTGGCTAGATGACGAGCGCGGAGGGTTTCAAAAAGGCAACCAGGCATATGAGAGCAAACACGGCGAGTGCCGTGCACCAATAGACGCCTCTTGCGGCCCGGGTCTTGCCCCAATGCAGCGCGTACATCCCGAGCACGATGTAGCCGATCAAGAGCACGAGCTTCAGCGTCAGCCACGTGTTCACAAAGGGAAACTGGTGGGTGAGCACGCAGAGCACGCCCGCGCTTAGCAGCAAACAGGTGTCGATGACGTGCGGTACAACACGCACTAGGCGCTCGCGCAGCAGCGGCGACCCATTGAGCATCCACACACCGCGCAGCGCAAACAGCGCCCCGCTCAACACCACGCAGCTTACATGGAAAAACTTGACACCCAGATAGAGCACCCTGCGCTCTAGAACGAATGGTGCATCAGTCGCCCGGATAAGCGTTTAGTCTTGTTTTTTCCAAGCCGGGCCGGCGCCGTAGGGGGCGGGTGCGAGGTTTGCAATCTTGTGCAGCAGCATCTCATATTCGTGACGCTTCTTGACGCCGAACAACGGGTCTTGGTTGGCCGAGAACGCGATCTCTATGGCCTTCCAGTCCTCGTCGTTCAAATGCGCCTCGGCCAGTGGAAAGATCTCGCGCTCCTCGCGCAGGGCGTGGGCACGTTCAAAAGCGATGTATTCACGTGCCCGCTCCTCGAACTCCCCGAATGCGCAAGACCCTTCGTGCTCGTAGCGTGACAAGGACTTGCGCAGACCATGCATCACCTCCAGCTCGCGACGATGCTCCTGCTGCAGCCGGTCGAGCGCGGGCTGCGCGTGCGGCGCCCGTTTTAGCACGGCGGGGAAGAGGAATGCGTCTTCCTTCGGATGATGGTAGACGTCTAGAAAATTGTCCAGATAATCCAAAATCGCATGGAAGAGCTTGAAGTCGGGTGTCAAGCCATGCTTCGCGACCTCATCCAGCAAGGCGCTAAAGCACGACAGCACAGACCCAAGGTTGCGGTGCTCAGCGCGAATAATCGCAAGTGCCGTGCTCATCGATTGACAGGCCCGAATTAATGCGGGCAGGGTATTATGGTGCGTCGACCGGCGTCTTGATGTCGATCAATCCAGCCACGACATCGACCGGGGGCGCGCAAGACGCCGACCCGCAACTGTATAGTAGAGAGCACCTCAAGGAGACTGCGATGCTGTCGCAAACGGCCGTATTCACGCGTCTGGTGCGGGACCATATGGGACCCGCGCCCATCACCATCAAATCGGGCACCACCTGTGGGGCAGTCGTGCAGCGGATGCGTGACCACATGGCGTCCAGCGTCGTCATTGTGGATGAGATGGCGAAACCCGTAGGCATCCTGACGGAGCAGGACGTGTGTAGGCGCCTGGTCTACCAGGTCGATGACCAGGACCCGGTCGACAAGGTGATGAGCACGCCGGCGAGGACCATTTATGAAAACGATTTTTTGTACCACGCCATCGCACGTATGCGGCGTTGGCGGCTCAGACACATGCCAGTCGTCGACGATGCCGAGCAGCCGGTGGGGATATTGCATCTGGACGCTGCGCTGGCGGTCGCGGCCAGCCAGATAGTCGGACATATAGAGCGTTTGACCCACGAGGATTCGCTGGAGGGCATGAAGAGCACCAAGGCCGCGCAGTGCGAGGTGGCGGCCGCGCTTGCCGAGGACAGGGTACCGGCGCCGGATATCCAAGCGCTGCTCAGTCACATCAACAGAGACCTGCACCGCCGCGTGGTCGGTCTGTGTGTGGCCGCGATGCGCGATGACGGTTGGGGCGAGCCGCCCGCTGAATTTGACGTCGTCATACTTGGCTCGGGTGGCCGCGGTGAGAGCTATCTCAACCCGGACCAGGATAACGGGTTCATCATCGAAGACTACTCGGACAAGGACCACACGCGCTTTGATGCCTGGTTCCTCGAGCTGTCCGAGCGCACCACGACGGCGTTGAACGAGCTTGGTTTCCCGTTCTGCAACGGCTACGTCATGGCGACGAACCCGATGTGGCGCAAGACCATTTCACAATGGAAAGACCAGCTCCGGTATTGGATCGCCAAGGCGCACGGCAACTACTTGCGCTATTGCGATATCTTCTTTGACTTCGAGCCCGTGTATGGGCGCGGCGCGTTGACCGCCGACCTGCGCCGCTTCGTCACCGAGAACGCCAGGAGAAAGTTTTTCTTGAGGGAGATGTTCAAGGTCGATGAGGCGCACGGTGTCGCGCTCGGTTTTTTTGGGCGTTTGAAGACCGACCCCCTGCCAGGGCCCCATCAGGGCAAGATCAATCTCAAGCTGACCGGCACCTTACCGCTTGTGGGCGCCATACGTATCCTCGCGCTGCGCGAGGGGGTGCCCGAGACATCCACGCGCGCGCGTATCGACCGGCTGGCCTTGGGCGGTGTGCTCAGCTACGACGAGCAAGATTATTTGCGCGGTGCATTCCGGCACATTACGAATTTGTTGCTGCGCCAACAGCTACAAGATGCTCAGAACGGTGTCGTCGTCAGTAACCACGTCCCGCCAGGCGCCCTTTCGGGGCGCGAGAAAGACATTCTTGTCGATGCTTTCAAGGCCATCCGCGCCTTTCGCTCGCGCGTTCGTGCGGAGCTGGGCGCCGAAGTGTTTTAGAACTGTTCCTGCAGACTGCGCACCGAGTAGATGGCATCACTCGCTTCTATTGCGTCGCGCAGCGTGTAAATGCCTTTGGCGGCAAGCACGTCAAACATCTTGACGAGTATGTACGCGGTTGTAATGGAGTCGCCGAGCGCGGTGTGTCGCTCTTTGACCTCCACATCGAGACGTTCTGCAATGGCATCCAAGGTGTGCGTTTCGTGGCTGGGGTGTAGGGCGACCGAGAGGAGAAGCGTGTCGAGCACGGGGTGGTCGAATAGAGCCCCGGTCTCTTCTTCCTTGAGCTTTAGGAACTTTAGGTCGAAGGCGGCATTGTGCGCCACCAGCACCGAGTCCGTGGCAAAGCGGTGGAACTGTCTGAGGACAACGCTAGCCGGTGGGCAGGCGGCAACCATGGTGTCGGTAATCCCATGAAAACGCGTTGACGAGCGTGGGATGAGGCGTTGTGGGTTCACCAAGTTGTCAAAGCTATCTCCCTCGAGCACGCGCCCGTTGACCACACGCACCCCGGCGATCTGAACGATCTCGTCACCGGCCGATGGCCTGAGTCCCGTGGTCTCCGTGTCGAATACGACATAGTCGAGCGCCGCCAGCTCTCGGTCATAGACTGGTCCTTCCAGTTGCGCTTCAAAGAGGGCGAAATCATAGAACTCGGGTCGCTCCGGCAGCGTGTTGGCGAGCTCGATGACGCTGGGCTCAGGTTTCTTTTCCGGCGCGGCGGTATCCAGTGAGAGCACATAGCCGGAACAGTCCTTTGCCGATTCCAACACCAAGCTCATACGCGCATGCAGGCTTCTCTCCCGTCCGGGTAGCGGGCACTCGAAGCTGTACACGGCGGGCGGGTCGTTTGTGGCCAGACGCCGCTGCAGCTCACTGAGCGCATGGTGCAGCTCCTGATGGTCGATGAGATTGGATAAGGAACGTCTCAAACCGATCTGGCCCGCGGGGCCGAGCAGCCGCGCTGCTGCCTGGTTGAACAACGCTATGCGGTGCTCCAGGTTGCAAACGATGACCGCCTGGGAGAGATCGCGCAAAATGGCTTCCAGGCGTGCCTCGCGCCGCTCCGCCTTCTCGACTGCCGCATCCATCGACTGTCTAAACTCGGTGCGCGCCCGTAGCAATGCCTGCCCGAGCTCGTCGACGACGTCCGGTAATGAACCGAGCCGATGCTCGCGTTGCACCGCCGAGAAGTAGCCCGCATTCGAACGCGTCATGATCGTGATTTGTTCGTTCAGCGTTTGCAGAGGTCTGAACACGCGTATCTCTAACCAGAGCCAGAAAAGCGCGAGCGCGACGAGTACGGCGATCGTCTCGACCACTACCGCAAGAAGTAGGAACGAGCTGTGCGCGCCGGTGTAAACCAAGTAGGCCAAGACACCGCCGGTAGCCGTGACCAGAACGCCAAGCACAAGAAAGGGGAGCCAAGACGTATGTGCGTGCACGGGAGGCGCTACCGGCTGCAGCCGCGAGCCAGGTGGGTCGCTAGTGCGACATCAAAACGGGCACCGTCATGTGTGCCAAGACATCGCGTGTCGCACCGCCAAGCACCAGCTCGCGGAAACGCGAATGCCCGTAGGCACCCATGACGAGCAAATCATTGTCCTGATCGGCTGCATGTGACAGAAGCAGATTGGCAACATCGATATCGGTTGCGCGAATCGTATGTGCCTCGGCTTTGACACCGTGACGTGCGAGATGCAGGCATAAGTCGGCACCCGCGATGTCCCCTTCGCCGCTGGGGTTGTCCTTTGGGTTGATGGACAGCACCTCCACGGATTCCGCCTTGACGAGCAGCGGGAGCGCATCGTGGACGGCGCGAACTGCCTCGCGACGCGCGTTCCACGCCACCAGCACACGCTTGCCGATCGGTTGGCGCAGCCCCGTATAGGGAATCACGAGAACCGGGCGGCCGGACTCCAAGGCGATGCGATTGCTGAGCGTCGCGCTCACCCAGTCGACCTCCATGTCCTCGGCTTGGCCGGTAACGACGAGGTCGCTGTAACGGGCACTGAGATTCATGCTGCTTACAGGTTCGCCGCGCCGACAGCGCCACTCGAATGCCACACCGGACTTTTCGAGCGTAGCGCAGAAGCTGTTTTCCGCGGCTTGGGCTTGAGCCTGCGCTTCTTCGAGCTGTGCTTCCATCAACGCGGCGCCAACTTGAACCTCCGCGTAGGTAGGAATCAGGAGCTCGCGATAAACATAAATGCCGGTGAGATGGGCGTCATGGTCACGCGCGAGCGCGATGGCTACCTCGACTCGTGCTTCGCAGGTCTTGCTGTTGTCCACATGGACCAATATGTCTCTTAATGCCATGCGCTTGTCCCCTTGTAGACTGTTCTAATCATGAGTTGCTCTCGTGCGCCACGCGTTGATCGAGGTCAACGGCGCCCGTTCGAACGCGTGCCGGTATGCGGTTCGCGAGCCGCTCGCAAGAGCGGGACAGCCGCGGCATTTAAGCCCAAGAGCATTGGCCCGGGCAATAGGACGGGTTGTCCGGCGTGCATTGCTCAGCCCGGCCGGTGCGAGAAGCGCACCCGCGCGCGATATAAGCGCATGTTGATCGAGATCAATGTCCTCGGGTTGGGCCGACCCGATATTCAAATCGGGATTAAGCGAAGGAGTATTGGCAATGGCAAAGAAGGCAGAGCAAGTACCGGTCAAGGTCGCCGATGAGTTGGGCAAGCATCCATGGTTGGATTTGCGCCGTGAAATCGACGACGTGTTTGACCGTTTTGGCAAAGGCTGGGCGGCACCGAGATGGGCGGCTTGGGACATGTTCAAAGACGTTGACGTGCCCTTTTCGCGCGCCGGTAAGTTGCCCCACATCGACGTAAGCGAAACCAAAACGGCGTTCGAGGTCAGTGCGGAGCTGCCGGGTGTAGAGGAGAAAGATGTGGATGTCTCGTTGACCGACGACATGCTAGTCATCAAGGGAGAGAAGCGAGACGAGAGAGAAAAAAGGGAAAAAGACTACCACGTGACCGAGCGTTCCTTCGGTGAGTTCCGCCGCTCGTTCCGCGTGCCGGATAACGTGGATCCCAACAAGGTCACGGCAAGCTTCAGCAAAGGCGTGCTCAAGGTGCTGTTGCCGAAGAGCAAGAAAGCAGCGGCCAAAGAGCGTACCATCCCAATCAAAGAGGCATAATGACCGACTCGCGCGCTCGAGCACATACGCTAGGGAGATGACCATGGAAGTGAACAAGATTGTCGTCGCGACCGACGGGTCCATACATGCAAAAAAGGCGATAGAGCTCGCGACTACCATAGCCAAAGGCTGTGATGCGCAGATCGTGTTTTGCCACGTATGTCAAAGCGGGCGCGTGCCCGAGGAGCTGCGGCGCATGGCCGAGGTCGAGAGCATGGTCAAGCCGGCGCGCGGACCGCACCCTAGCCAGGAGAACATCCCGGCCGGGATCGCCGACGCGCTGCACACGGTCGCCGACGACAGTGAGTCGATGCGGGTCAAGGAAGCCATTGGCCGCAAGCTGCTGGACCAGGCGCAGAGCGATGCCAAGGCCAAAGGCGTGCGCGGCGTACGCGGCGAGATAAAGGACGGTGACCCGGCGCAAGCAATACTGGACTGTGGCAAGAGCGAAGGTGCGGATATCATCGTGATGGGTAGCCGCGGACTCGGCGACCTAAAGGGTTTACTGATGGGAAGCACCTCTCACAAGGTGTCCCAGCTCGCTCCGTGCACCGTGATTACCGTGAAGTAAGACCGCGCCGGCGTCTCGGTTGTTATATAAATGAGCACCCGAAAGCGTCGTCCGGCGCCCGATATGGACGCCTCTAAGCCGGACCGCATGGTGCACCCCGGCGCTCGCGCCGACTAGTAACCCAGGAAGTTCTCGGCAAAGTACACCTGGAAGACCAGCGCATGGTCGTCGTAAACCGGTACATTCACGCTGGCGATGTGCTGCAGGCGCTCGAAGTGACCCTCTAGCTGTTGGCGTTTTGTGTTGGCCGCGACGAATACGAAGCTCTCGCCGAGACGTGTTTTTACATCGGCGGTCAGGCGGTAGTGGTCGACGACCTTCCCCCTCGGGTTCCAAATACCGGCATCGTAAGGATGCGGTCTCACATAGTAGACGATCTCCGCCAGCACGCGGCGTCCGTCCGCTACCAATACGGCGTCGGGATAACGTTCGAGGATACGCTGCATCTGAACACCCACCTCGCGCCAGCCAAGCCGCTGCACAAAGGGGTCGGTGTGGTGGCTGAGCTCGATGTTCAGCTTATCCGCGAGGTCGTGGTAGTGATACATCACCACGCCCAGCGTAATGTTGACCAGCAAGGCGCTCGCCAGCAGGAGCGGGCGTCCCTTTGCGAGAAGATACCCCACCACCAGCACCGAGGCCGCGACGTAGGTCGGCGCCGCCCAGTTGAAGTGCGCCCGCGCCAGCAGGCTTTGTAGCGTGATCACCGCGAGGAAGGGTAGAGCAAAGCAAAGCAGTAGCAGGTTTTGGTCAGCGACGGCAAGTCGACGTGCGCGCGCGACCAAGTAGACGAAGGTACCCATGAGAATAGGTCCGAATACGATGAACTGACCGGTGAGGAACTCGAGCATCTTTATCGGATTCAGGAGCTCTCGGTCGAGCTGTGAGATCTCCGCGGTATGGGTAAAGCTCACAAAGCCGTGCTGATAGTTCCACAGCAGGTTTGGAGAGAACGCCAAAAGGGCTACCACGATGGCCGTGTAAAGCTTTGGCTGCCCGAGGTGCTTACGCCGCGTCCGGCTCATGGCGAGATAAACCAGCGCGGATAGCGGAAACAAGACCATCGTGTATTTACTGAGCATGCCCAGACCGCCGGCGATGCCCGCTGCGAGCCAATAGCTCCAGTCGTCGCGCTCCAGCGCGCGGATAAAGAAGTACAACGCCAAGGTCCAAAACAGAATCAGCACAACATCCGTGGTAACAAAGAGAGCGGAGAAAGATGCCGCCGGGGTGGTGGCCAGCGCGAGACTCGACCAAAAGCCCACACGCGCATCAAACAGGTGGCGGCCGATGAGAAAGGTCAGCCAGATAATGACCGGGTAGGCGAGCAGCGTGCCCGATTTGACGCACAGCTCGCCGTCCCCACAGACTCGGGTGGTCAGCCCGATCAGCCACGCGATCATCGGCGGCTTTGAGTAATATCCGAGCTCTAGCGTCCGAGCCCAGCCAAAGTAGTAAGCCTCTTCGTAGTCGAGGCTCAAACCGCTCTGGGTGATGACGAGCACCCGATAGACCGTTAGCAGCAGGATTAGGCCCAACAAGATGAGGCCGTAGCTCGAGTCGAAGACCTTAGCGCGCATGCAGACCTTAGCTAGGCTAGCCCGGCCGTCTCCAACCGGCTTTTGTCTCCTCGCCATCCGTTCGCAGGATGTAAGTACGCGAGCCGGCGCGCCCCGACTCGTAGTAGATGCGGGCCAGCAGCTCGCTTAGGACGCCGGTGGTCACGAATTGCACACCGACAACCACCAGCAGCAGACCGGCCAAGAGCATTGGGCGAGCCCCGATGTCTTCGCCCAACAGCTTCAAGACCAGCAAGTAGGTCAACATGGCCGCGCCAATGCCGCCTGATATCAACCCGAAAGTACCAAAAAAATGTCCGGGTCTGGCGCTGTAGCGCAAGAAGAACAAGACCGCGAGCAGGTCGAGCAAGACTCGGAAGGTACGCGAGATACCGTACTTGGACTGACCGTATCGACGCGGGTGATGTATGACCTCGACCTCGCCGATACGCTGGGGCGCGGTGTACTTGGCGACCCACGCCGGGATAAAGCGGTGCATCTCACCGTACAAACGCACGTTGGCCAGCACCGATGCCCTGAAGACCTTGAGTGTGCAGCCGTAGTCGTGGAGCTTCACCCCGGTCACCCTGCCGATCAAGCTGTTGGCGACCTTGGAAGGCACCGTGCGCAGCCAAAAGCTGTCCTTTCTGCTTTTGCGCCATCCGGCCACGAGGTCCAGGTCCTGCTCCAGCAAGGTGTCGACCATATGTGGTATGTCGGCCGCATCATTTTGCAGGTCGCCGTCCATGGTGACGATGATGTCGCCGCGCGCCGCGTCTATGCCGGCCTGCATGGCCGCGCTCTGACCAAAGTTTCGCTGTAGCGGTACCAGCCTGATGTGGTCACCGTGGCGGGCGGCGTGCTCGCGCAGGAGCGCCGCGGTGGTGTCGGTGCTCCCGTCGTCGACGACGATCAGCTCCCATGGTGTGGGATATTCCCGCAGGGCGTCCTCAAAGTGGTGCAGCAGCGGCTCAACGTTGTGCGCTTCGTCGTAAACGGGCACGACGATAGAAAGCCGGTGGGGTATCGCGGGTTGGCGAGTTGGTTCCGAGACCATCAAAAGCTGAGCGCTAAATCATCAATCCGAGCGAGAGCCGCTCTTTGCTACAGGCATCAAGAATGCCACACCGCCTCCAATCAAGCTGGCCGCCAGTATAAAGAGATGCAGGTTTACCGCAACGGGTAGCGCCGTCTGTGCGCTAACGCCAAAGGGCAGCATCCCCGCCACCACACCGGCCTCGTAGGTGCCCGCGCCGGCGACGCCGTTGACGGGCAGCACGGTCGTCAGCTCGCCAAGCGTCGCACCCACCCAGGCAGCCACATAGCCAAGGTCGGCGAACTCGAGCATGACCCACGCGAACACGCAAAGCTTGACCAGCCAGTTCGCAACGCTCCAGAACCACGACCACAAAAATTTGCCCGCGTCGCCTGGGAGTCCGTCGATCAGCGTTGCGAGCATCTTTGAGAGTGGGCCACGGGGAGTGATAGCTGCGCGCAGACGGTGGGCAAACGCAAATAGCAACCAAGGTAAAGGCAGCCATGGCGCGAGTAACGCGCCCAGAACGAGCTCGCCGCGTATCAACACACCGACCACCAGGGCAAGCCCGATGACGGTATGCAGGTCGAGTGCACGAAACCATAGCAGCGCAGGAAGCGAACGCGCCGCGGCGATACCAAAGTAGCGTGACATCAGGATCGGAAAGCTCAACTCACCGCTGCGCATCGGCATGAGGTTGTTGTACATGTTGTGCTGTAGCATCAGCTTGACGCACGTAGCGAATGCGCCGCACAGCTCCGCATGGAAGTAGTGAAACAAACGAATGGCGCGAAGCAGATAGCTCGCAAAGAGAAACACGATGGCGACGAGCACGGCGCTTGGTGACAACTCGGTCCAGGGCGTGAGCACGTTTCGCCACCCGTAAAGCCGCTCGACCAGCACGACCAACACCAGCAGGCACAGCACACCGAAGAGCCGTCGCAAATGCGGCTTACTCATCGCGGTGCGACCGGCTTTTGCGTGCATCGTATGCGGCGTCTCTTTACAACAGTGGGTGTTTATCGCAGTGTAGCATTCACCAGGCAAAGCACCGGTCACAACTGGCGAGCACTCGTTATGGATGCCGAAGCACTAAAGAGCTTACAAGCTCCGTTGAAGAGCAAGTACAAACAAGACCCCGGCGCAGCAACGCTCACCCTGCGTGCACGCGGCCGGTTGGGGGAGGACATCAGCTGCAGGGTGGAGACGGGCAAAGCGCACGTCGAAGCGGGGCTGCATCCGGCCACCGGCGGAGACGGTCTGAGCGCGTGCTCCGGAGACATGCTGCTCGAGGCGCTGGTGGCATGTGCGGGCGTTACTCTGGGCGCTGTCGCGACGGCGATTGGTGTCGAGCTACGCGATGCCACGGTGTCCGCGGAGGGCGATCTGGACTTTCGCGGCACCTTGGCCGTGAGCAAGGAGGCGCCGGTGGGGTTCAAGGCAATACGCTTGCATTTCGAGCTCCACACGGACGCGGGCGAGACCGAGGTCGACTCCCTGATCCGGCTGACGGAGCGCTATTGCGTCGTGTTCCAAACTCTGAGCAAGGTGCCGTCCATCGCCGTGAGCCATAGCGCCGGACAATGAGCTCAGACCAAGCCCAAGGTCTTGGCGAGCCGCTGCGGGTCCAGTGCTTGCTCGGTATCGACGCTCACGACCGTCTCTTTCTCTGCCGCGGATAGAGCTTCGCTGGAGGCTAGCTGCGCGTGCAGCACGGCGACATCGGCTTCGGCCGCATCGTTAGCGAGCTTGTTCCGTCGCACCAAACGCCGCTCCAAGACCGCTGTGTCGGCTTTGACATCCAAGATGTAAAAAGGAACATCCAACTGTTTGGCAAGCCCTAAGAAACGCTCTCGCGCCTGACGGCTCAAAAAGGTCGCATCCACGATAACAGAATGCTGCGTTGCGAGGATGGTCTGCGCGAGCTCCGCCAAGCGCGCATAGGTCGCGCGCGTGAGCTCGGGGCTGTAGGCGCCGGCCCCGACCTCGCTGTGGGTGCGCGCATTTCCCGCAAGACCGATCAGCCGTTTGCGTTCGATGTCCGAGCGCACACGCACCAGCATCGAGCATTGTTCGAGCAACGCTTGGGTGACCGTGCTCTTACCGCTACCCGACAAACCTCTGGTGATGCCAAGCGAGCGGCGATGTTTGCCGAGCGCGTAGCGGTGCGCGAGACGCAGGTGCTCGTCGCACTCCAGCTCGGCTGTCGTATCGCCCTGTCCAAAGCGCAAGTGGGCCACTTTCGCGCGTACCAGCGCACGATACACCAGGTAAAAACGCCATACCGCGAGTCCATCGTAGTCACCGCTTCGCGCCAAGTAGTCGTTTAGAAAGCGTCGCGCCAACGGGGACTTGCGACGGAAGTCGAGGTCCATGCAAAAGAAGGCCACCTCGCTCATCACATCGCACCAGCGCAAAGATTCGTTGAACTCGATACAGTCGAAAACCACGACATCGCCGTCGTACAGCGCCATGTTCGCCAAATGCAGGTCGCCGTGGCATTCCTTGATACGGTGGAATCGTCGGCGTTGCTCGAAGACCTCATCCAGACGGTCCAGCTCCCGAGCGCTCCAGGCGCGAAGCGCTTCGACGGTCTCATGGCTCCGTTTTTGCTTTGCAACACCCGAGAGATGGACAAAATTCTCCAGCGTCTGCGCACGAATCTGCGCCGTTGTGCCATAGGCCTGTCCGGGTCTGGCCGTGTCCGCGTCAGCGTGCAGACGGGCGACTTGCTCGCAAATACTGTCGACGTGACGGTCGACCAAGGCATCGCGGTCGACGACCCGGTCCAGACGTGCGCCGGAGTCGAACTGCCTCATCTTCACGGCGTATTCGATGACCGGACCCGGCCCCGCCAACGCCGGGCATTCGACGCTTCCGGTCACGGGAACGACCTCTACGTATAGCTCCGGTGCAAGCCGGCGATTGAGCCGCAGCTCCTGTTCGCAGTAGTATTTGCGGCGCTCCAAGGTGTTGAAGTTTACAAAGCCGAAGTCCACCGCTTTCTTGAATTTGTAGGCATAGGGACCCGTCAGCAGCACGTAAGAAATATGCGTCTCCAGAATCTCGAAAGCCTCGACCGGATGGTCGAAACGGCCAGCATCGCTGAGCGTCCGGAGCAGGCTTGACAAGCGCCCGTCGCTGTCGGCTAGATGTGGTTTGTGGGGGGGCATCTTCTCGGACACTTTTGCATTGTGCGGGTTGCGGAAGGAAGATTCTTGAGCCGGGTCAAGTTGGGTTAGAATAACGCCGTGCCGTTTTTTTGATCCTGGTCATCTCGACTGTGCTGTTCTGATGTAATGTTCCCGCCCGTGGTGAAGCTACGGTGCAGTCAAATCGGGGAAGCTGCGTAACATGGCAATCGGTCACGTAATCGGGTTGTTCACGGAGCCAAAGCAAGCGTGGATGTCACTGCGCGAGGCCCAGTACTCAACGGGCGGTTGTCTCGTCCAACATACACTGTGGTTTGCGCTGATCCCGGCGATATCGGGCTTCGTGGGCACCACCCAAATCGGCTGGCAGATCGGTGCCGGTGAGGCTGTCAAGCTCACGGCCCGCAGCGCGTTTCCTATTGCAGTATTGTATTATTTTGCGATGGTCGGGGCCGTGTTCACGGTCGGCTACATGACGAAGTGGATGGGGCAGACCTATGGCGCTGACCAACCGCTGTCCCAGTGTATTGTGCTCGCGTCGTATACCGCCACGCCGCTTTTCCTGATAGGCATAATGCAGTTGTACCCAATTTTGTGGCTGAACCTGATCGTCGGTTTGCCGGTTCTCGGCTACACGGTTTTCCTCTTTTACTCCGGCGTACCGATCATGATGCAAATCCCGGAGGAGCGTGGCTTTTTGTTCTCCACCGCCTTGCTGGCTTTTGGGATGGTCGCGCTGGTGGCGATGCTTGCGGTCAGCGTCATGCTCTGGGGGACGGCGACTGAGCTTGAGTTCACGAGTTGAGTGTGGGAGGCGAATGCCTTGAAAGAGACAGTGCTCGGGGTGTGGGACTGGATTAATCAAGCCGACGAGAGTACCTACAACTACAAAGTCGTTCGGCAATTCGCCGTGATGACCATCGTTTGGGGCATCGTCGGGATGCTGGTCGGGGTTTTGCTCGCGGCCCAGCTCGCATGGCCCGTGCTCAACTTCGACGTGCCGTGGCTCACCTTCAGCCGTCTGCGACCGCTGCATACCAACGCCGTCATTTTCGCCTTTGGCGGCTGCGCGCTGTTTGCCACCTCCTACTACGTGGTGCAGCGTACGTGTCACGTGCGTCTGTTTAGCGACCGGCTCGCGGCCTTTACATTTTGGGGGTGGCAAGCCGTAATCGTCTTGGCAGCCATCACCCTGCCCTTGGGTATCACGACGACCAAGGAGTATGCCGAGCTAGAGTGGCCGATCGACATCTTGATCGCCGTCGTGTGGGTGGTCTACGCGGTCGTGTTCCTCGTCACCATCGTCCGGCGCAAGACCAAGCACATCTACGTGGCCAACTGGTTCTTTGCGGCGTTCATCCTCGCCGTCGCCATGCTCCATATCGTCAACAGCGCGGCGGTCCCGGTGAGTCTTTGGAAGTCCTACTCGGCCTACGCGGGCGCGCAGGACGCGATGGTGCAGTGGTGGTACGGACATAACGCGGTCGGATTTTTCTTGACCGCGGGATTCCTCGGCATGATGTACTACTTTGTGCCAAAGCAGGCGGGCCGTCCAATCTACTCGTACCGGCTTTCGATCGTGCACTTCTGGGCGTTGATTTTCACCTACATTTGGGCCGGTCCCCATCACCTACACTACACGGCGCTCCCCGATTGGGCGCAGTCCTTGGGTATGGTGATGTCGGTGATCCTGCTCGCGCCATCGTGGGGCGGGATGATAAACGGGGTCATGACGCTGTCGGGTGCGTGGGAGAAGCTTCGCACCGACCCGGTTCTGCGCTTTTTGATCGTCTCCATCTCCTTTTACGGGATGTCCACCTTCGAGGGGCCGATGATGGCGATCAGGACGGTCAACGCCTTGTCGCACTACACCGACTGGACCATCGGGCATGTGCACTCGGGCGCGTTGGGATGGGTCGCGTTGATCTCGCTTGGCTCGATGTACTACTTGATCCCGCGTCTTTTCAACCGCGAGCTCTACAGCCTGAAGCTGGTCGAGCTGCATTTCTGGACGTCGACCTTGGGTATCGTTCTCTACATCAGCTCGATGTGGGTTGCCGGGATCATGCAGGGCCTGATGTGGCGCGCCATCAACGACGACGGCACGCTCACCTACAGCTTTATTGAATCCGTACAAGCGATGCATCCCTTCTACGTCATTCGTTTCTTGGGTGGTGCGGCGTTCCTCGCCGGGACCTTGGTGATGGCGTACAACCTCTGGAAGACCGTTGCAGGGGCACGTGCTGTCGAAGACCCACCCGTGCTCACACCCGCACCGGCGCACTGAGAGTAACTCATGGCAACAACTGGACACGATAAGGTCGAGACCAATATTGGTCTGATGGTGATATTGATCCTGATAGTGATAAGCATCGGTGGGCTGGTTACGGTACTGCCGCTGTTCTTCCAGGGCTCTTTGACACAACCCGTCGCGGGGTTGGAACCGAGAACGCCATTGCAGCTCGCGGGTATGGATATTTACCTGCGCGAATCGTGTAATGTTTGCCACTCACAGATGATCCGTCCGTTTCGGGCCGAAACCGAGCGTTATGGGCATTATTCAGTCGCGGGTGAGTTCGTCTACGACCGGCCGTTCCAGTGGGGCTCAAAGCGTACGGGACCCGACCTCGCTCGCGTCGGTGGGCGGTATAGCGACGAGTGGCAGAGGGTGCATTTGAACAACCCGCGCGATGTCGTGCCGGAATCGATCATGCCCGGCTATCCGTGGCTGGAAGACACCCCGGTCGATAGCCGCCATATCCAACGTAAGATGCGGGTGTTTCGATTCCTGAACACGCCCTATACGGACGAGCAGATCGAGAATGCGCCAAAGGAGCTGGAGGGCAAGACGGAGATGGATGCCATCATCGCCTACCTCCAGAATCTCGGCACGTCAATCAAAGGTCGTTGAGCCGCGGGGCGCAGAATGTCGGATGTATTTGCGTGGTGGACGGTGTTCGTTTTTGTGCTGTTTATCGCCATCGTCGTTTGGGTGTTTAGGGGTAAGCGCAAGAAAGGCTTCGAGCAAGCGGCCCGCATCCCGTTGGAGGATGACGACGGCCCGACAGGCGAAGCGGTAGAGCGCGGAGAAAACAAGCGTGGCTGACTTCAACGACCAATTTTGGAACTTCTTTATCGTTGCGGTGACTCTGGCGAGCATCTTGGGTCTTTACTTGCTCATCGTCTGGATGTCCGAAGGACGCCCACCCGAGAAGATCGAGACCACCGGCCACGTCTGGGACGAGGACCTCGAAGACCTCAACAACCCCATGCCGCGCTGGTGGTTGAATATGTTCTTGATCACCCTGGTCTGGGGCGTGCTGTACTTGATCTTTTTCCCGGGGCTTGGCAGCAATCAAGGCGTGTTGGGTTGGAGCGAGGTCGGCCAATACGAGGAGGAGGTCGAGACCGCCGAGGAACGTTACGGGCCGCTGTATGCCCAATTTAGAGAGCAATCCGTCGATCAGCTCGCCAAGAACCCCGAGGCATTGGAGGTCGGTGAGCGTTTGTATGCGACGTACTGCACCGGTTGCCATGGGTCGGATGCGGGTGGCGGACCGGGTTATCCAAACCTACGTGACGGCGATTGGCAGTGGGGTGGAACCCCCGAGGCAATACAGACGACGATACTAGAAGGTCGGGTTGCCGCCATGCCGTCGTGGAAGGATGCGCTTGGCGAGGAAGGCGTGCGTCAGGTCGCGCAGTATGTCATCAGCCTGAGCGGGCGCGAGGTGGACCAGGCGATGGCGGCCGCCGGCAAGGAGAAGTTCGACCAGCTTTGCGTGGCATGCCACAACGCGAACGGGACGGGCAACCAAGCGCTTGGCGCGTCCAATTTGACCGACGACGTCTGGCTTTATGGCGGTTCGCAGGCCGCGATCGAGGAAACGCTCACCGGTGGTCGAAACGGTCAGATGCCGGCCTTTCGCGAGTTTCTAGGTGAGGACAAGGTGCACCTGCTCGCGGCGTACGTCTACAGCCTGTCGCAATAGACACGTCCACCCTGGGGGCACATTTCTACGGTGAGCAACGCTCGGTCATCTCGGGTGCAATGGTGGGTCGCGGTGCTTTGGCCATCGTTCCTGGTGGCGGGCGCCGCCACCATCGTGTTCTTTACGGCCTTCGACCCGATAGAGATGATCTCGACCGGCGGCGAGCTCGCGGTCAGTCGAATGGGGGCGTACAGCCTCGGATTTTTTGCGTTCTGGCTCTTCACCGCGCTCTCCAGCTTTCTTACGCTGTATTTCATCCGTACACCACGATAAACCACGACCGCGCGAGCGCGTGTCGACCATTGAGTTGAGTCATGGCGCAACCGCACAAGCCGAATACACACGAACGCACCGGGGACAGCGACCCGGTAATGCAGTCGCTATATGCGAAGCGCGAGAAAGTGTATCCGCGCGAGGTGCATGGTTTGTTCGCGCAGCTGAGGGTACTCGCCGTCGTTATCTTGCTCGGGCTTTTTTACGGCGTTGCGTGGCTTCGATGGGACGGTCAACAGCTTTTGCTCTTCGACCTCCCGGCACGCAAGTTCCACATCTTCGGTGCGATATTTTTCCCGCAGGACTTTCTGTTCCTCGCCTTCATGCTGATCATCTGCGCATTGTCGCTGTTTTTCTTTACGGCGCTGGCGGGGCGTTTGTGGTGTGGCTATGCCTGCCCGCAAACGGTATGGACCGAGGTGTTCATGTGGATCGAGCGCCAGATTGAAGGTGACCGCCCAAAGCAAATGAAACTGGACAAAGCCCCGTGGACGGGGCGAAAGCTTGCGACCAAGTCGATTAAGCACGCGGTCTGGATCGTTTTTTCCCTTTACACGGGCTTCACCTTTGTCGGTTACTTCACACCGATCACCGAGCTTGGTGTTCGCCTGCTGAGCTTCCAGCTTGGTCCGTGGGAGACCTTTTGGGTGTTGTTCTACGGCTTTGCCACCTACGGCAACGCCGGGTGGATGCGCGAGCAGGTGTGCTTGTACATGTGTCCTTACGCGCGTTTTCAAAGCGCGATGTTCGACAGAGACACGTTGATCATTTCCTACGATAGCGCGCGCGGCGAGCCCCGAGGGGGCAGGAGACGCGACTCGGACTACAAGGCACAGGGGCTGGGCGACTGCATCGACTGCACCATGTGCGTGCAGGTGTGCCCCACGGGTATCGACATACGCGACGGGCTACAGTACGAGTGCATTGCCTGCGCGGCGTGCATCGACGCCTGCGATGACGTCATGTCGCGTATGGATTACCCCAAGGGTCTGATCCGCTACACCACCGAGAACGCCGTGGAGGGCGCGCCGACACACGTCTTGCGCCCGCGTGTCATGGTTTACGCGGGCCTGCTGTTGGCGCTGGTCGTCGGTGTGCTGTACGGTATGTATCAGCGCGTGCCCATCGGCTTGGATGTGATCCGGGACCGAAACGCCCTGTATCGGGAAACCTTGGACGGCGATATCGAGAATGTGTACACCTTGAAGGTCATCAACAAGGACGACCAAGACCATCGCTATTCGGTTTCCGTGAACGGGCTTGGCGGCGCCGAGCTGCTTGCCGAGCCAGACAGGATGAACGTGGACGCGGGTGTCGTGATGTCGCTGCCGGTACGAGTGCGGGTACCGGCCGACTCGATCACGAAGCGGAGCAATACGGTGACCTTTGTACTCGAAACCGGGGACGACTCGGACATCCGTGTCGAAGCCGAGGGCCGTTTTTTGGGGCCGGTACGCAAGTCTTCCGGAGGTTAGCGATGAAAACTAACAACGCTGCGAGGCCCTGGTACCGCGAGCCTTTGGTCTGGCTGGTGGTCGGGATCCCGGCCACGTCTATCCTGATGGGCGCCACCATGATCGCGCTTGCAGTGTCCTCCGAGGACGGTCTGGTTGTCGATGACTACTACCGCCGCGGTCTGGAGATCAACAAAGTGATCCGGCGTGACGAGGCGGCGAGCGACTACCGGCTCGAGGCGGACGTGGTGCTCGACCCCGCAAAAGGCATCGTACGAGCGACGCTGGTCGGGCGCGAAGGTTTTGTGCGCCCGCCTATGCTGCGGCTGGCGCTGTCACACCCGACCCGCTCGGGTTTGGACCGGGAGCTTTTTCTCCAGCGGCTTGACCTCGGCACCTACCAGCACGACTTGAGCGCGTTGTCGCCTGGTAACTGGCACGTGCAGATCGAGGCGGACGACTGGCGTCTCACCGGAAGAATCAGGGTCCCCAACGAGCGGCGGGTGCTACTGCTCAATCGGGCGCCGCGAGGGAGTGTAGCCACACCAAAGGCCGATGCCTGAGGAGACCGGGCTCGTCGCGGCTTCCTTGGTCGGGCTGCTTGGCTCCACCCATTGCATCGGTATGTGCGGCGGTATCGTCGGCGCCTGCGTTCTAAGTCTGCCGCAGCAGGTACGTCGTTCGGCACCACACCTGGTGGCCTATCTGGGCGCCTACAACGCCGGACGGCTTTCTAGCTACACGCTGGCAGGTGGCGCCATCGGTTTTCTGGGCGGGCAGGTCACCGGGCTGGTTGCGGTAGAAACGGCGCGGCAGGTCGGGCTTACGATTTCCGCGGTTTTTCTGATATTGCTTGGCTTATACCTGGCGAACTGGTGGCGGGCGCTCGGTGCGTTGGAACGCCTCGGCGCGCGGCTTTGGCGCTATATAGAGCCCGCCGGACGGGGCTTGCTCCCGGTACGCTCCATCCCGCGCGCCTTTGGTGTGGGCATGGTGTGGGGATGGCTGCCCTGCGGTCTGGTGTACACCGCGCTCGTCCTGGCGTTGACATCTGGCAGTGCGACCAGTGGAGCGCTCATCATGATCGCGTTTGGTATCGGCACACTGCCCATGTTGCTAGCCCTTGGGGCCGCGGGCCGCTATTTGCTGGACCTGAGCAAGCGCCAGCCGGTGCGCCAGCTCGCGGGCACCTTGATTATCGGCTTTGGTCTGTACTCGATCATTGGCGGGGGGCCGCAGTCCCATGCGCACACGCACCCACCGCCTGAGCAACAGCATCGCGCCGCGGACCACAGCTAAGCTCGCCCCCGTTGGGGCGCTAGGACTCTTTTCTTTCCGCGCAGGTCACACAGAGGTCCGTGTAGGGCACGATCTCCAGGCGTGCCAAGGGGATCTCCTCACCGCACCGGGTACAAAACTCGTAGTCGCCCTGATCCATGCGGTCCAAGGCTTTGCGTATGTGGTTGAGTTCGACACGGGCGGCGTTTCCAAGCGCATCCAGCACTTCTTCGTTTTCCCGCTCGACCGCCTGCTCGGCAAAATCCTGAGAGAGCGGTTCGCGTGAATGGCGGATGTCGGCCTTGATGCTCTCCACCCTACGTTGGAGCTCCTCACGCGTCGTGAGCAGACGTTTCCTGATTTCTTCGTATTTCTCCATGCGGTTCTCCAACGCTTTGGCAATCCAGACGGGGCGCCGTCTTGCGCTAGCTCTTCGAGCCTGGCTGGCGTCGTTGCGCGTTTGGCGCGCGCGGGTCTGGGCGGCGTGCCTTGGCGCTGTCGTCGTCCATGAGGATCCGGTGTGCCGGCCCTTCCATATCCTCGAACTGACCCGAGCGCACAGCCCAGAATAGCGCCCAGGTCACCAACCCGAGCAGTATTAATGACAGGGGTATCAATAGATACACTACTTCCATAGTCAGCGTGTCAGCGTTTTGTCGCGTCGCGCCCCAACCGGAGCGCGTTCAAAACGACTATCGAAGAACTCAGCGACATTCCCAGGGCCGCGAGCCAGGGCACGATAACGCCCGCTGCCGCCGCCGGTATCGCCACCAGATTGTAAGTGACGGCCCACAATAGGTTTTGTCGCACAATTTTTAACATTTTGCGCGCTGTTTGCACGCCTAACAAGACCCCGTGGAGGTTTTCACCGAGCAGGATCATGTCCGCGTTGGTTTTTGCGAGCTCGGTGCCCCCGGCCATGGCCATCGAGACCTGCGCCTTGGAGAGCACCGGGGCGTCGTTCACACCGTCGCCCACCATGGCCACGATACGGCCCTGCGCCTGTAGGGACTCGATACGCTCGAGCTTCTGGTCCGGGCGAAGACCCCACGCGGCGTCCTGAATCCCCAGCATTTTGGCGGTCTGAAGCACGGGGTGCTTGGCATCGCCAGAGTACAAGTGCACTTGGAGCCCGTCCCCACGCAGCGCATCGATGGTGTTCGCCGCCTCGGGCCGCAGGCTGTCATCGAAGAAAAAGATGCACAGCGCCTCGTGTGAGTTGGCGAGCACCGCGTACGTGCGATATCCGCCGGTATCCTCGAACGTACACATGGTCTGGTCGCGAATGAATTCCGCGGTCCCGAGATACCAGCGCTCGCCGTCGATGACCCCGCTCACACCACAACCCGGGTGATTCGCCGGCTCACGCACGCGTGGCAGCGGCGTTTCGGTGTTTGCCGCAAGCAGCGCCTTGGCCACGGGATGCTCGGAGGCGCGCTCTAACGCGGCGGCGGTTTGCACACAGCTTGCCGGCGCGTGCTCCGAGAGACGCACGACCTCGACCAGCCCTAGCCGGTTCTGCGTCAATGTGCCCGTTTTGTCGAAGACCACGTCCTGCACTCTTGCAAGCGTCTCCAATGTCTGGGGATTCGTGATCAGAAGGCCGTTGCGGACCAGCACCGATGTGGCAACGCTGACCGCCGCGGGGGTCGCCAATGACAGCGCGCAGGGACAGGTCACGACCAGCACCGAGACCGTGATCGGCAGCCAGCGCTGCGGGTCGTGTTGCCACCAGATAAAGGCGACCGCGGCGGCGAGCAGCAGTACGCCCAAGACAAACCATCCCGCGACACCGTCGGCGATCTTGGCGATCCGCGGGCGCGCGTGTTGTGCACCTTTGCTCAGACGTTCGATCTGGGCGAGCACCGTATCCTCGCCCACCGTTTCCACGCGCACTTCCAGGGGGCTCGCGACATTGACGCAGCCGCCGAGCACCGTGTCGCCGATGCCTTTTGCGATTGGCCGCGCCTCACCGGTCAGCATGGACTCGTCCACGGAGGAACGACCGGCGACCACCAGAGCGTCGCTAGGGATCACCTCGCCGGGTTTGACCAGCGCGTGTTGACCACGCTCGAGCTCGGCCGCGGGCACCACTTCGTAGCTGGTCGTATCGCCGCCACCGCGGACCAAGGTGGCGAGCCTTGGCCGGGCTTTGCCCAAACGCTCGGCAAATTGAACGCTCCGGCGCCGGGCCACGAACTCCCCGTAGCGCGCCAAGGACAAAAAGAACACGAACATTACCACCGAGTCATAGTAAACGTGGGTACCAACACCGACGTTGGCGAGCACGCTACCCGCAAAAGCCAGGGTCAAGCCCAGGGTCACGGGGACATCCATGCCGGCCCTAGCTCGGCGTAGATCGCTCCACGCACCCTCGAAGAACGGACGCGCGGAATACAAGAGCACTGGAAGCGTCAGCACCAGGCTGATCCAGTAAAACCAGGTGCGAAACCACTCACTCATCCCTTTGGCGTCACCCACGTAGAGCGCGATGGCGATGGCCATGACCTGCATGCCAAATAGACCCGCGACGCCGATCCTACGGATGTGGTCTCTACCCTCGCGCTCGAGCAGCGCCTCGTGCACATTGGGGTCGTAGGGAAAGGCCTGGTATCCGATTTGCGCGACGGCGCGCAAGATCTCACTCAGCTTGATGGTCCCGGGGTCGAAGCGTACTTGGGCACGATGCGTCGTGTAGTTCACCTGCGCGCCAAGCACTCCCGGCAGCGATTGCAGATTTCGTTCGTTGAGCCAAATACAGGCCGGACAGCGGATGCCGTCCAGGATCAGTGACGCCTCGCGCATGTTGGGTGCGATGTCGTCTACAAAGCTCTTTTGTATGCGCTCGTTGTCGTAAGCGCCTTCCTGCAGCAGCACTTCGGGGACCAACGGTGCGGGGGTCAAGGCGGGCTCGGTGCGGTGGCTGTAGTAATCCGTGAGCCCGGCGGTGACTATTGCCTCGGCGACGGCCGCACACCCCATGCAGCACATGGGTTGCGAGACACCGTCGATAGTGGCTCGGATACGGGTGTCGGGCGGGATGTCCGTCCCGCAATGAAAACACCGGCCCTCGTCGTGGTCTGTCGCTACGGCGTCATAGTCGACGCCATCGCCTGGTAGAGCCATGAAGACAGCGGCCCGAGCGTGTCGCTACGCCCCAGCGGCTTCGTCCTTGATGTACTTGAAGAGCACTTCATAAACACCGGCCACCGTCGCACCAAACAAGGGGTCGCCGGGGGACTCGAGACGTTTCTCGATTTCCTCGCTATCGGCATCGCTGAGCAGCTCGGCGGCAGCCCGGAACACCTGGCTCTCCTCCAACGACATGTGCGAGCGCAAGAGCTGCACGTAGCCGAGCCCCAGCTCGGCAACGGTATTGCGCGGGATCATCGCCATCTCGCTGGACGCACTCTCGAGCATCTCGCGCAACGCCAGCCCCTTGTCGTAGATCAGCTTGTGCTCTTGCTCCAGATGGTCGATGGCCTCGCGCTGTGCGGTGTCGCGCTCGAGCATCTTGGCAAATACGAGGTCCTCCTTGGGATGATGGAACATATCGGGGTAGTGGGTCATGTAATGCATGATGTCGAGCATCAGCACATAGTCGGGTTTCTCGATGTCCTCGATCTTGTGGAGCTGGGCCTCGAGGATGTCCATCAGCTTTGCGATGTGAACATGGTCGCGGTTGAGCTCGATTATCACCTGCGGCTTGCTGCGCGAGGCGGTTTGCGGGTGGGGCTGCGCTGGATGCTCTTGCACGCGAATACCTCTCTTTTGAGTGTGCAGGGTCACTATACGCTGGCGTGCCGGTGGGCCCACTGATACGGATCAAAGCGGCACGAGGCGTGTTTACCGGCGTCCGCGCGTGGCAATGATCATACCGTAATTCGCCCGACGGCGACCCAGGCTAGTCCGGGTCCGCCAGCAGCAGCACCGCGCCGAGCAGCTTGCGCATATCCGTGAAGCCAGCCGGGCGTTCCCGGTGCCAGCGTGCCAAACGGTCCGACTTCGAGGCTTTCTCCGCGTCGCAGGCCTGGACGAAGGCTTGTGCTTCTTGTCGTAGTGCGGCATAGCGTTCCTTGGAGAAACGGTCGTAGGCGCCGCGATGCTTGGCTTGTAGACGTAGATGGAAAGTGGAGCTGCGCGCCCTTCGCTCCGGGCGCAGCGCGTCGATCCAAGCATCGGTGCGTGACCACACCGCTTTTGCCTCATCGAGCAGCGCCCGCGCGGCAAGCGAGTCACCGGCTCGCCGCTTGTCCAAAGCGCAGTTCAGCAGGCTGCTCGCGAGCCGCGGGTCATCGGGCGCAAAATGCTCGCGCGCCACTTCCAGCGCGCCCGCCCAAAGCTCGCTTGCTTGGTTTGGGTCGCCGGTGGCTTGGGCTTCTGCGGCCGTCTCTTGTATCTGCTCCCAAATCAGCTCCGCGTTGGACCAGCCGGCCCGCTCGAGCGCCTCCAGCGTTGGAGGTGGTGTGGGCGTGCTGTACTTAGCCATACCCGGTCGCTTTTGCTGTTTGCGCCGTAGCGTCTCGATGCGGCCGGGTGGCGTCGGGTTGAAGCACTTGGACTCAAGCCCCCAGGTACGCGCGTCGGACATGGTCGTTCTCGTGCAGCTCGTGCGCCTTGCCTTCCAACGCGACCGACCCCGTCTCGAGCACATAGGCATATTCGGCCAGCCGCAGCGCGAGCTCGGCATTTTGCTCGACCAGAACCACGGGGACACCACGCTCGTGGATCTCCCTTATGATGCGCGCGATCTCCTGAACCAGCACCGGTGACAAGCCCATCGTCGGCTCATCGAGCAGCAGTAGCTTCGGGTTGGCCATGAGCGCGCGCCCCATTGCCAGCATTTGCTGCTCACCGCCGGATAAGGTCTTTGCCCACTGCGTACGCCGCTCCTTTAGCCTCGGAAAGTGCTCATACACGCCATCCAGGTCGCGCGCGACTTGCCCTTTGTCGCGACGCAAAAAGGCACCGGTAAAGAGATTCTCCTGCACCGTGAGATCCGGAAAGATCCGGCGCCCTTCGGGCACGTGCGCGACGCCCAAAGCGACGATTTTCTCCGGAGGCATGGTGTCGATGCGTTGCTCCGCAAACCAGATCTCTCCCGCCGAGACCCGCTCCAGACCGGAGATGGCGCGCAGCGTCGTGGTCTTGCCCGCGCCGTTCGCACCGATGATGGTCACCACGGCGCCATCCGGGACGCTCATGCTGACGTTCTTTAGCGCGGCCACCTTGTGGTAGTGGACGCTCGCTTGGTTGATCCTAAGCAGCATCGCCGACCGCCCCCAGATACGCTTCGATCACCTCCGGGTGCTCGCGGATCTCCTCGGGTGAGCCTTCCGTGAGCAGCTTGCCAAAGTTGAGCACGGTGATGGTGTCGCACAGACCCATGACCGCCTGCATATCGTGCTCGACGAGGAGTATGGTGACACCGCGGCGCTGCACCTCACGCACCATTTCCATCATCTGACGAGTTTCCTCGGGATTCATCCCGGTAAAGGGCTCATCCATGAGCAGAAGCGTTGGCGAGGCGGCAACCGCAACCGCCACGCCCAAGGCGCGCTGCAAACCATGTGGGAGGTTCATCGCGGGCTCGTCTACGCGTTCGAGCAGCCCCATGAACCCCAGAATCTCCAACGCCTTGCCGCGTACTTCCTCTTCACGGTGTTTGTCGGTCCCGAAGAGCGTCTTGAAGAAGCCCGCACGCGCATGCAGGTGCTGGCCAACGAGCATGTTCTCCAACACCGTGAACTCGTGAAACAGCGTGGTCGCCTGAAAGGTTCTCACCAGGCCACGCTCGGCGATGGTGCTGGTGCGAAGCCCCGAGATGTCTTCATTCCGGAATATCACGCGACCGCTGCTTGGTGCGTAGAACCCGCTGATCACGTTAAATGTTGTTGTTTTGCCGGCGCCGTTAGGTCCAATCAGACCGTGTATTTGCCCTTCGCTGACCGAGAAGGACAAGTCGCTCACCGCCGATAAGCCCCCAAATTGGCGGGTTAGACCTTCGACCTTCAAGATGCTCATGGTCGACTCCTCGAGTAGACACCGGTGCTCATCGGCCCCCGAGCATCTTGCTCATGGCGAGGCCGCATCGTGGGAACCCGGCGTTTCGCGTACCCGCCAGCGTTTTAGCTTTGTCCCGATGCTTTCCAAGCCGTCGGGCAAAAAGAGAATCGACATGACGAGGATCACGCCATAGATGAGAGGTCGAATCTGGTCCCCACCTAGCTCGCGCAAGACGACTTCGTTCAAGATCGTCAGCACGACAACGCCGAGAATGGGTCCGTAAATCGTCGCGGTCCCGCCGACGATGACCCAGATGAGCACGAATACCATCTGCTCGACATCGAATTGGTTTGGATTGACCGTGCCCAAATAGTGCGCCAGCAGGGCGCCGGCCAAGCCGGCAAAAAACGATGCGATCACGAAGGCGAGCGTGCGATATCTCCAGGTATTGACCCCGACGGACTCCGCCAAGTTGTCCTGCCAATGCACGGCGTGGAAGGTGAGCCCGAACCGCGAGCGTTCGAGGCGGGTCAGGACAAACAGCGATAAGCTGACGACGACGAGGCACAAGTAGTAGTAGTTGACCGGCTCGAAGAAGGAGATTTCCAACCCGCCGAGCCTTATATCGGGAAAAGACGGGATCAGCTTGACCCCTTTGGGGCCGCCAAAGGGCACGCGAAACTTTTTCCAGCAAAGACGGATGACTTCACCGGCGGCGAACGAGCCAATCAAGAAATAAAACGCCTTCATGCGGAACAAAGGGAAGGCCAAGATCACCGCGATGAGCGCCGCGCTCAGCGCGCCGAGCAGCATCGCCAGCGGCACCGGGACACCGGCCAGCTTTGTAAACAAGGCGCTCGCGTAGCCGCCCACACCGACGATGACAACATGCGCAAGCGACCATTCCCCGGTCAGGGTCAACAGCCTGTAGCTCACGACCACCAGGACGTTGATGACCAGGAAGACCGCAATCTCTTTCTGAGAAAAACTCAGTAGGTGCGGCAGCACGATCAGACCGACATAGAGCCCAGCCAGAAACGCCCAAAAACGCCATGTATGTTTGGAGCCGCGCATGTGGCGTTAAGCGCGTTCCCGTACGCCGAGCAGACCCGTCGGGCGCACGATGAGCACCACCAGCATCAGCAGCAGCCCGACGATGTCGGCGATGACGCCGTCCACGTAGGTGGTGACAAAGGTGTGGACGAAGGCATACAGGATCGCGGCGAGCACGGCGCCCTCCAGGCTGCCAAGACCGCCGACGATAATCACGATAAAGGCCGTGACGATGATCGAGTGTCCCATGTAGGGGTAGGTGCGTACCAAGGGCGCGGTCAGGGCGCCGGCGACACCGGCAAGCGCCGCGCCGATAAACATCGCCGTGCGCGCCGTTTGATTCATCGAGATGCCCTGCAAGGCGGCCGCCTCGGCGTCCTGCGCGCACGCGCGAAGCGCCCAGCCAAAGCGCGTATGGCGCAAGAACAGCCACAAAGCGCCAAGCAGCACGATCGCGCTCAAGACGACATACAAACGCTGGAGCGGGATGGATAAGCCTTGGAAGCCAAAAACCTGCAAAACCCCTTGATTCACCGGGGGGATATGTTCCATGCGTACGCCGAAACCCATGGCGACCGCGGCCTGCAGCACGAGCAGCAGCCCGATGGAGGCGATCAGCCCCGCCAGCGGGTTTGCCCGCAGCGGTCTGAACAGCGCCCGCTCCATCGCAATACCGACGCAGCCTACAAAGACCAAACCGATGGCAACGGCAAGAAAGAAGGGCAGCCGGTGGTCCGCGTAGATAAAGACCACGCTGTAGGCGCCGAGCATGTATAGCTCGCCATGCGCGAAGTTGACCACGCCCATCACACCGAAGATGAGCATGAGGCCGACGGCGATCAGCGCCATATAGCTCGCGGCATAGACCGCGTTGATGCATGTTTGTAAGAACAGTTCGAGCATCGCCAAACGCCGACGGGGCTTACCCGTTGTGGAGGTGCACAGTAACGCGTTTATACGAAACAGCCGGAGCCGAATCGGTCGACTCCGGCTGTGTTGGTCCTGTTACGCGCGTGTGCCTGAGTGCTGTGTCAGGCGCGCTGGTAGTACATCTCACCCATTTCTTCGAAGTGCTTGACCAGCAGCTCGCCGTGTCGGCTCCACCAGGTGGGTATGGAGCGGTACTCTTTGATCACGGCTTTGCCGTCCTCGATGACTACGACCGGCCAGTTCCCGACCAGCGCGTTGTCAATGCCAAACAGCTCTTTGCCCCACCAGCTCGCGGTGCCAAACGCGTGCTTGCCTTTGCCGCCTTTCTTCATGCCCTCGAGCACCTGCATGGGCTCGACGCTGCGCGCACGTTGCGCGCCCTGAACCCAGAGGTCCATGATCGAGGCATACTCCCAAGACACCGCACTCCACTCGCCCGGCCAGCGTTGGCTGTACTCGGAGAAGAACCCGTTGGGGTTCTGAAAATTGATCTGCGGCTCGTTCAGCGCGGCGTCGTCAAAGTCCGGGAACTGGAAGATAAAGCCTTCCATAAACTCCTTGGACGTCTTCTCAACGATCTTCTCGTAGAAGTCGGCGGTGCACGAGATAATCTGCCCCTTGAACCCTTGCTGGTACGCTTGCTCGCACAAAGGATGCACGAAGTCCGCATAAGAGGTGTCCAGACACAGAACGTCCGGCTTGTTCGCGAGCATGGACGTCATTACCGGCGCGAAATCGGTGGTCGACAAGTCGAAGAAAATCGTGTCCAGCACGTCGATCTTGTGTGCTTCGAAGGCCGCCTTGTAGGTGGCAACCGAAGGACGACCCAGGGCGTCGTCTTGCGCGCAGATGACGGCCGTCTTCAGGTCCGGGTTGTTGTCCTTCATCCACCACACGCCCGTCACGTTGTAGATGGGATGCACCTCGCAGGGCGCGATCAGCGTCGGTGTGTCGGGTGACAAGTCGCTTGGCAACAACGTGGACACAAGCATGTTGCTCTTGTTGGCGATGGGTTGCACCGCCGGCCAGGTGTCGCCACCAAGCATCATGATGAACTTGACACCGTCTTCGCGGATCAGCTTGCTCGCGCCCGTGCGTGCCTTGTCGGGCGCGTACTCGTTGTCGTAACCCACGAAGTCGAAGTTGTACTGCTTGCCGCCGATGTTGACACCACCGGCGGTGTTGATACGCTCCGCCCAAATCTCGCAGCCATAAAGACCTGGTAAACCCCAGGCCGCGACCTCGCCGGTGAGCGGCGCGAGAAAGCCGATCTTTATCACCTCGTTCGCGGCACGCGCGATACGCGGTGTGTAGCTGCTTGCCAGGGCCACGCCTGCCGCGCCCGCTCCCAAAAAGGTTCTGCGACCAATCTTCTTTTGGAATAAGTGCTTGGACATGTGTTCCTCCGGTTTCGTCGTTCTATTGAATCAGCACACCGCGCCATGGTGCCGATACCGTGTCAAGCGGGTGCACGGTGGTGGTATTTGTTTGTTGTGGGCTTGTACGACGTCCACGAATACGTAGTCTTATTCTGTATCGAAAGCAGCCACACAGGCTGCTCGTATCCAGTCGACGATGTCGGCAGAGTACAACGTCGTGTCTTTGCGATCCACCGCCGCGGGAGCGCCGTAATGCTCGCCGAGGACGCCCCGGGCCCACCAACGCGACCACGCTATTTCTTTGCTTCAGTCTCTGTCTGTAAATAGCTCTCCAGCGAGTCGTCCATGGCCTCCATCCACCGTGTGTGGTGCACAGGCGACATGCTGCCGGTCATGATCGACCGGTAGGCGTTGTCGCGAAAGCCCATGATGTTCTCTTCCTTGTGGTGCTCCCACTCGTAGAAGGTCTTGTTGACGGCGTCGGTGTCGAAGTCCGGATAGTCCGTCATCGCGATCAGCTCCTTCGTGTAGTCGCCCTGGTAGTCGATCTCCTGGTACGCGTCTTCCAAGGCCTCCTCGCGGTCGCGCCAGGCCTGGTTGTCTTTGAGCATTTCCTCCTTCGAAGGCAGCGTGATGCGACCCATTATCACATCGCGTGCGAGCCACGCCTGGGCGTCGAACATGTTGAAGGTGTAGTACTGGTCCTGCATGCCCAGATACATCAGCTTCGGGTTGTTTACCCACACCACGCCCTTGTAGAGACCCAAGGGCCACAGCCGGTTGGCGGTCTTGAGCCGCAGCTCGTCGGGGAGGAACGGAAAATGGTGCTGGTAACCCGTGCACAAGATGATGGCGTCCACGTCCTTGGTCGTCCCGTCCTTGAAGTGCGCGGTCTTGCCATCCACCTTGGTGAGCAGCGGCACCTCGGCCCAGTTGTCGGGCCACTTGAAACCCATGGGTCGTGTTCTGTGGCTACAGGTGATGGATTTGGCACCGTACTTGTAACACTGGGAGCCGATGTCCTCGGCGGAGTAGCTGGTGCCGATGATCAGCACGTCCTTCCCGCTAAACTCCGTCGCGTCGCGGAAGTCATGCGCGTGCAAGACACGGCCAAGAAAGCTGTCGAAGCCTTCGAAATACGGCACGTTCGGTGTGGAGAAGTGGCCTGTGGAGACGACGACGTTGTCAAACTCCTCGCTGTAGGTGTGGTCCTCGGGAAGATTGTGCGCGGTTAGCGTGAACTTGCCGGTCTCGTCGGAGTAGCTAAGCTCACGTACCACCGTGCGAAAGCGGATGAACTTGCGCACGTCGGCTTTTTCGACCCGGCCCTTGATGTAGTCGAACAACACGGCCCGTGGCGGGTAGGACGCGATCGGGCGTCCAAAGTGCTCGTCAAAGGAATAGTCGGCAAACTCCAAACACTCCTTGGGTCCGTTGGACCAGAGATATCGGTACATGCTTCCATGGACCGGCTCACCGAATTCATCGACACCCGTACGCCAGGTGTAATTCCACAGTCCTCCCAGATCCTCCTGCTTTTCAAAGCAGACCATCTCGGGGATCTCGGCCCCCGCCTTGCTCGCCGATTGAAAGGCTCTTAGCTGCGCGGTCCCGCACGGGCCCGCACCAATTATCGCGACACGACTAGTCATTCCACCCTCCATGTATTTTGCTTATGGGTTCTGCCACCGCATAGTCTATATCCAAAGGCTCGATGCCCCAAAAGGGGCTGAGACCGGTTTTGGAGAGGGGTGATTTTGCGGCGCGGTTATATTCCGGGACCTCGTCAACAGAGCGGTTTTTGCGCTGATCTTTACCGGGGTAAGGGGGCTTGCTGAGATGCTAGAAGAGAAGATGTGGGGGTCCGAGCCGTTTTGGGGTCTGGGCTTTGAGTTCGACCCACAGTGGGTGCTGAGCGAGGCGCAAAAGAAGCTGCAACGCCAGATCATCGACCTGTGTCAGAAGACGTTGCGTAACAACGCTGTGGAGAGCGACAAGAAGCTGCTCTACCCGCGCAAGAATTTCGAAGCGATGGCGGAGCTGGGCTTGCTCGGCTTATTGGTGCCAACGGAGATGGGCGGTTTGGGCGAGAATCACGTATGCGCGGCCATGGCCGTGGAAACCATCGCTCGGTACGGCTGTCCCAGCACCGCCATGTGTTACACCATGCACAACGGCGCCGTCGCCGCCGCGTTGCTGCGTCATCACGACAACGACCACATCAAGGCAATCGTAAGCCAGCTCGATGCGCAGTGTCTGGTCGGGACGCTATCGTATTCGGACCCGGAGACGGGCAGTCACTTCTGGTATCCCATCTCTTCCAGCGCCGAGCGCGTGGAGGGGGGGTGGAAGATAAACAAGCGTGCCTCTTGGACG
>CAJHYW010000031.1_pt1 | contig 39606 bp, 42 predicted proteins | sample 9198811 | NCBI WGS metagenome assembly CAJHYW01 (sample SAMEA7708378, study PRJEB35096) | sediment metagenome | biome: marine neritic benthic zone biome [ENVO:01000025]; feature: sediment [ENVO:00002007]; material: shallow marine sediment [ENVO:03000034] sea grass bed [ENVO_01000059] ...
ATCTGCCGGCGGGCAAGGCGGTGTCGGTCCTGGTGCAACGCGACGGAGGACCCAGCTTCTTGGCACTGAAGACGGACGAAGATTAACGGCTCCCAAGCCGTTTGCTTAAACAAAGCATGCGGCCTAGACTAGCGCGCGCTTGAGAGCCGCGTGGCGAGGAGACCGGCAACCCCTCTGCGCTTGACGCGGAGGTTGTCCGCACCGATGAGGGCGTCCCGGCGACGCCCTTTTTGTTTGTACGCCGCCTCCTATACTTTGATTGCATCGGATAGCACACTGGAATCGATGGGAAGCATCCGCAATTTCTCCATCATTGCTCATATCGACCACGGAAAGTCCACACTTGCCGACCGGTTTATCCAGATTTGCGGCGCACTCAGCGAACGTGAGATGGCTGAACAAGTGCTCGATTCAATGGATCTGGAACGCGAGCGTGGGATCACGATAAAGGCCCAAAGCGTTACGCTGGACTATCGCTCTCACTCTGGCGAGCACTATCAGCTCAACCTTATAGACACACCCGGGCATGTGGATTTCTCCTACGAGGTATCTCGCTCCCTCGCCGCCTGCGAGGGTGCTTTGTTGGTGGTGGATTGCGCACAGGGGGTCGAGGCGCAAAGCGTCGCAAACTGCTACAAAGCGATAGACCAAGAGCTGGAGATCATTCCTGTGTTAAACAAGATCGATCTGCCTTCGGCAGACCCCGAGCGCGTTAGCAAGGAGATAGAAGACCTCATAGGCATCGATACCACCGATGCAGCGCGTGTGAGCGCAAAGACCGGCATGGGCGTGGCGGAGCTGTTGGAACAAGTCGTGCAACGCATACCGCCACCGCGTGCAGACCCAGATGCGCCGCTACAGGCGCTGATCGTGGACTCTTGGTTTGACAACTATTTGGGTGTTGTCTCTTTAGTACGGGTAGTCAATGGGACTTTGCGACGCCAAGACAAGGTCATGGTGATGAGCACGGGGCGCGGCCATTACGCCGACAAGCTCGGCGTGTACACCCCGAAACGCAAAGAGCTGGACGCCTTGTATGCCGGTCAAGTCGGGTTTGTAGTTGCGGGGATAAAACAGATAGACGGCGCGCCGGTCGGCGACACCTTGACACATTCGGCAACACCGTCGCCAAAGCCGCTCCCGGGGTTCCAGCAGAGCAAGCCGCAGGTGTTCGCCGGTCTGTTTACGGTGGACTCCAGCGACTATGAGGCATTTCGCGAAGCGCTCGCCAAGCTTCGGCTCAACGATGCGTCTTTGCACTACGAGCCGGAGTCGTCCGATGCGCTTGGCTTTGGTTTTAGATGTGGCTTCTTGGGCATGTTGCATATGGAAATCGTCCAGGAGCGGCTGGAGCGAGAGTACAACCTCCATTTGATCACAACGGCGCCGAGTGTGGTCTACGAGGTGCTGGACACGGCGGGGGAGACCCTTTACATCGACAATCCTTCGCAGCTGCCGCCACGCAACAAGATCCAGGAAGTCCGAGAGCCCATCGTCGTGGCAGATATGCTTTTGCCGCAAGACTATCTTGGGAACGTGATCACACTGTGCGTAGAGCGCCGGGGCACCCAGAAGCAGCTGCACTTTAGCGGCAGCCAGGTCGCGCTCAGCTTCGAGCTGCCGATGGGGGAGGTTGTCCTCGATTTCTTTGACAAGCTGAAGTCGGTCAGTCGAGGCTATGCTTCGTTGGACTATCACTTTGTTCGCTACACGCGGGCCGACCTCGAGAAGCTCGACGTCCTCATCAACGGTGACCGCGTGGACGCGCTCTCTGTGATTGTCCACCGCGGCGAATCGTATCGCCGGGGACGCGAGTTGGTCGAGCAGCTAAAGGAGATCATCCCCAGACAAATGTTCGAGGTAGCCATCCAAGCGGTGATTGGTTCCCAAGTGATCGCCCGCCAGACGGTCAAGGCGCTGCGGAAAAACGTTACCGCAAAGTGCTACGGCGGTGACGTCAGCCGAAAGCGAAAGCTGCTCGAGAAGCAAAAAGCCGGTAAACGGCGGATGAAGCAAGTGGGGAAAGTCGAAATCCCACAGGACGCCTTCCTGGCGGTGTTAAAGGCAGGGAAGGGCAGATGAGATTTGATTTTCCAACCGTGATGGTGGCGCTCGTTATCCTGAGCGGGGCAGTATGGGCCTTGGATGCCCTGTTCTTTGCGCCCCGGCGCCGGCGCCGCGAGGTGGAGCACACGCCCACCATTGTCGAGTACGCCCGGTCCTTTTTCCCGATCTTCTTGCTGGTGTTCGTGCTGCGGTCGTTTATCATCGAGCCCTTCCGCATCCCCTCGAACTCGATGATGCCCACGCTGCTCACCGGCGATTTTATCCTGGTCAACAAGTTTGGGTACGGGATCCGGATGCCGGTCATCGACAAGAAGCTTATCCCGATCGGCGCCCCGGAGCGCGGCGATGTGATCGTGTTCCGCTATCCCGAAGATCCGTCCACACCGTTCATCAAGCGCGTCGTGGGTACCCCCGGTGACCATATTGCCTACTACAATAAGACTCTATATGTCAACGGAGAGCCTGCTCCGCAGGAGATTATGGGCTCATATGTTGGTCGAGGCTCGGGAATTGGCATGACGGGAGCGAGCGAGCGTACAGAGCAGCTGGACGACGCGCGTCACGAAATTCTGGTGCAAGAGGGATATCCAAGCGTGACCGTCGATACCGTCATCCCCCCGGGTCACTACTTTGTCCTCGGTGACAACCGGGACAACAGCAAGGACAGTCGTTATTGGGGCACTGTGCCCGACGAGCTACTGATCGGCAAAGCATTCACCATCTGGATGAACTGGGACTGGGGGCATGGCATTGACTGGGGCCGGATTGGCAAGTCGATTCAGTAGTGCTCTAGCCCGCCGCACTATACGGGAGAGTTGAGAGAATGAGACGGCATAGCCGGGGTGTCTCTTTGATGGGCCTACTCATGTGGTTGATCGTCCTCGGGTTAGTTGCTCTATTGGCGTTTAAGCTAATACCGATATACCTCGAGGCATTCAAGATAGAAAAAGCATTTTCGGGGATCGTCAGCGACCCCGGTATCGGCAGCAAGACCAAGATAGAGATAAAAAATTTAGCGCTTCGGCGTCTCGATATAGATGGCGTGTACCGGATTGACCACCGAAATTTCAGCGACTACGTCGAGGTCAAGAAAAGCGACAACCGAGTTCTTATCAACGTGTACTACGAGGCGGAAGCGCCGCTGGTCGCCAATCTACGGCTGGTCGCAGAGTTCGACAAGGACTATACGAACTAGCCCGCAAAGTCTGAGTTGCCACCGGCCCGCGCAATGCTCGGGCCAGCGCGGTTTACGCCGAAGATCAGGCGGCGGCCTGAGCAGCACTGTCGCTTGTTATTGTTTTGCTCACGAAGTCCCTTGTCTCATGAGTTCGACCAAGAGCGGCGGCGGGTTCTGGCGTGGTGGAGCGCAGCCACATGCTTGACGCCGTCCAAAGCTTGGCCGCGTGTACTGGCTACCAGTTCTCCAACCCGGCCTTGCTGGACCAAGCGTTAACGCACCGCAGCGCCGGGAAACCCCACAATGAACGGTTGGAATTCCTCGGCGATGCCATTCTGAATTTTCTCATTGCCGATGCCGTCTTCGCCGAGCATGGCTCGGCAAGTGAGGGGGAGCTTACAAGGCTGCGTGCGCGCTTGGTCCGCCGCGAGACGTTAGCAAGCATCGCGAGGGACCTCCCGTTGGGCCAGCTTTTGAAACTCGGTGCCGGAGAGCTCAAGAGTGGGGGAAGAGACCGTGATTCGACCCTGGCCGATACTCTCGAGGCGGTTTTGGGCGCAATCTATTTGGACGCCGGTTCCATCGATGCATGTCGGGCTGTCGTGCTCGACATCTTCAAGAACCACCTGGCCAACCCGGTATTGCGCGAGGCGCTCAAGGACCCAAAAACAGAGTTGCAGGAGCTTCTGCAATCGCGAAGAATGCCGCTGCCGGAATATGCTGTGGTCGAGATGTCCGAGGAACACCACAGCCACTCGTTCGTCGTGGAATGCCGCATTGCCGGCGTCGACGATGCGGTGCTCGGATATGGCGGCACGCGGCGTGCCGCCGAGCAAGAAGCAGCCCGTGGAGCGCTAAAGCTGTTAAGGAATCTCTGACCAGACCAACCCGAGATGGTGCCCCGGGGCACGTTCCCCATCGAAGCCCATGACAGGAGCAGACACGCACCGTTGCGGGTATGTAGCGCTGTTGGGTCGACCGAACGTTGGCAAGTCGACATTGCTCAATGCCCTGCTCGGTCAGAAGCTGAGCATCGTATCGCGCAAACCGCAGACCACCCGGCACCAGATCCTGGGGATCAAGACCACCCCCGACGCCCAGCTTCTTTTTGTGGACACCCCGGGCATACATCGAGGGCATGGTCGTGCACTCAACCGATACATGAACCGGGCGGCAACCGACGTCATCGACACGGTTGATGTCGTCGTGTTGGTTCTAGAGGCGCTACGATTTACCGATGAAGACCAAGATATTGCAACGCGGCTTTGGCAGTCCGCCAAGCGCGTGCTTGTTGCTATCAATAAGGTGGACCGCCTAAAGGCCCCGGCCTTGCTGCTCCCCTACATGAACAGTGTGCGCGAACATCTCCCCAGCGAGGATCTCATCCCGGTCTCGGCGTTGCGCGGCGAGGGTATTTCCGCACTCGAATCCCGGGTCGTGGAGCAGCTACCGCTTGGCCCACGGCTGTTCTCCGAGGACTTGTACACCGACCGCAGCGAACGATTTTTGGCAGCGGAGCTTGTCCGTGAGAAGCTAAACGAGCGGCTTGCCGACGAGTTGCCCTTTGCGCTGAGTGTAGAGGTGGAGCAATTCAAAGAGCGGCCGGGTATTACGCACATCGGGGTTATAGTGTGGGTGGAGCGCGAGGGCCAGAAAGCCATCGTCATCGGTAAACAGGGGCGAGTGCTGAAGTGGGTAGGCGTGCGCGCACGCCAAGATTTGGAGACGATGCTGGGTAGGCGCGTGCACTTGGAGCTTTGGGTGAAGGTCAGGGCGGGCTGGTCCGACGACGTGTCGGCGCTGAAGCAGCTTGGATACGAATGAAAGCAAATAACCGACGGAGCGCCTGATGTCGTCGCGGGTTCAACTAGAACCTGCGTTTGTGTTACATCGGCGCGCATACCGCGAAACCAGCTTGCTGCTGGAAGTGCTTAGCCGGGAGCATGGCCGGTTCGGACTTGTCGCCAAGGGTGCTCGCACCAAGCGTTCAGGGCTCTACGCGACGCTCCAGCCCTTGCGCCCCTTGCTTCTATCTTGGGTCGCTCGCGGCGAGCTTGGTACCTTGGTCGGCGCGGAACATCTTGGTGCCGCGGAGCCCATCTCGGGCGCTACCGTCGCCAGCGGCTTTTATCTAAACGAGTTGCTGATGCGCTTGCTCCACCGGGGTGACCCGCATCCCGAGCTCTTCAACCGTTACGCCCAAACGCTGGACGCATTGCGGGGCCGCGATACGAGCCCGGAACCGGTACTGCGGATCTTCGAGAAACGACTGCTACAGGAGCTGGGCTACGGGATGGTCATGGATGCGGATGCACTCAGCGGTAAGCCGATCGATGCGACAGCGGAGTACCTTTATGAGGTTGAGATCGGCCCGGTAGCGTGCGCCAACGGGGGTGGCGAAGGCGTGCGAGTGCGTGGCGAAACGCTCATTGCATTTGCCGCCGACCGGCTCGAAGACGCATCGACGCTTCGAGAAGTCAAACGTTTGATGCGCTACGTGCTGCGCAGGTATCTGGGTGACCGTCCGCTCGTCAGCCGCACGTTGCTGGAAACGCCGCTATAACGCTGAGGCGCGGGTCGAGGTGGCCGAGAAACGATGAGCGAGGACAACGTTATTCACGGAGTTGGTGTCGATTTGGTCAGCATCGACCGCATCGCACAGGCGCTCGAGCGTTTTGGAGAGCGTTTTGCGCAACGTATTCTAAGCGCAACCGAATACCAGCGCTTTGTCGCCGGACCGCACCGTGCGGCCTACTTGGCAAAGCAATTTGCAGCCAAGGAAGCCGTGCTAAAAGCCATGGGGACGGGTCTGCGTGATGGGTTGGGCTGGCACCAGGTCGAAATCCACCGTGACTCGCTGGGCAAACCCTATCTGCTTTGCAGCGCGCGCGCGCAGACCATGCTCGAGGAGCATGGTGTGCGCGAAGCCCATGTAAGCCTGTCCGACGAGAACGGCTTTGCGGTCGCTTTCGTGACCCTGGTCAGACGCTAGCGAACCGTTTGGCGCGGCAGGGTTCAGGTGCTGCCGTCATGCCCCACCGATGCCTGTGTGCGGCGCTCTTCCTCCGCTGTTATTCCCCGCGCGGGTGGTGTCGAGCGGGCATCCGTGCCGCTCCCCTCTGCCTCGGGCTTTGTTGCGGCCGGTACCGGTGGCGGGCTTGGCGGCGGTGGGTCTGCCGGGCGCTCAGCCTCGCTTCGCGCCGTGCCCTCGGGATGCTCCTGACTGCTAGGCGGTCGCGCCCCTCGCTCCGGCGTTGCATCCGGTCTCGCTGCCGTCTCGACCGGCGCCGGCTTCGCTGCGATGGCTGCACCAGCGGGCGCCGGCGACGCATCAGCGGCCGGGCTCGCTTTTGCACCGCCCGAGTCTCCCCGGGTTTCATCGAACATCGGCTGAGCCGGCTTTCGGCCCTCCGCCGGCGGCTTGCGCTCCTCGCCAGGTCTCGTCTTTTCGGTTTCGGTAGCGTTGCTGACTGGACCGTTGGTGTCACGCGCGGCGGCGTCCGAAGCGCGGCCCCGGCCTCGGCCACCCGAGCGTCGACCTCGCCTCGACCCTTGCGGCTTGCCGGTCCCGCTGGCTTGCTTGTTGCTTGGCGCGGCGCTGCGACCCGTCTCGCCGCGGGCGCGTGAGCCTGACTCGTCCGGCTTCGCGTTTTCGGCTTGCCGTCGGCCAGAACGTCCGCCGCCACTGGTGCTTCGCCGTTGGCCCCCGGGTCCGTCGCGCGTCTCGGGTCGGCGACTGCTTTGACCCGTTCCTTTGCGTGATGAGCTTCGGCGGCGCTGGTTCTGCGTACGGCTCTTCCCGCGTTGGTCTGCATCGTCCCTCTTTCTGGCACTGCCCTGTGGAGCCGTCTCCGGTTCGCCGGATGCAAAAAGCGCCTTCCACATCCGCGTAACCAATCCAGGTTTTGTGGTTTGCGCGGCGACCGGCGCGGGTGGTGGCGGTGCTGGTGAGGCTGGGACAACGCTTTTCACGACCGCTTCGCCACCGTTGCCGCGCTGACTATCGGTCACAAATGCGGGTAGCTCCTCCTCGCTGGTGGCTAGCTCGTAGCTGGGTTGCCGGTGGGATTCGTGCTGGGTGTCGTCTTCGCGTATGCGCTCCACCTCGTAGTTGGGGCTTTCCATCCCCGGGTCCGGGATCAAGACCACATCGAGGCCGCACCGTTGCTCGATATTATGGATGACGCCGCGCTTTTCATTGAGCAAGTAGGTGCCTACTTGGATCGGCACCTTTACCAGAATTTTCCCGGTCTTCTCCTTCAGACCCTCTTCCTCGACAAGGCGTAAGATGGAGAGGGCCAAGGACTCGGTGCTGCGTATCGCTCCTTGCCCATTGCAGCGTGGACACACCATCAAGCTGGACTCGCCAAGGGAGGGGCGTAACCGCTGTCGGGACATCTCCAAGAGGCCAAATCGCGAGATCCGACCGATCTGGACCCGCGCGCGGTCACGCTGGAGCGCGTCGCGCAGCTGATTCTCCACCTCACGCTGGTTGCGCGGCGGGGTCATGTCGATAAAGTCGATGACTATCAGTCCGCCAACATCGCGCAAACGCAGCTGCCGGGCGATCTCACTGGCAGCTTCCAAATTTGTGGTCAGCGCGGTCTCTTCGATATCTCCGCCTTTCGTCGCGCGCGCGGAATTGATGTCGATCGCCACCAGCGCTTCTGTATGGTCTACCACCAGCGAGCCCCCCGAGGGTAAGCGCACGCCGTGCGAGAAGGCGGATTCGATTTGGCTCTCGATCTGATAGCGGCTGAACAGCGGTACGCTGTCGTTGTAATGCTTTACCTTGTTCTGGTTATGTGGCATCACCCGGGCCATGAAGTCCTTCGCTTCCTCGTACACGTCCCGGTCGTCGATCAACACCTCGCCGATCTCCTGCCGGAAGTAGTCCCGGATGGCGCGGATGATGACGTTGCTTTCCTCATAGATGAGGAACGGTGCCGAGCGGCTGGTGGCGGCCGCAGCGAGCGCCTCCCATAGTCTCAGCAGGTAGTCCAGGTCCCACTGCAACTCTTCCCCGGACCGGCCAACGCCCGCGGTACGCACGATGAGCCCCATGCCCGATGGCACTTCGAGCGAGCTCAATATCTCGCGCAGCTCAGTGCGGTCGTCCCCGTCGACCCGCCTGGAGATGCCGCCGGCGCGCGGGTTGTTGGGCATCAAGACCAGATAGCGGCCGGCCAAGCTTACAAAAGTGGTGAGCGCCGCCCCCTTGTTGCCGCGTTCTTCCTTTTCGACCTGGACGATGAGCTCTTGTCCCTCTTGCAACGCGTCCTTGATCGCTGCACGACCGCCGTTGCCGTCATCGACTCCCTGAAGATAGCTCCGCGCGATTTCCTTGAACGGCAAGAACCCGTTGCGCTCGGCGCCATAATCGACGAATGCCGCTTCTAGACTCGGCTCGATACGAGTGATCTTGCCCTTGTAAACGCTGGCGCGCTTTTGACCCCGTGAAGGGACCTCGATGTCGAGGTCGTAAAGATGTTGACCATCGACCATGGCAACCCGCAGCTCCTCTGGCTGCGTAGCATTGATAAGCATCCGTTTCATTGACTCGTTCCCTAGCCCGTGGCCACCTTTGGTCGATACGGGGCATGCATACATGTTCTCAGGCTGGGAAGCGCGGCGCTGGCCGCGCACGTAGCATAGGCAGGCTGTTGGCGTATGGAGCATAAGTTCGGCCCCACACGTTGCGTCCTCTTACCGAGAGGACACAGACTTACGATGTCGGTCTACAACACCGGTTTCCAACTCGCCCTGTCGCCGCTTCACACGAACACACAGGGCGTTACTGCAAACTGTTTACGGCCTCGGTGACCTGGGTCATCGATGGCCACGAGCGGGTCGAGACCCCTCGTGATGATTCGCTTTATGCTGTCCTGCCAGTGCCCCACTTCCCAGAAGGTGACACGTTTTTTCCTATGAGTGCTCGCCGACCTAAACCAGCCTGCCCGCTCCCATTGCGGCGCCGGCACTTTTCGAGTTTACGCCCGAGCGAAGTCACTATATCAATGTCAATGCGCCGCATCAAACTGATATCATGCGGCCCGATGTCCGGTACAAACCCGCAAAAGCTGCACCCCGCCGAGCGAGTCGTCATCGATGAAGGGCATGCCGGGCAACGCATTGACAACTTTCTCTCCAGCCGTTTGAAGGGTATCCCCTTACAGCGCATTTACCGCAGCCTGCGACGGGGCGAGGTGCGTGTGAACAGCGGTCGGGTGCGTCAGGATTACCGTGTGCAGTCGGGCGACGTGGTCCGAATTCCGCCCTTGAGACATGCCGAAAGAGCGTCTCCCCGGATACCCCCGGCATCGCTGTTGGAGCAGCTCGGTCAGAGCATCGTGCACGAGGACGACGATCTCGTCGTTCTGAACAAACCGGCGGGCGTGGCAGTGCACGGGGGGAGCGGGCAAAGCACGGGGGTCATCGAAGCGTTTAGACGGCTCCGTCCCGAGAGCGAGCACCTCGAGCTCGTACACAGGCTCGACAAGGAGACGTCGGGCTGCTTGCTGCTGGCCAAACGTCGCGCAATGCTGCGCGCGCTCCACGACCTGCTACGCCGCAACCAGGTCACGAAACGCTACCTGGCGCTGGTTCGGGGTGATTGGACGGATGGGCGGCGTACAATTGATGATGCGCTAGCGAAGAACAGGCTGGCGTCGGGCGAGCGCATGGTTCGAATACAGTTGCATGGAAAGCCGGCGGTGACCCAGATACGGCCGATCGCGCGCGGGCCGCTTGCAAGCCTGGTGGAAGCAAGACCAGTGACCGGGCGCACCCATCAGATCCGGGTGCATGCGGCGTCCATCGGGAGCCCTATCGCGGGAGACGCCAAGTATGGCGAGCGCGGGTTCAACCAGCGCATGCGCGCCTTGGGGTTACGACGCCTGTTCTTACACGCACAAACGATTGGCTTCATCGACCCACGCGGCGGGTCTCGAGTTGTTTATCGGGCACCACTCACGGCGGATTTGGCGCAGGTCCTCGCTACGCTGGGTATCCAGACCCCCACGCCGTGAACACCCGAACACCGCTGGGCTACAGGCTGATCGTATTCGACTGGGACGGGACCCTGGTCGACTCACATGCGCGTATAGTGAGCGCCGTCGGCCAGGCACTGGACCAGCTAGGGCTGCCGCAACGCGACCCAGGCCAGATCCGAGATGTGATTGGCCTCAGCCTCGCCCCCGCCTTCGAGCGTCTGTTTCCCGAGCTGGACGCATCTGAAGCCAGTGCATTTATCGACCGTTACCGTCGGTTGTTCTCGCATGACGGCGCCGCTGCCAGCCCCTTGTTTCCGGGTGTGCGCAGCACGCTCCAGGCGTTGCGCTCGCACGGCTATTGGCTGGCACTGGCCACGGGGAAGAGCCGCCGCGGGCTGCATCGCGAGTTGAAGGCCACCCGGCTCGAATCACTTTTTAGCGGTAGTCGCTCCGCCGACGAGGCCCTTTCAAAACCGCACCCGCAGATGCTGCTCGACCTGATGGCGGAGTTTGACGTGCACCCAAAGGAGACGCTCATGGTGGGTGACACCGAGTTCGACCTGGAAATGGCACGCAATGCGGGCACACGTAGCGTAGCCGTGAGCTACGGTGCGCACAGCCCGGAGCGTTTGCTACAATTTGATCCGCTGGATTGTATGAATTCCATCGCTGAGCTACCCGGGCTTCTACGGGGTGTTGGACACGGAAACTGATTAGATGGGCTGGGGAAATCCAGGTAGAACCGATGCGCAAAGCCACGCGCCCGCCTGGGACAAGGCGCTTGTGGAAAAGCTCGCGCTGTCCGCCCTGAAGGAGCAGCGGCGGGCGCGTCGCTGGAGCATATTCTTCCGGTTTGCGTTTCTTGGTTATTTGACGCTCCTTTTGGTTCTCTACGTGCCCGCCGATATCTTCAGTCAGACCAAGACGGGTACGCATACCGCCTTGGTCGACGTGTCGGGTGTGATTACGGCGGACTCGGACGCCAGCGCCGACACGATCGTCACCGGGCTGCGCGCGGCCTTCGAGGATGAGAACACGGCGGGTGTCATCATTCGTATCAACAGCCCCGGCGGGAGCGCCGTTCAGGCCGGTTATATCAACGACGAGATGTCGAGGCTGCGAGCGGAGTATCCGGATATCCCGCTATACGCCGTCATTACCGACATCTGCGCCTCGGGTGGTTACTACATCGCCGCCGCTGCCGACCAGGTGTACGCGGACAAGTCGAGCATCGTCGGGTCGATCGGCGTAATCATGAACGGCTTTGGGTTTGTGAATGCGATGGAAAAGCTCGGCGTAGAGCGCCGGCTGCTGGCGGCCGGTGACCACAAGGCCTTGCTCGACCCCTTCTCACCGCTCAAGGCTGAGGAGGTGACCCACATCAGGGACATTCTCCAGCAGATTCATGAGCAATTCATCGCCGTCGTGCGTGACGGGCGTGGAGACCGGCTGAGCAACGACCCCGAGCTGTTTAGCGGTCTAATATGGACGGGTGAAGAGAGCCTGGAGCTCGGCCTGGTCGATGGGCTCGGAAGCAGCAGCTACGTGGCGCGCGAACTGGTTGGCGCGGAGGAGATCGTGGACTTCACACCCCGCCGCGACTATTTCCAGCGTCTGGTCGAGCGCTTTGGGGCGTCCGCGGGCCGCGGGGTCGCATCATACTTTGGTTTCGGCGAGACCCGGCTCCAGTAGTACATCAACACCGTGCGCGAATAGCAGTTTGGCGAGCGCGATCATCGGCAAACCGACCAGCGCGGTCGGGTCGTCGCTGTCAATTCTTTCAAAGAGACTAATACCCAGACCTTCGCAGCGAAAACCACCGGCGCAGTCAAACGCGCGTTCCCTATCGACATAGGCGGCGATCTGGGCCGAGCAAAGACGTCTGAAGCTAACGGTCACCCGAGTCAAGCTGGTCGTGTCCTGGTCGATTCGCGTATCCAGTACGCACAAACCCGTGAGAAAAACGACCTGCCGGCCTGCACACCGCTCGAGCTGCTCGATATTGCGCGTCCGGTCACCTGGCTTTCCCAGAATATGCTCATCCAGCACCGCGACCTGGTCGGACCCTACGATCAACGCATCGGTGTAGCGCGCACCCACCGATACCGCTTTGTCCCTGGCAAGCCGGCGCACCAAGCTTTGCGCGTGCTCCCCCGGACGGGGGGTCTCGTCCGCGTCCGGCGCCACGCACTCGAAGGGGAGCCCGAGACGGCTCAGCAGCTCTCGCCGGTAGACAGAGGTGGATGCGAGTACGATCATGGGCAGGCTCATCTTATGCTCCGACTCTAGCAGCTTTGGGACAGCTCAGATACTCGTTCCACGACGGCTTATGGTTTTGACAGGTGGCTCCCTCCCTACTTATCATCGCGCGATCATGAACGAGGCAGAGCGCCTTCCCGACGAGATCAGGCCCTGGCAGCTGGTTCAGACCGACGAATCGATCAGCGGCCACTTCTGCACCCGTCAGATGAGCAGACTGCGGGAGTGTCTCAACACCGATAGCGAGATCGCGGTAGAGCTCGTCTTTGGCGTTGACGACGCGGGCACGGCACGTATCGCCGGGGTGGTACAGGCGGAGTTGGAGCTGGTATGTCAGCGCTGTCTGGACCCGGTGGTGGTGCCTTTGAATTGCAAGGTAGGACTGGCTTTGACCCGGCCTGGGGGCAAGGCGGGGAGCCCCGACTCGAGGTACGAGGCCTTGGAGTGCGGCGATGAGTCTGTGTCGCTTTTGCGGCTTGTCGAAGACGAGTTACTCCTGGCCCTACCGCCTTTTCCGAAACATGGCGTGAACGAATGTAGCATCCCGGTCGAGTACAGGTCGTCGGGGCAGGCGGAGCAGCCACCCAAGCGGAACAATCCTTTTGCCATCCTGCGGGACGGCAAGAACAAACATTGAACATAGGAGTATCGTATGGCCGTTCAGCAAAACCGGAAGAGCCGCGCGAAGCGCGGCACGCGGCGAGCGCATGATGGCTTGAAGTCACCGAGTCTTTCCATCGAGCCGACAACCGGGGAAACCCACCTGCGCCACCACGTGAGTCCAGACGGATATTATCGCGGCCGCAAGGTCGTAGACAGCAAGAGCGAATAAGCGTTTGAGAGCAACCATCGCTCTCGATGCGATGGGGGGTGACCACGGTCCGGCCGTCGTCGTCCCGGCGGCACTTGCGACGCTGCGCGTGTTCCCGGACGTCAAGCTCATCCTGGTGGGCGATGAGACAGCCATAGCGGCTGCGATGAAGACCCATCGGGCGCTGCCCGACGAGCGGCTCGCGGTCCAACACACTTCGCAGCATATCGAAATGGGCGACCACCCATCGCAGGCCTTGCGTGGCAAGAAGGATTCCTCGATGCGGGTTTGCATCGACTTGGTCAAGCAAGGGGCTGCGCACGCCTGCGTGAGCGCAGGCAACACGGGTGCCTTGATGGTGACGGCGCGTTTTGTGCTAAAAACCCTGCCAGGTATCGACCGGCCCGCAATTATCTCGGCCATCCCGACGATCAAGGGGCACACACACTTGCTCGACCTCGGCGCAAACGTGGATTCCACCCCGCAGCAGCTGCTGCAGTTTGCAGTCATGGGGTCGGTGCTGCGCAGCGCCGTCGAGAATGTGGCGAGACCACGCGTTGCTCTGCTCAATATTGGTGAGGAAGCGATCAAAGGCAACGAGAAGGTAAAGGAGACGGCACGTTTGCTCGAGTCTAGCGACTTGAACTACATCGGCTTCGTCGAGGGTGACGGTATTTATGCCGGCCATGCCGATGTCATCGTCTGCGACGGGTTTGTCGGCAACGTCGCGCTCAAGTCCAGCGAAGGTGTCGCGCGGATGGTTCAGCATTTTGCAAAAGAGGAATTTGGCAGGACTGTTTTCCGACGTTTGGCGGGCGTTATCGCCTGGCCGGTGATACGGGCGTTTCGGGACCGAATCGACCCGCGGCGGTACAACGGCGCGAGCTTGGTCGGGCTGCGTGGCATCGTTATAAAGAGCCACGGAAGCGCCGACGAGGTCGCCTTCTCCGTGGCCATACGCGAAGCCGTGGCGGAGATAAACAAGAACGTCCCCGCAAGAATCAGCGAGCAGCTCGAGTCAATACTGACGGAGGCTGCGGCGGTTTGATTTACTCACGTGTCTTGGGCACCGGCAGCTATCTGCCGGAGCGGGTTGTCTCAAACAGCGATTTGGAATCCTTTGTCGACACCACGGACCGCTGGATACAAGAGCGGACCGGTATCCGAAAGCGTCATCTTGTGGCAGACGATGAGTCGACCTGCGACCTCGCGGAGCGGGCCGCCAGATCGGCGCTCGAGGCGGCCGGAACGACGCCCGAGGAGATTGACCTGATCGTGGTGGGGACGACCACACCCGACCGGATTTATCCCGCGACGGCGTGCCGCCTACAGGCACGGCTCGGCATCCACGGCTGCCCCGCCTTCGATGTGCAAGCTGTCTGCACGGGGTTCATCTATGCGCTTGGCGTAGCGGACAAGTTCATCAAGTCCGGCACCAACTCCAGAGCGCTGGTGGTCGGCGCGGACACACACTCCCGTTTGCTGGACTGGAGTGACCGGGGAACCTGTGTGCTTTTTGGCGATGGGGCGGGCGCCGTGATTATCGGCGCGGCCGATGAACCGGGCATCTTGTCCACACACCTGCATGCGGACGGGAGCTTCGAGCATTTGCTGTATGTGGACGGGGGCGTACCCCGGGGCAACGGAAAGATTGCGCAAGGCAATGCGTACACCAAGATGCAAGGTGGCGAGGTGTTCAAGATCGCGGTTCGCACCTTGAGCCGGATCGTCGACGAGACGCTACGAGCGAACAACATGGAGAAGAGCGACGTGGACTGGCTGGTGCCTCACCAGGCCAATCACCGCATCATCGAGGCGACCGCCCGCAAGCTAAATATGTCGCCGGAGCAGGTGGTAGTGACCATCGGCGAGCACGGGAATACGTCGGCCGGGTCGGTCCCGCTGGCGCTAGATGTTGCGGTTCGCGACGGCCGGATCAAGCGTGGCCACACGCTGCTACTGGAAGCCTTTGGTGGTGGGTTCACCTGGGGCTCTGCACTTATTCGCTACTGAAGCTAGAGATGAGCTGCGCATACGTTTTTCCAGGTCAGGGCTCGCAGTCGGTGGGCATGTTGCAAGAGCTTGCCGACGCGCATGAGGTGGTCCCGCGGACTTTTGACTCGGCCTCGCGGGTCCTCGGCTTCGACCTCTGGCAGGTGGTCAGCCAGGGCCCCGCAGAGCTTCTAAACGCGACCCGACAAACCCAACCCGCCATGTTGGTCTCGGGTGTTGCGCTGTGGCGCGTATGGCGCGAGCAAAGCAATCTCCCGGCAAGCTTCTTGGCCGGACACAGCGTCGGCGAGCTGGCGGCGCTGGTGGCGGCGGAGTCGCTAGAGTTCGAAACGGCGGTCAGCCTGGTTGCCGACCGCGCCCGGTTCATGCAAGAGGCCGTGCCGCAAGGGGAGGGCGCGGTTGCGGCCGTCCTGGGTTTGGATGACGCGCAAGTGGTCGCCGCCTGTGATCAGGCCGCGGGCCGCGAGCACGTCGTCGCCGCCGTCAACTTCAACTCGCCGGGACAGGTCGTCATCGCGGGACACACACAGGGTGTGGAGCGAGCGGCGGTGATCGCCGGCGATTTGGGGGCCAAACGTGTCGTCAAGCTACCCTTGAGCGTACCCGTTCACTGCGAGCTGATGCGCCCGGCCGCCGAACGGCTGCGCGAGCGTCTGCGCAGTGTCAGCATCGAAGCGCCCAAGATTCCGGTCGTGCACAACGTGGATGTTGGCTGTCACCCGGAGCCCGACGAGATACGGGCAGCCATCGCGGAGCAGGTCTATCGCCCGGTTCGATGGTCGCAGAGCATACGCTTCATGGCGCAGCATGGAACGCAGAGTTTTGTCGAGCTGGGGCCCGGCAAGGTGTTGAGCGGACTCAACCGGCGCATCGACCGCGCCCTGACGTCCATTCCCGTCTATGATGAGGCCAGCCTCACGGCGGCCATGCGAAGCTTGGAAGCGAATACAGCATGAGCTTGGCAGGCCAAACGGCGCTCGTTACCGGCGCCAGCCGAGGCATTGGTGCGGCAATTGCCACCGCACTGGGGGCGCAAGGCGCCGAGGTCGTGGGGACGGCGACGTCTCAGGAAGGGGCGCGCGCCATTGACAGCGCGTTTGCCGAGGTAGGCGTAAGCGGGTGTGGCATGGTGCTCGACGTGGCCCAGGACGAATCCGTGCAGGCCCTTTTCGAGGCGCTAAGAAGCGCAGGTCGAACGCCGAGCATTCTGGTCAACAACGCGGGCATCACCCGTGACAACTTGCTCATCCGGATGAGCGACCAGGAATGGGGCGAGGTCATCGAAGCCAATTTGAGCTCGCTGTTCCGCATGTGCCGAGTGGCTGCCAAAGCCATGATGAAGGCACGCGCCGGACGCATTATCAACATCGCCTCGGTAATCGGGGAGACAGGTAACCCCGGTCAGACCAACTACGCCGCCGCCAAAGCGGGGATGCTGGGATTCACGCGCGCCTTGGCGCGCGAGCTCGGTTCTCGCGGTGTGACCGTGAATACGGTTGCCCCCGGTTTTATCGACACAGATATGACGCGTGCGCTGAGCGAGGAGCAACGCAAGACGCTGCTGGAGCAAATTCCGCTGCGCAGACTAGGTGAAGGCGCCGATGTGGCTGCCGCCGTCGTCTTTCTCGCGGGTCCGGGTGCCGGTTACATCACGGGCGCAACGCTGCACGTTAACGGCGGGATGTATATGGGCTAGAACGGTCGATTTTGGGGTTTGGAATTATCAAACGGCAAGCCAAGCTTGCCTTGCAACTTAGGTCTTTTTCAATAAACTAGGCGCCGAGCTTACCGTGCTCGGTTCGGGGAGGAGAAAAGCGCCATGAGTACCGTTGAAGAACGCGTCAAGCAGATTGTCGTTGAGCAGCTTGGGGTCAAGGAGGAGGAAGTCAGCGGCGATTCATCGTTTGTCGATGATCTGGGCGCGGACTCGCTCGATACCGTTGAACTGGTCATGGCGCTCGAAGAGGAGTTCAATTGCGAGATACCGGACGAGGAAGCAGAGAAGATCACTACGGTGCAGCAGGCGATAGATTACGTAAACGCTCACGTAGAGTAGCCACAGACTCGCTCGAGGTCGCGGATGATGGTTTATTCTCCGCGGCCTTTTTCGTTTGGTCCTTAGGCATGTACAGATGCCGCGTATAGCCGTCACAGGGCTCGGGGTCGTCAGCCCCGTCGGTAACAATGTGCCCGATGCGTGGGAGAATATTGTTGCGGGCAAGAGCGGTATCGGGCCCATAGACACCTTTGACGTCTCCAAGTTCTCCAGCCGGATTGGGGGCTTGGTGCGAAATTTCGATGTGTCGTGCGTCTTTAGCCCCAAAGAGGCGCGCAAAACAGACCCCTTTATCCATTACGGTCTCGCCGCATCCGTGGAGGCGATCTCTGACGCCGGGCTCGAGATTAGCGAAGAGAACGCGGAACGCGTCGGTATCGCTATCGGCTCCGGCATGGGTGGGCTGCCCGGGATCGAACGCGGTTATGAGGCTTTTATGGCCGGGGGTCCGCGAAAGATCTCTCCGTTCTTCGTGCCGAGCAACATCATCAACATGATCGGCGGGAACTTGTCCATACGCTATGGCATCAAAGGACCCAACTTTGGGATTGTTACCGCGTGTTCGACCGGCAGCCACAATATCGGTGACGCCGGGCGGATGATAGAACGCGGCGACGTCGATGTGATGGTCGCCGGTGGGGCCGAGATGGTGACCTCGGTACTCGGGTTAGGAGGCTTCGCATCGGCGCGCGCGCTCTCCACACGCAACGACGACCCCGAGGCCGCGAGCCGTCCTTGGGATCGTGACCGGGATGGTTTTGTGCTGGCCGAAGGCGCGGGCATTTTGGTGCTGGAGAATCTCGACGTTGCGAAAGCCCGCGGAGCGAAAATCTACGCGGAGCTCGTTGGTTATGGCATGAGCAGCGACGCGTACCACATAACCTTGCCTCCCGAGGATGGTGATGGTGCACAGCGCTGTATGAAGCTCGCCTTGGCCGATGCCAAGATGGACCCGTCGGACGTTGACTATGTCAATGCCCACGGGACCTCTACACCCTCGGGAGATGTAGTGGAGACGCGGGCGGTGAAGGGGGCATTCGGTGCTCACGCGGGTCGCTTGGCTGTCAGCTCGACTAAGTCGATGATCGGACATACGCTGGGGGCGGCTGGTGGGCTCGAGGCGGTGTTCAGCGTTTTGGCGATCCGCGACAACGTTGCGCCACCCACGATCAATTTGGATCAGCCCGGCGATGGATGCGATTTGGACTATGTGCCGCATACCGCTAGGCAGATGCCCATCAACGTCGTCATGTCCAATTCCTTTGGCTTTGGTGGCACGAACGGCACCCTGGTATTCAAACGCTTTAGCTAACATGCCCTGCGGCGTCACCAGCGGCGAGGCGCCGTTTGCTCCGTCCAATGCCGTGGCAGTCCACCACCCTCAGCATGCCCGATAACCGTCCGCTGTGCGCACCGATACCTGTCACGGACCGTGGCTTTCAGTATGGTGACGGCGTGTTCGAAACCTTGGCCGTGGACCGTGGTGAGCCCTTGTTGTTGGACCGGCACGTCAAACGCATGGTCACGGGCTGCAAGAGGCTTGGAATCACTGCGCCGGCGAGCGAAGTCCTATGCAACGAAGTCACCAGACTGGCGGGCGGCGCCGGGCGCGCCGTCATCAAGCTGACTGTGACACGCGGCGATAGTGCCCGCGGCTATAGCCCGCATGACGCAGGGCCGCCGCGCATTGTCGCGGTGCGCCATCCTTGGCCGGCGCGCGCCGATGCGCTGGCGGAACGCGGCGTCGCAGTACGCTTGTGTAAGACGGCCCTCGCGCGAAACCCGACACTCGCCGGGGTCAAGCACTTAAACCGCTTGGAGCAAGTGCTGGGGCGCGCCGAGTGGGTTGATGATGCCGTGTCGGAAGGCTTGATGTCCGACACCGAGGGTTATTTGATCGAAGGCACCATGAGCAACGTCTTTTTAGTCGTAAATGGGGAGCTGCTGACCCCTGACCTGTCCAACAGCGGTGTGGCTGGTATCATGCGAGACTTGGTGATCGAGTGGTCTTCGAAGCTGACGGGCCGCCCGGCGCGTGTCGCTACAATCACACCAGCGTCGCTCCAGGACGCGGACGAGATTTTTGTCTGCAACAGCCTGATAGGTCTGTGGCCGGTCACGCGTGTCGAGCGCCATGCGCTACCCGTTGGAGAGCTAACATTATCGATAGCGCGCGCACTGAAGCGCGCCCGAGCGATTGCTACGCGCAGCGTCTAGCATTGTTGTGTAAGGAACACCTTGTCATAAACGGAGCGGAGCTTGCGACTGCTTGCGGCTTTTGTGGGACTTGCCCTTTTGATGCTGGTAGGTGCGGCGGCTGGGCTGTGGTATGTAAAGGACCAAGAGTCGCGTCTTTATGAGCCGCTGTCATTGACCAAAACCCTCACGTACGTGGTCGAACCCGGCACGACGCTACGCCAAGTAGCGAGCGACCTAGAGGGCTTGGGGGCGCTACGAACGCCGCGAGCATTTGTCTGGTGGGCGCGATGGCAAGGCTTGGCAAACAACATCAAGGCTGGTGAGTACGAGATCACTCCCGGCACCTCCGCGGTGTCGCTACTGGAGGATTTTGTCAACGGCAAAGTCTTACAACGTTCGCTTACGCTGGTCGAGGGTTGGAGCTTTGAGCAAGTGATGAACGCGGTGGACAATAGCCCGCATCTGGTTCATAGCTTGGTCGGGCTGGATGACACAACGGTGATGGACCGTCTTGGCCTAACAGGGGTGCATCCTGAGGGTCGCTTCTTACCGGACACATACCTGTTTCCTCGCGGCACTACCGACGTCGAGTTCTTGCAACGCGCGTATCGTTCGATGGAGATGCATCTTGCCCAAGCGTGGGAAGAACGCGAGCAAGGGCTGCCGATAGACACACCGTACGACGCGCTTATCCTGGCGTCCATCGTGGAAAAAGAGACCGGTGTGGAGGAGGAGCGACCACGCATAGCGGGTGTGTTCTCACGCCGCTTGCAAAGGGGTATGCGTTTGGAGACAGACCCCACGGTAATCTACGGATTGGGACAGAGCTTCGACGGCAACCTTCGCAGAAAACATCTGCGTCAGGACACGCCGTACAACACCTACACCCGACACGGTCTACCGCCTACCCCCATCGCCATGCCAGGCAGCGATGCCATCCACGCGGTCCTACACCCCGAACCGGGCCCGGACCTGTATTTCGTTGCAAAAGGAGATGGCAGCCACTATTTCTCACCCACCTACGACGAGCACAAGCAGGCCGTTCGCCGCTACCAGCTCAAACGTACGGCCAACACGACCAATGACTGAACCCCACGCAGCAACCCCCGGGCGCTTCGTGACACTGGAGGGAATCGAAGGGGCCGGGAAGAGCAGTCACCTGGACTCGGTGGAGCAGCGCTTGCGCCAGGCCGGCAAGCGGGTGCTCAAGACCCGGGAACCTGGTGGCACACCGGTGGCGGAGAAAATACGTTCGGTGCTTTTGGATAAGGACAATCGCGACATGTCGCACGACGCGGAGCTGCTGTTGGTGTTCGCGGCGCGTGCCGAACACCTGGACACGGTCATCCGCCCCGCGTTGCGCGCCGGCACCTGGGTCGTCTGCGACCGCTTTACCGACGCCACCTACGCCTATCAGGGCGGGGGCAGACGGATCGACCAGCGACGTATCGCCGCGCTGGAGCAATGGGTACAAGGTGACCTGCGTCCCGACCTCACGCTAGTGCTGGACCTGCCTGTCGAACAAGGGCTCGAACGCGCCAAACACCGCAGTCAGGCCGACCGCTTCGAGTTGGAGACCGTCGAATTCTTCGAGCGTGTAAGACAGAATTACCTCGAGCGCGCCAAAGCATCGGCCGGACGGATGCGCGTCGTCGATGCAAGCACCAGCCGGGAGCAGGTCCGTGCGCAAATAGCCGCGACCTTGGAGGCGTTGCTTTGAGCTCGCAGCTTCGGCTTCTGCCCTGGCATACATCGATGTGGCGTCGTTTCAGCGATATGCGTGCCGATGGTCGACTACCGCATGCGATGCTGCTTCACGGTGTGCCGGGTGTGGGTAAGAGCGACTTCGCAAATCGGCTCTGCGCTACGCTGCTGTGCTCGCACGAGACGACCTCGGCCAGACCGTGTGGGAGCTGTCGTTCGTGCAGCTTATTCGCGGCGGGCACGCACCCGGACCACACCGAGGTTGTGCCACCGGCCGATGCAAAGGCCATTGGCGTCGACCAGATACGCGCGTTGATAACGGCGGTGGGGTTGACGGCGCAGCTCTCCGCGGTCAAGACGGTGTTCATTTCGCCCGCGGACCGGATGACCCATGGCGCGGCGAACACCCTGCTCAAGACCTTGGAAGAACCACCCGGAAGCAGCGTCTTCGTGTTGGTGACGGCCGTGCCGGCGAATCTACCGGTCACTGTCCGCAGCCGTACACAACGCTTTGCATTCAAGCTGCCCGAGACCGAGACAGCGCTTCGCTGGTTGCAAGCACAAGGACTAGAAGACGCGGAGCGCACGCTTGCTCACGCGGGTGGGGCGCCGCTGCGAGCGCTTGAAATGAGCACCGCGGGAGAGCTGGAACAACACGCGCAGGTGCTCTCGAGTCTGGTGGCTTTGTTGTGCCGCAGCGAACCGCCGCTGACCGTCGCAGGTGTTTGGAAATCCTTGGAAAACCGCTACCTCACGGAGTGGTTGGTGCACGCCGCCGAAGAGCTTATCAAGTGGCGTAGCGCGGCGCGCGAGCTACCGCAGTCGTGGGGTGTCGATGAGCAAACTAGGCAACTGCTCGCACAGCGTCTAGACTTAGTTAAGCTTTTCAGAGTGTTAGATGAGTCCATCGCGGTCCGGCGCGCACTCGGTACGCCCAGCGGGATGAACGAGCAGCTCTGGTTGGAACGCCTCGCCGTCAGCTGGAGCGAGGCGGGCTCGGTGCAGGCGAAGCGTTGAACATTGAACGGCCGAAGCGAGAGTATTTATGGCGTCTCCAAAACAAGGCATTTTGTCGCTGACCATACGGGACAAAAGCGCGCTCTACGCCGCCTACATGCCCTTTATCAAAAACGGGGGGTTGTTTATCCCCACCAACAAGTCCTACAACCTCGGCGACGAAGTGTTTATGTTGCTGACCTTGATGGATGAAAAAGAGAAAATGCCTATCGCCGGGCAAGTCGTGTGGATAACCCCAAAAGGCGCGCAGGGCAATAGGACGGCCGGTATCGGGGTTCAGTTCAGCGCACTGGACAAAGGCCAAACACGCAACAAGATCGAGAACCATCTGGCGGCCGCGCTAAAGTCGGAACGTCAAACCCACACCATGTAATACAGGCCACGCCCCGTTTCAAGTTAGATCCCCGGCACGAGCCGATACATCCACGGCAAGCTCCGCGGCGAGCCGCGCATTACTCTCCAGCAAGGCAATGTTCGCGTTGATGCTGCGACCGCGGCTGTAGTGCGCCAAGCGTTGAAGGATAAAGGGCGTGACGGCGCTGCCGCGCGTTCCCGCTTGGGTGGCGTCGTTGAGCGCGCGTTTTGTCCACCCATCCACGTCGTTTCCGTCCAGCGCCGCATCTCTCGGGATTGGGCTCACGACCAAGGTCCCACCCGAGTTTAGCGCCGCGCACAGCACCACCGTCTCCGTCAACTCGGAGACCGAATCCACACGCGTGTCCAGCGCCAAGCCCGATTCGCGCACATAGAAGGCGGGGAAAGACGTCGTTTTGTACCCGATGACAGGGATGGCCAAGGACTCGAGCATCTCCAGGGTTCGAGGCAGGTCCAGGATCGACTTGGCGCCGCTGCACACGACGGTCACCGGCGTACGGCTGAGCTCGATGAGGTCCGCCGACACGTCCATAGTCTGGGCGAAGTCTTTGTGCACGCCGCCTATACCGCCGGTGGCGACGACGCGCACCCCGGCCAGCATCGCGCAACGCATGGTGGCGGCAGCCGTCGTCGCACCGCTATGACGCCGTGCGAGTAAGGCCGCAAGGTCGCGCGAGCTTGCCTTGCACACGGCGTCTCCCTTGGCCAGAGCCTCGATCTCGCTCTTGTCGAGGCCTATGCGTATTCGCCCGTCCATCACCGCGCACACGGCCGGCTGTGCACCTTCGGCACGGATAGCGTCGCACATCCGTTCCACCGCGTGCATGTTGTCGGGCCAGGGCAGGCCGTGAGAGATCAATGCAGACTCCAAGGCGACGACCGCTTTGCCCGAGCCGAGCGCTGCGCGCACCGCATCGTTTACACTGAGGAGTCGTTCCAACACCAATGGGTGTGCTCGCCGAGGGGATGAAAAATATGTTAGCACCGAGAAGCACTAAGGGTGTTCACCCAAATGGGTCGACCGCATGAGCGCGGCGCAAGCGCTGGGACCCCGCACGCTGGCACTGGTAACCGGCGCGGGAAGCGGTATCGGTCGCAGCATAGCCCTCGCGCTGGCGGAGAAGGGATGCCGCGTGGTGTTGGCCGGTCGCCGTTTAGAGCGCGTCGCCGAGGTGGCTCGCCAAATCGGCGCAACCGCAGTACCCGTCGTGCTGGATGTCGCCGACCGGTGCTCGGTGCAGACCTTGTTCGAACGTCTGCCAGCCGATTGGCATGCCGTAGATGTGCTCGTCAACAACGCGGGGCACGACGTTGGCGGTCGCCGGCGCTTCGACGAGGGCTCTGTTGAGGAGTGGTGCCGGATCATTGAGACAAACGTGATTGGTTTGGTTCAGGTCACACGGCTACTTGTGGATGGCATGTTGACGCGTCGGCGCGGACATATTGTGAACATCGGGTCGACGGCAGGGCTGCAGCCCTACGCGACCGGCGCGCTTTATGCGAGCAGCAAGCACGCAGTGCACGGCTTTAGCGAATCTCTGCGGCTGGACTGCGCGGGCACCGGGGTGCGTGTCAGCGAGATTCTGCCGGGCATGGTGCGTACCGACTTTGCCGCGGCGCGCTGGGGCGATGCGCCAACCGCGACTCGGTTCTACGACGACTTTGGCCAATGTCTGACACCCGATGACGTTGCGCGCACGGTGCTGTTTGCGCTCGAGCAGCCGGCGCACGTGGCAATATCACAGCTCGTAGTGGTTCCCACCCCGGCTCCCGAAGCTTAGGCGTCACCCATGTCCTCACCCCAGCCGTCGATGGCCTGGAGCTCTTCGGCACGGGCTTCGGCCGCTTCCGGGTCGTCAAAACGCGCGAGGTGGAACAGCGCGTCGCCCTCGTGGACCAGAGGTAAGTTTGTGCGTCCAATGACAATACCTCCCCCGGGCGAACAGATGTCGGACACACCATCGCCGAATGGGTCGGCGATGGACCCGAGCAATTGGCCCTCCGAGACCACCGATCCTGGTCGAACAAGACTACGGGAGATGCCGCTCTGGGGTGCCCTGACCCAGCTTGTGGACCGCACCACAAACGGCTCGGGTGACGCTGCCGCGGGGCGGCGTTTGGCTGGCAACATACCGAGCTGGCGCATCACGCTTCGAATCCCGCGTAAACCCAGCCGGATGGATATTTCATCGAAGCGCAGCGCTTCACCCGCGTCGTAGAGCAACATGGGGATCCCCAGGTCGGCCGTCGAGGCGCGCAAGGAGCCGTCGCGCAAGTCGGCGTTGATGACCACCGGAGCACCAAAGCTTCGGGCCAACGCCAAGGTGTCCGGGTCATCCAAATTGGCGCGGATCTGGGGCAGATTTGAACGATGACTTGCGCCCGTGTGCAGGTCTATGCCGTGGCTGCATTTGGCAACGATCGCGCGCATGAACAGATGCGCGAGACGGGCGGCCAACGAACCGCGCTCGGAGCCCGGAAAGGAGCGGTTGAGATCTCTGCGGTCGGGTAGATAACGGGAGTGATGCAGCACGCCGTAAACATTGACGATGGGTATGGCGAATAGCGTTCCACGCAGTCGTCTCAACCCCGGGCTGGCCAGCAAGCGGCGCACGATCTCCACGCCGTTGAGCTCATCGCCATGAAGCGCGGCACAGACGAAGAGATGGGGCCCATCGCGCTTGCCGCGCACGATGTGCACCGGCATAGTAACGGGTGTGTGGGTGTAGAGTAAGGGGACCGGGAGCTCCAGGGTTGTACGGCTGCCCGGTGAGATGTTCTGACCATTGACTACCAAGGGAGTGCGATCCGTCGTCATCCCGAACCCTTGGTCCTCGTCTTGTTTGGCTTCGCGTTTTTCTCGATGAACTCGATGATCATACCGGCCACGTCTTTACCGGTCGCCTCCTCGATACCACCCAACCCGGGTGAGGAATTCACCTCCATCACGACCGCCCCGTGATGCGACCGCAATAGATCAACGCCGCACACGTTGAGCCCCATGATCCTCGCCGCACGGGTGGCCGTCGAGCGCTCTTCGGGTGTTAGTCTGATCAAGGTGGCGGTGCCGCCACGGTGCAAGTTAGAACGAAACTCTCCTTCGGCAGCCTGTCGTTTCATGGCGGCAATCACCCGTCCGCCGACGACCAAGCAGCGGATGTCGGAGCCGCCGGCTTCCTTGATGTATTCCTGCACTAGGATATTTGCGCTCAACCCCATAAAGGCCTCGATCACGCTCTCCGCGGCCTTCTTTGTCTCGGCCAGCACGACACCGATCCCCTGCGTGCCCTCCAGGAGCTTGATCACCAGCGGCGTACTGCCGACTTCTTTGATCAGGTCTTGTATGTCATCGGGTGAGTGCGCAAAGCCGGTCACCGGTAACCCGATACCCCGACGCGACAGAAGCTGCAGCGCGCGGAGCTTGTCGCGCGAGCGCGTGACCGCGACCGATTCATTGACCGGGAACACACCCATCATCTCGAACTGACGCAGCACCGCCGTCCCGTAAAAGGTCACCGACGCGCCGATCCGCGGGACCACGGCATCGAAGCCGGTTAGCTCCTCGCCCTTGTAGTGGATAGTCGGGTTATGGGAGGTGATGTCCATATAGCAGCGCAGCACGTCGATGACACGCATGACGTGTCCACGCTGTTCGCCGGCTTCCACTAGGCGTCGCGTGGAGTACAGCGTTCGGTTGCGCGATAGCACAGCAATTCTCATAGTCAACGACTCCCCGTCGATGGCATTCTCTTGCCGACCAGGTACGACTTGCTCGGGTCGACCACATAGCGTCCACGCATTGCCGTTCGCCCGAGCAGCATACGAAAGCGCATCGTGTCACGGTCGGTTAGTGTCAGCTCGATCGGCCAGCTCTGCTCCCCAAGGCGTACAATCGTCTCGATGATGCAACGTCGTTCACGATGCCCCCCGGAGTCCGAAACCACGCGTTCGTCGCAGACATCGGCCACACACTCCACGCTCACGTTGGTACGCCGCTGCAGCGGGTGCAAGCCAAAACGCACGCGCTCGCGTCCGTCTTGTACAAACTTCTCGACATAATGGGCGTGCAAGGTGGAAGTTCGCGCGCCTGTGTCTACTTTGCACTTTACGCGCTCGATACCGAGTTCGGGCAATGACACCCACTCACGCCACCCAAGCACGAGCAACCCGGGGCTCGCCTTCTTTTTATCCTGCGCATATCCCTTCGTCACCGCACAGTGTCCCTTGCGTCCAAAGCTTGAAACAGGCACCCCGCTCAAATGGTGTTAAACTCGTGGCGAGTCTAAAGCAGGGCGGGCTCAACGACCAGTTGGGCGTAACCTATCGGGGGGTTGAACGCAACGCCAGGAGGGGAACCGCATTGAGAAGCATTGTCACAACCTTGCTCGTCATGGGGGCGGTAGGGACCGCCCAAGCGCAGTCTTTTTGGCAGGACGTTTTTCCGCCCGTCACGCCGGAGGACGCCGAAATGATCCGGCAGCTCACACGCGAGGAGATGACCGGCAAGCCAGTGGGCACCGCGATGGCGTGGAACAATCCCGGCACGCAAAACTACGGCACGGTCACCTTAGTGGAACGGTCCGAGAAGGACGGCCGCGAGTGCCGCAGCCTGCAGCATTTTATACAGATCCGGGGACAAGCCAGGCCGTGGACCGGCAACGTGACGCTTTGTCTGCAGGAAGACGGGAGGTGGATGATCCCCTGACCCCGCCGGGGCACACAATCCAGGCCCCGGGTGAAGTTAGCGTTAGAACACGCACCGGTGCCGGCCGTGCGTGTGTTTGTCCCGCCCGGAAAGCAATTCCAACCGCTGACTAGGAGAACAAAGCAGGCGCAAGCATGACTTCGACCTTTTGCTTGCAGGTCAGATGGATATCACAGACGGCCGCGGACGCCTGCGCGGCAGCGGCCTGTGCGCTCCTGTCCCTGGTAGACGAGAAGCACCGTGCTATGCTTCCACGCTCCATGCCTGATGCTATGCTCAGGCTGACCTGGCCCTCTCAGGGATAGGCCTTTGCTCGAGGCGGCGGCAAGTGCTGAGCTGAATCTCGCTAAACAAGCGGACGGCGCGCTGCTACTCACGTTGTCGGGGCAGTGGAGCGTTGGCGGGCGAATGCCGTCGATCGAGGAGGTCACCGAGGCGCTCGACAACGGCGCCAAGTCGCTTCGCTTCGACACGCGCGACCTGAAGGCATGGGATTCGGGTCTGCTCAATTTTGTTGCCAAGGTAATGGAACACTGCATGCGCAACGAAATCGCGGTCGAGAGCACCGGTTTGCCGGGTGGTGTGCTCAGCCTCCTCAGACTGGCCGAAGCGGTGCCCGAACGTAGCGGCGTACGCCGCGAGACGCGCAAAGAGTCATTTCTGCACCAGGTGGGTATCGAAGCTATCGAATGCGTGCGTTCGGCTGGGGAGATCGTACGCTTTCTCGGCGACACCGCATTGGCATTGTTGCGGATGCTCACGGGACGCGCCCGCTATCGGTTCTCGGACCTCATGTTGATAGTCCAGCAGGTAGGGGCACAAGCGCTGCCCATCATCAGTCTAGTGAGCTTCTTGGTCGGTTTGATACTCGCCTTCGTCGCGGCCGCGCAGCTCGAGCAATTCGGCGCCCAAATCTACGTTGCGAATCTGGTGGTTCTGGCGATGGCCCGCGAGATGGCGGCCATGATGACGGGCATCATCCTTGCGGGACGCACGGGTGCGGCATTCGCGGCGCAGATCGGGGCGATGACCGTCAATGAGGAGATCGATGCGCTGCGCACGACCGGTTTGGACCCGATGGAATTCATCGTGCTCCCGCGGATGCTTGCCTTGGTACTGATGACACCGCTGCTTTGCTTGTATGCGAATCTCATGGGCATTCTGGGCGGGGCGGTGGTGGGGGCCGTGTTGCTAGACATATCTTTCCTGGAATATTGGACGCAAACGCGTGCCGCCGTTTCGCTCACGGACTTTGGCGGCGGTCTTTTCAAAGCCAGCGTGTACGGGGTTATCGTCGCCGTCGCGGGCTGCTTGCGGGGTATGCAATGCGGACGAAGCTCGGCGGCCGTCGGTGCGGCTGCGACCTCCGCCGTGGTCACGGGGATCGTGTTCATCGTCATTGCCTCGGCCGTCTTGACCATCATCTACAACGCGCTTGGCGTCTAGCCGGTGTATCGCGCAACCATGCCGGAAGATACGCACATCGACGTACAACATCTCACCCTGGCCTATGACGATGTCACGATTCAACGCGATCTTTGCTTTCAGATCGCACGCGCCGAGGTGTTCGTCATCATGGGCGGGAGTGGCTGCGGTAAGAGCACGGTGATGCGCAGCCTGGTTGGGCTTTTGAAACCTGTGGACGGGAGAATCCTGTATGACGGCGTGAGCCTTTGGGAGGCGGATACCGGCGCACGCGCGACAATGATGAGAACGTTTGGCGTCACCTTTCAGCACGGGGCGTTGTGGAGCTCGATGACTTTGCTCGAGAACATTTCGCTCGCGCTCGAGCAATATTCATCACTGGACGCAACCGAGATACGCGAAATCGCCTCGCTCAAGCTGGCGCTTGTCGGTCTCAAAGGTTACGAAGACTACTATCCATCGGAGATCAGCGGTGGTATGCGCAAACGCGCCGGCGTCGCTCGTGCGATGGCGCTCGACCCCGAGATACTTTTTTTTGATGAGCCCTCCGCCGGGCTCGACCCGGTGAGCTCAAAGCTTCTCGATGATTTGATACTGGAGCTACGCGATAGCTTGGGAACAACGATGGTGGTGATAACGCACGAGCTTGCCAGCATCTTCGCCATCGGCGACAACTCCATACTGCTCGACCCGGTGTCAAAGACCCTGTTGGCGAGCGGGAACCCACGTCGCTTGCGTGATACCAGCGTGGACTCTAAAGTTCGCGAGTTTCTGTGTCGAGGTGCAGCATGAGTGCGAGGGCCAACCCGGCGGTCGTCGGCGGATTTGTTATCGGCGCGATCACGCTGGTGGTGGCGGGCGTGCTCGCGTTTAGCTCTGGTGTGCTCTTTGCCCGGAGCTACCCGGCCCTTGCCGTGTTCCGTGGGTCGGTTGCAGGTCTGCAAGTCGGCTCGCCAGTGGAATTCAGAGGTGTGCAAGTTGGAACCGTCAAACGCATTAGCCTCTTGTTCGATGCCGAGAATACGAGCGTCACCATACCCGTTTACATGGAGCTCAATTTCGCACCGGTAACGGAGCGGCGCGGTGACCCTCGAGACGAGCCGCTCTCGCAGACAGAGTTCGAGCGGGAAGCGCAGACCGCGATCGCGCGCGGCCTGCGGGCACGGTTGAAGCTCAAGAGCATTGTGACGGGTCAGCTCGGCGTGGAGCTCGATTTCATACCGGACACGCCACAGGATCTCTCCGACATTGTCACCGACGCCGTGGAGATCCCGACGGTCCAATCGTCCCTAGAACGAGTGACCAGTGTTCTCGACCGCTTGCCCCTGGAAGAACTCGTTGGCAAGCTGATCCGCACCGCCGACGGTGTCGAGCGCCTGGTCAACTCCGACGACCTGCGCCAGACATTGCAAAATGCAAATCTAGCGCTTGGAGAAGCACGCACCCTGATCAAGGACACGGGGCGAACGGTAGCCGAGGCGCGTACGACCCTAGAGAGCATTCAAGGCCAGGTCGGTCCGCTGAGCGGTGCAGCACTCAAAACCTTGAATCGAGCGGACCGGTCTCTGGCCAGCGCCGAGCAAGCGCTTGGCGACGTGCGCAGCATGGTTGCGCAAACACGGACAAACATCGATGAGATCAGTGAGTCCGCGGTCGGCGCTTTCGACCAGGCACAGCAGACCTTGCGCAGGGCGGACGAGCTGATCGACGCCGATTCACCCACCAGAAACAACTTGGACATCACGCTCGAAGAGCTGGCGGCGGCGGCGCGCGCCGTGCGGGTCATGGCCGAGTATCTGGAGCAGCACCCCGACGCCTTGATACGCGGTAAGAATTTCTAGCCGGTTGGGTTCGGCTAGACACTGACGAATAGGATTGAGTCGCAGATGCAGACAAACAGCTTAGGGGCCGCCGGATGGATTGCTTTGGCTATGCTGCTGACGGGTTGCGCCACAACGCCACCGCCGAATTTCTTTCTTTTGGACTTTCCCGTTGACGAGCAGCTTGCTGGCATCGAGCGTGGTTTGGCGATTGGCGTCGGCCCCATCAATTTACCGCAGTACCTGGACCGGCCACAGATCGTCACTCGAGGAAGCGGGAACGCGGTCAAGCTGTCAGAGGCAAACCGATGGGCCGAGCCGCTCAAGGCGAGCATTTCGAGAGTGTTGGTTGTCAATATTGGACGGCGCTTGAAGACTAATCGCGTCTACACCGTACCGCAGCGGCGGCGGACACCGCTCGATTTCCAGGTTTCGGTCGACTTCGGTCGTTTTGACGGGTCACCTGGAAAAGAAGTCGTGCTCGCAGCCCGGTGGAGTCTGTTTGGAAACGGCGGTAAAGAGCTGCTCTACACCGGCATCACCATCATTCATGAGCCCACAAACACGCTCACCTATGACGGGTTGGTGAGCGCACAGGTACGCGCGCTAGAACGTCTAGGCGAAGAAATTTCGACCGCGCTCAGGGCGCAGCCTGGGGCCTAGCGCGCCCCAGGTGTCCACTAGCGAGCGGCGTTTAGGCCTCGCGTTTGCCGTGCCGGTCTAGCTGCCGGCACCCGTCTCCACGGTCCGGATCAACGATGCCGAGCCCGGGTTGGCGACCTCCCGGCGGACGATGACATCGGAGGCTCGTACCCCTGGGCCATAATAAGCGGCATTACGCTCGTTGTTGGGGACGACGACAGACCCTTTCACAAGGGCGCCGAAGTACGCGCCTTTGCCGCGGGCGTAGGCAACGATGTCCGCGGTCGCCGCTTGCGCCCCGGCCCCCACCGGGCCTGCCGCAACGCTCGCACCCGCGCCAAGCTGGAATTTGGTGCTCAAGAACGCGTCGATGCCGTTTTGTGTACGGATCAGCAGCACGACCTCGGCAATCTCCACGCCGGCTTGAAGACCGATGCTACCCGCGCCCATGCTGTAAAAAGCCGGGTCGCTCCACCGTCCGGTGCTCGGGTCACGGGCAAGCAGCACACCGGCCCCACCGGACCCGCCGATGATAAAACCCGCCTTGACCATCTTTGGCACGATCAGTACGCCGCGTGCGTTACCGACATTGCTTCGAAACCAGGTCATCTCAGGGTCGGAAAGAAAGTTGTTGAAGCTGACTTCCGCGCGGTCAACGAGGGACTGTGCCTTTACGGCGGCCTCGTCGGTCAACCCGGGTCTGCTCACCAACGCAAGCAACATGGCTATCACCCACAGCGTGGCTGAGCCTGTTCGTCTGCTCTTTAGCATGAATCGTCTCCTTTGCGGCCGCGCGCGCCGCGGCCAAAGCGATTTTCCGTGCAGCCCCGTGGCTGTGCACCACGACACGGGCTGGCGCAACAAACTCCATCCCCCTTGCGTTTGTCGTGTTTTTACATAAAACCCGTTGTCCATACGGGGCGCTTGCGGAGACCTTTATAAGAGTAACCTAAACCACCGGCTTCCAGCTAGAACATCGACACCGGGGAGCGATGCCAGGCGGGCGCCAACCGGGGCGGCCGTCGAAGCGTGGTACGAGTAGCATCCTACGCATCTCGCGCGCCTTGTGGTCCCGAAGCGGGTGCTGGGAAACTATACTCTTAGGCGAGATTTCGTCGTGGATGGATCCGTAGCTTTCTTGAAGCGTCATGTTTTCGGAGCGAATCAAATGATTACACGCATCTCCACAAAAGCCCTACTGCTTGGTTGTCTGCTTAGCGGTCCCGCCTTGGCGGAGACACCGAGCACGCTGAGCGACCTCGACCCGCGGGTCGACCAAATCCTCCGGGCGATGGGTAATTATTTGAAGACCGCCTCCGAGTTTTCCTTCGAGACCGAGGTGACCTTTGACCAAGTGTTGTCGGACGGCCAAAAGCTGGAATTCGGGCGCTCGGCGCACGTCTCGGTGCGCCGCCCCGACGGTCTGCAAGCCAATGTCTCCGGGGACCTTGCCAATGAACGGGTTTGGTATGACGGCAAACGCTTTACGTTGCTAGATGTGGACAAGGCGGTCTACTCCACGGTCGATGTCCCCGGCAGCATCGATTCCGCATTGGACCACATGGCCAGCGTCTATGGCGTGGTCAGCCCGGTCGCCGATGTGGTATATAGCGACCCGTACGCCATCCTGATTGAGAACGTCACCTCGGGCGTTTACGTGGGCCAACATATTGTGCGCGGAGTTGCGACACATCATCTCGCTTTTACCCAGGACAATATCGACTGGCAGCTTTGGGTAGAGGACGGCGCAAGGCCGGTCCCGAGAAAAGTCGTCATCGACTACAAGGAGGTGCCAAGCCACCCGCAGTACACGGCCTGGCTCTCGAACTGGGATTTTTACCCGCGTCTGCCTGATAGCTTGTTCCAGTTTGTGCCGCCCAACGACAGTCGGCGGGTCGAACTGGTCGCAGACAATCAGTAGCACCCGCCTTGCGCTCAAAACCCATGGCTCGACTCACTCTAAGCCCATTGGCAGCGCGCCTACTACGTGCGCTCTTGACCGCAGCGGTGCTCATACCCTACCCAGCGCTCAGCGACGAGCCGCTGGTCATCCATGCCGGTGGCGCCGGTAGTATCCGTTACCCGACCACGGAGCGCAGCAGCACGCAGGCCGCCGACCGTAGTGCGGCAAGGGCAAACCAACGCGCGGCGAGCGGGTCCGCTGCCCGGACCGCCGCTCAGGCCGGCGAGCGGCGAAGCGGTGCGTCCGGAAGCCGGCGTTCCGCTGAAGCCAGCCGCCGCTACGGAAGCATACGTCTAGATAGTCAGTAGAAACTCGACCGGTCTTACGCGGCCTTTTTTCCCAGCGGGTGGGCTTGGGTTATAGTCCCACCCGCACGTCTATGTATCGCTTTATTGCCGGGTGATTGGTCGAAGCGACGACACCGGCGGCAGTGGCGGGTGCGGCGGCAGCGGGGCTGGAGCAAGAGGCAAAGCCACAATCTGCGGGCGACGACCGAGGTTGAGCAATCCCCGCGTCAGGGGCAGGGGACATGCACGTCAGGGGTAGGGGACATCCATGAAGGACAAGGTCGCTTTGGTCACTGGGGGCAACTCGGGGATCGGACGCGGAATCGTGCACCGCTTTGTCCGCGAGGGCGCACGTGTCGCCTTTGTGGGACGCGATGGCGCGAAGGGCGCCCGGGTGCTGAAAGAGCTAAAGGAGCTTGGCGGGGTGGGTGAGTTTTACGCCACCGACCTGTCCCAGGAGCAAGCAGTCAAAGACCTGGTCGCCGCCGTCGTTGGGCGCTTCGGGCGCCTGGATGTGGTCGTCAATAATGCCGGGGTTGGGAGCCGGCGAGGCGGCGTGAAAGCGGAAGATGCGCCGGGCGAGCGTTGGGACAAGCTACGCGGCCCTAATCTAGATGCCGCCTACTTCGTGTCCGCCTACACGCTCCCCGTGTTGGCGCAATCGCCCGCCGGCGCCATCGTGAACATTTCTTCGACGGCGACGCTGCACGGTAACTGGGGGCTCTACGGTGTCGCCAAGGCAGGGGTGGAAGGCTTGACCCGTGCGTTTGCCGCCGAAGGCGCGCCGCATGGCGTGCGGGTCAACTGTGTGAGCCCGGGGTGGGTCCAAACCGAGCAGGATCTCGAGCTCGACGCCGCCGGCACCGAAGACGGCTCGTGGGCCATGCCACCGTCCCTGCTAAACCGCATGGGCAGCACCGAGGAGATTGCCGCCGCCGTCGTTTTTCTCGCCAGCGCCGAGGCCTCCTTTGTTACCGGTCAGACACTGATCGTCGATGGCGGGCTGACGATCACGGACTATCCTTCGATGCCCCTGCTTGGCGAGGTGGGCCACCGGCTGCGTAGCGCAAGCTGATCAATACGAGCGCGGGAGTCCCAGAACATGCTCCCCGAGGTAGGACAAGATCAGGTTGGTGGAGATGGGTGCCACTTGGTACAGCCGTGTCTCTCGAAACTTGCGTTCCACATCGTACTCCACCGCTAGCCCGAAGCCACCGTGTGTCTGCATACACATGTCGGCCGCTTGCCAGGAAGCATCAGAGGCGAGCAGCTTGGCCATGTTGCTCTCCGCCCCGCAATCCGCATGACTCTCGTACAGCGCGGCCGCGCGGCTCACCATGAGCGCCGCCGCTTGCGTAGCCGCATACGCGCGCGCGATGGGAAATTGGATGCCCTGGTTCTTACCTATGGGCCGGCCAAACACTTCGCGCTCGGTAGCGTAGCGCGTTGCCTTTTCGATAAACCAGCGCGCATCGCCGATGCATTCGGCGGCGATCAAGATGCGCTCCGCGTTCATGCCGCTGAGTATGTAGCGGAACCCGCGACCTTCATCACCGATGAGCGCGTCTTTCGGTATGCGCAAATCATCGAAGAAGACCTCTGTGGTGGCGTGATTGACCATCGCGGGTAGGGGTTTGATGGTGAGGCCATTGCCAAGCGCGTCGCGCATGTCGATGAGAAACACCGAGAGTCCCGCGGTACGTTTCTCGACCTGGTCCTTTGGCGTCGTGCGGGCAAGCAGCAACATCAGGTCAGAGTGCTCCGCGCGCGAGGTCCAGACCTTTTGACCGTTGACCACGTAGTGCTCGCCAGCCAGACGGGCAAAGGTTTGGATGGATGTTGTATCGCTGCCGCTCGTTGGCTCGGTGACGCCAAAGGCCTGGAGGCGCAGGCTGCCATCCGCAATCGCGGGCAGGTAGCGTTGCTTTTGCCCCTCCGAGCCATGCCTGAGCACCGTCCCCATGATGTACATTTGCGCGTGGCAGGCGCCGCCATTGCACCCGGCGAGTTGAATCTCCTCGAGAATAGCCGCCGCGGCGCCCAACCTCAGCCCGCTGCCGCCAAAATCCTCGGGAATGAGCGCGGCGAGAAAGCCGGCTTCACTGAGCGCATTTACAAAGGCAGTAGGGTAGGCGCGCTCCTGGTCTAGCGCGCGCCAGTACTCGCCGGGAAAGCCTGCGCACAGCTTACGTACCGAGTCCCGGATCTCCGGGTAGCTTTCGCTTGGATGCTCGGGGGGTGCCTGCATGCGAGCGGAAGCGAGCTAAGCGGTCCCTGGCTGGATCGGCGCCGAACGTTGCGCCGACTGCGCCGCAATCCGTTCCACGCCAACCGCATCCGTCATCCAGCAGCCGTCGCAGACTGCGTCCTTCTGGCGGGAGAGGTAGAAGACATAGGTCACGACTTGCGCGGTCCCGATAAGGGTGACTTTCTGTCTGGCCCGGGTCCCGACGATCTCAACCGGTTCGTACTCCGCGTCGACGTAATCCAACATCAGCGCGTACACACCCTGCTTGATCATGCCTGCAAAACGCGGCAGCGGACCGGTGTTGGACTTGTTGGCCGGTGACGCAAAGCGGAATGCGATTTCGATCCCCGTATCGGCCGTGTCGTTCGCCCGCAGCGCATCGAGCTGGATCTTGACCACCTGGTCGGGGGACAGTGCAGGGTTTGGCGCGGAGCCGCCATCGACGCCGTCTGCGGCGAAAGTCGCCCGGCTATGCAACACGCTGCTGGCCGCTATCACGCCCACGGCCAGGGCGAGCATCAGCCTTTTGCTGGTCCGATAAAACATAGTCTTCTCCTCCTGGCAACGAGCCGTAACGCTACAAGACCGCCGAGCGTGCGTGCAATGCTAGTGCTCGGCGCGGTCCAGCATCGCATGCAGCAACACGTTGCACCCGGCCTCGATGTCCTGTTGGCTCGCGTTCTCGATTTCGTTGTGGCTGATGCCGTTCTCACAGGGGATAAAGACCATGCCGGTCGGCGCAATACGCGAGATGTACACGGAGTCGTGCCCCGCACCGCTGACAACCTCCATCGAGGGATACCCCATGATCTCCGCACCCTTTCGCACCGACTCGACGCACTGCGGGTCAAAACTCACGGGTGCCGACGCGGATATATCGGTCACGTCGGCCTTTAGGCCCGCTTTATCGGCAATCTCGGCGACCCGCGTCTTGAGCGTGCGCTCCATCGCCTGGAGCGCCGCTGATTCCGGGTGACGCGTGTCAACCGTGAGCTTTACGTGACCAGCGACGGTGTTGCGGGAGCCGGGCAAGACATGGAGCTCACCGACAGTGGCGCGGCCGGCGGGTGCATGGTCCAGCGCGATTTGGTTGACCGCAACCACCATCTTGGCGGCGCCGAGCAGCGCATCGCGACGCAGCTCCATGGGCGTCGGTCCCGCATGTGACTCCGCGCCAAGCACCTCGATGTCGAACCAGCGAATACCTTGTACCCCGGACACGACCCCAATGGTGCGACCCGCGTTCTCGAGTATCGGACCCTGTTCGATGTGCACCTCGAAAAAAGCGCTAAACGGGCTCCCGAGGGGTGCATCGCCTCTATAGTCGATGCGTTCCAATTCCTCGCCCAAGCTTTTTCCATCCTTGTCTACACGGCTCCAGGCGTAGTCGAGGTCGAAGACGCCAGCGTAGACCCCGGAGCCAACCATCGCCGGCGCGAAACGCGAGCCTTCTTCGTTTGTCCAAACAGCCAGCTCCACCGGGGTCTCGGTCTCTATGGCGTGGTCGTTTAGCGTACGGATGACTTCCAAACCGGCCAGCACCCCATATACGCCGTCAAACTTGCCACCGGTCGGCTGTGTGTCGAGGTGGCTACCCGTGCCCACGGGCGCGCGGGTATTGTCGCGTCCCGGGCGTCGCGCGAACACATTACCCATAGGGTCGACGCGCACCGTGCAACCGGCGTCCTCACACCAGGACTTGAACAGGTCCCGACCCCGTTTGTCGAGGTCTGTGAGCGCCAGCCGGCACACGCCACCCTTTTCGGTCGCACCGATACGTGCCATCTCCATCAAGCTCTTCCAGAGGCGTCCCGAGTCAATTTGGATATTGCGTGCCATCCGCTCCTACTCCTCAGTCATCGTGGCGGGCGATCAGCCGGCCGTGGGTGTCGACAAACTCACCGAGCGCTTCGAGAAAGCCGGCATAGTCCGATGGCTCCAGCGCCAGGGACAGGCTCATAAAGCCGCGTCGCGCCTGGTAAAAGCCTGCCAGCAGCATCTCTAGGTGGAACATCATGGAGACGCGCGCGTCCGCGTGCGTGTCCGCGGCTTGGCGTATGCGCATGGGTGTGAAGTGCACGCACATGATGGAGCCGAGCCCGGTCGCCTGCGCCGCAGCACCGCGTTCGCGGAACAGTGTGTTGATCTGCTCCCTAAACGCGTCTCCGTGCGCGTTGTGCTCGCACGCCACCGACGGGGTGTAGATATCGCGCAGCCCGGTAAGACCGGCCGCCATGCTGAGTACGTTGTTGTTGAAGGTACCGGCATGAGGGAGCGCATCTTCACGGCGGGGGTCGAACTGGTCCATGATGTCCCGACGCCCCCCAAACGCACCAAAGCTCAATCCTCCACCCAGATATTTCCCGAAGCTCGTCATGTCGGGCACGGTGTCGAGTAGCGCTTGACAACCACCTGGCGACAGACGCGAAGTCATGACCTCATCGAAGATCAAGATGACGCCATGCTCCTCGCTCTCGCGGCGCAGGGCGCGGAGAAAGTCGAGCTCGGCCGGGATACAGCCGCCTGCGCCCTGCATCGGTTCCACCAATATCGCTGCAAGCTCGTGGCGATGTTCTTTGAGCAGCGCAAGCGTACCCTCGACGTCGTTGAACTCGGCAACCACAAAAGAGTAGGGTGCGTTCACAGGGCTCGGGCCGTGTGCGAAATACAGCACGCCGCCGTGATAGCCACCGTTGAAAACCAGGATCTTCTCGCGCTTTGTAAATGCGCGTGCGGCGCTTAGCGCCATCAGATTGGCTTCGGTGCCGGAGTTGCAAAACCGCACCCGCTCACAGGATGCGAAACGGGAGCAAATGAGCGCCGCGAGCTCCGCTTCGTAGAGGTTCGGTGCGCCGAGCACAATGCCGTCGTCCAAAGCGTGTCGAATCGCGGCTTGGATTCTCGGGTCGGAATGACCGTAGAGCCCGGCCGTGTACTCACCAAGAAGGTCTGCGTAGACGTTACCGTCCAGATCCCATAGACGTGCGCCTTCGCCTTTGCGAACGCTGACAGGGTAGGGGGTATAGTGCAGCACCGTGCGGGTGTTGCCACCCGGTAGGAAGTGACACGCCGCGTCGTGCTGTGAGCGGCTGCGCCGGGTTGCGTGACAAAAACGCACGACGGTGTCTTCGAGCGCGTCGTCCAGACTTATACTCGCGGAAGCCATGCTGTTCATGGGGTGGCGGCACCTCACTCTTGCCGCATCAATATCTGTAGGGAGCATGCCCGCGCGCTAGGTGCGTTGCTCTTGCAGCCCGCGGCGGAGCCGATACCAGCGCCAATAGACGAGGGCCGAGAACAGCGGCGCGCCAAATACCGCCGCCCAAACGAAGGTCTCGAGCCATCCAAACCAGATGATGGGGGCGATCACAAACAGGAAATCATCGGCGTCGGCGATCGGGCTGCGCTTCTCGACGTTTGCGCTCCCCACGGCTTCATCGATGAGCATCATACCGTAGTAGATTGAACCAATCGCCAACCCGGCGACCAAGCCTAGCAACCAGGCCCAGCCCCCCAGATCGCCATGCCGCAACCCGACGCCGATACCCACGAAAACGAGGACGTTCACCGCGAAGTCGCAGTGAACATCGAAGCTGTGCCCCCACTGGCTTCTCATGTTGGCGGCTCGGGCCAACTCTCCGTCCGCGCGGTCCAAAAAGCAGGAAACCAGGTAGACAATGCTCCCCCAGAACAGAACATCGGGGGTGCCGACAGCGAAGGCCGCCGCGGCGGTGACCCCTGTGAGCAGACGTAGCACGGTGAGATGGTTTGGCGTGATTGGTGTGCGCACCAATGGTCGTACCATCCAGCGAACCAGTCGGTGAACAGCGGTGTTGTGGCTCACTA
>CAJHYW010000121.1_pt1 | contig 39114 bp, 34 predicted proteins | sample 9198811 | NCBI WGS metagenome assembly CAJHYW01 (sample SAMEA7708378, study PRJEB35096) | sediment metagenome | biome: marine neritic benthic zone biome [ENVO:01000025]; feature: sediment [ENVO:00002007]; material: shallow marine sediment [ENVO:03000034] sea grass bed [ENVO_01000059] ...
CGGTGTGCGAGACGCCGCCCGACGAGGGTGCGCGGTCTATGGGGAGTGCGGCGGGTACATGGTGCTAGGCGAGGGGTTGACCGACGAGAGCGGCGCGCGCCATGCGATGTGTGGTCTGCTACCGGTGGAGACCTCTTTTGCCAAGCGGCGTCTCACCCTGGGCTACCGTGAGGTGCGCCTCGAGCGCGACGGCCTCTTGGGGAAGCGGGGCGAGAGCTACCGTGGGCACGAGTTTCATTTTGCAAGCCTCATCGAAGGCGACGGTGAGCAACCCTTGTTTCGCGCCAGTGATGCGACCGGGAGCGACCTCGGTGCAGTCGGCTCGTGCGCGGCTAATGTCACCGGATCCTTCGTTCATCTCATCGACCGTTGCGCAACGCATCGAGTTCGGCGGTTGTGAGAGTCGCTATCGTCGGTACCGGCGCCGCGGCGTTCGGCACGTACCTAGGGCTGAAACGTCATGCTCCCAACATCGACATCACGTTCTTCGATTGCGCGGCCCCCGGTCCCGAACCAAGCTTTGCCCACCGCGACCCGCGTTCGTGGACACGCCAGGAATTCCGAACCTTGCACGACCGAATGCGGGCGGATGGGGGGAGTTCACTGATTCCCGGGAGATCGCACTTCGGCGAACCCGTACCCCGATTCCAAAGACGGGGCTGGCGCAAACTCTGGCAGAGCGCCGCGCTTGGGGGACTGACCCGATACTGGAGCGGGAGCGTCTTTCCGTTTCAAGAAGATGACTTCGACGGGTGGCCGATCGACCGCGCCGAGCTAGCCCCTTATTACAAGCAAATTAGTGGTGAGATATCGATCGCAGGCGCTTGCGACCAGCTTTGTGATGTATTTGGTCACGATGTACACAACGGCGCGCCCGTGGCAGTTTCGCCGATTCTCCAGGACCTTTCGTCCAAATTTACGCAAGGCAGCACTAGCGGGGTTGTCATCGGCGCCAACCGACTGGCCATTGACACGGCGCCAACGTCGGAGCATTCGTGTACCGGTTGCGGTGAGTGCTTCTACGGATGTTATCGGCAATCCATCTTCAATGCTCATTTTGCTCTGTCCAAGCGCGTTGGATCCATCGAAGAGCGTACGATTCTGGAAAACGTCAAAAGCGTTGAAGGCCGTCCCGGAAAGCTGCGAGTAACGACGGTCGAGCAGGATTACGATGGTTTCGACCGGGTGTATCTGGCGGCGGGCTGCGTTGGTTCGGCAGAGATCGTCTTGAGGAGCCTAGGGTTATTTCAAAAAACCACAGAGCTATTGGACAATTTGATCTTCGTCTTCCCGATTATCAAGTTGAGCAGGTTGCGGGGGAAGTCGGCATCCGCGGAGGTATCCATCGCCAACACGGTGCTTGGCTTGTTGCCGCGGTCGCCGGATGAGCGGTACGTCCATATCAATCTCGCTCCCGTGCCCGATGTGCTTTTCAGAAACCTCTTGCCCTCGATGGTTTGGGGGCATACGTCCGGACTGGCATCCATCGCGAAAAACACGGTCGCGATAGGGAAAATGTACTTGCACAGCGACTATGGTGGAGCCGGTCAAATTCAGTTGGACAAGAATGGCGCGCTGGAGATTGGCTGCGCACAAAAGCGCCGGCTCGGCGCTCCGGTGCGCAAAGTTCTGTCGAGGGTCAGGCGAGCAATGGCAGATGTTGGGTATTGGGTCCCGCGCAACATGTTCATTCAGATGCGTACAAGCTCGCACTACGCGGGGACCTTGCCTTATGGCAACGAGCTAGTGCCCGTACACAAGAATGGCGAGCTGTTCGCGGGTGTGCACGTCTGTGATTCCCCTTGTTCCCCCGGAGTCCTGCCGCACCGCCGACGCTTACGATCATGGCGAACGCGGCACGTATCGCCACCGAGACCATCGATGGCTAGTCAGCGTGTTCTCGTAACCGGGGCGAGGTCTCTGCCTGGTCAACTGGTCATCGAAGATCTTTGTGATGCGGGTGAGTTCGAGGTGTTTGGGTTATTGCATTCTCCAGCACCGTCGCCCGGTCGATTGGACCAAAGGTGTCGCTATGTGACATCGGACCTCTGCGCAGACCCGGACCGGCAGCTTTCTGAATTGCTTCTTAGCGTATCTCGGGTCATCCATTTGGCCTGGGACCGCAGTCTCGACTACGAGACGAGCAAAGAGAACAATTTCAAGATGGTGTCTACCCTCTTGGAGGGTCTACCCCAATCATCCCGGATTATTTTAGTGTCAACCATAGCCGCCTCCAGGGCGACACAAAGCGTCTATGGTCGGGTGAAGTACGAAGTCGAAGAAAGAATCCTAAAAGCGGGCGGAACCGTGCTGGTGGCGGGCTTGCTCACGCTTCACCAAGCGGGAACGCCCTATAGCCAAGTGGTACGCGCTGTCCAAAAGATCCCGGTCAAAATCAGGTTTTCCTCGCAGGACTATAGATTTTATCCCGTATCGGTTGCACAGTTTGTCAAAGGCATACGTCTGGCGGCCGCCGGCGGCCTAGCGAGCGACACATACGCGCTGTTCGAGCCGAAGGGATTGAGCTCGGCCGAATTTCTCGGTCCGATCGAGGCGCAATCCAAGACCTTGCGCCTCCCGCTACCTCTGCGGGTTGGAGCCGTCTTGAGCATGGCGAAGCTCACTAAGAAGCTTTCTCTATTGCCCCGCCGTCCGGCCGAGAAACTCTTTACCTTCTTCACGCGCGACATGGACCGGTTGCACAAGCTACGGGTATTGCCATAACGTCTACGGCTTTTGAGGAAATTGCATGGGACACCGGCTTTCGAAGATCTACACGCGTACCGGGGATGAGGGGACCACCGGTCTTGCCGATGGCAGCCGGGTGCCCAAGGACGACCCGCGCGTGGAGGCCATGGGTGCCATCGACGAGCTGAATAGCCACATCGGGGTCATACTCTTGAACGACCTGAGCGCCGAGGTGCGCAAGTGTCTGATCGACATACAGCACGACCTGTTTGATATTGGCGGTGAGCTGGCGATACCCGGGCGCTCAACCGTGACCTCCGACGACGTCTCGCGGCTCGAGAAGACCTTGGATGGCTTCAACGAGGACTTGCCTCCGCTCAAAGAGTTCATCCTGCCCGGCGGCGGCCCCGCCTCGGTGGCAACGCATGTCGCGCGCACCGTGTGCCGCCGTGCCGAGCGGCGTCTGCTCACTTTATCGCGAGAGACTGCGGTCAACGAGGAAAGCCGGCGCTATATCAACCGGTTGTCGGACTTGCTGTTCGTGCTGGCGCGTGTGTTGGCGTTTGGCGACGACGGCGAGGTGTATTGGGAACGCGGCCGCAACCGCGGCTAGACGGCAGTCGCCTCAGAACTTTGTGCGTAGCTCGAGCGCGCGGCCCTCGCGGCGCATATCCAAACGATTCAAGAACGAGTTGCCGAGCAGCACCTCGGTCGGGAACGCACCGTCGATCACCGCGGCCTGCACGTCGGAGAGCGCAATGTCGCCGATGCGCACCCGGTCCAGCATCACATAGTAGGTCGTGACCACCCCGGACGCGGTGGAGGACATGCCACGGCGCCCTTCGAGCAAATAGTCGATCCCCATGCGTCGCGCCTCGCCCGAGTTCATGGCGATATACGTGGCACCGGTGTCCACCAGAAACTTGACTGGGTACCCGTTGATGGTCCCGGTCACGAGATACATCCCACCGCCATCGGGCCAGATGCGTACCGCGGTCTTCTCGGGGGCGGGTTTGAAGGTCGAGGCAATGTGGCTGCCGAGCCTGTAGGTTCCCTGCTGGCCGTCGATCTCGAGCACCGCCGCCGCGCTGTCGGCCGAAATTAGGGTGACGCCCTCGGGGCTGGTTTGTCCGACTTTGAGCACCCGCTGCTTGCCGTCGATATTGACGATGGCCTTGTCCTTGAACAGCCCGAGGACCGCGACCTTTTGCACCCCGAAAGCGGTCGACGCGAGCAGCGTGCCGAGCAGGAGTATCAAGCAGCTTGTGAGGGGTTTGCGCATCATCGTAGACAACAAGAATAGTACGTACAATGGCGTCCAGATTCTCTTGGTGCTGCAATGGCCCCGTCAAGGATTGAGACATGATTCTCGTTCTGCACCCCGACACCGATCTAAAGGGCGCCGAGTTCTCCGCGCTGATGGACCAGCTACGCGAGCTTCCGGGGATCAGCACCCGGCTGCACGAGGTGCAGGGAACACAGCAAAGGCTCACCGAGGTTTATCTGGTGGGTGATACGCAACGGCTGCAGCTCGAGGACATGCGCAACTTCCCTGCCGTGGAGCGGGTCGTGCGGGTATCACGCGAGTACCGAATACTCGGTCGGCATCACGACGACCATCGCCCGTCACGTTTTGAATACAACGGGGTCACCTTTGGCCAGGATACGCTGCATGTTTTCGCCGGATTGTGCGCGGTGAGCACACGCGAGCATGTGGAGACTATGTGCCGTGCTCTAAAGGAATGCGGTTTGCAGTGCACTCGGATGGGGGCCTACAAGCCGCGGACCAGCCCGTATTCCTTTCAGGGTCATGGCAAGACGTGTTTGCCCTTCGTGTTCGAGCTAGCGGGTAAGTACGATATCCGCGTGATTGCGATGGAGATCACACACGAGTCGCAGGTCACTGAGATACACGAGGCTCTGGAAGCGACCGGTCATCCGACCGGCGTGATCCTGCAAATCGGGACACGCAACACGCAAAACTTCGAGCTGTTAAAGGCCGTTGGCCGTCAGCGCGAGTTTCCGGCGCTATTAAAACGCGGCTTTGGGATCACCTTGGAGGAGTCGCTGAATGCCGCCGAGTACTTGGCGAGCGAGGGTAATCAAAACGTTATCTTTGCGTTGCGAGGAATGAAGACCAACCTCGGTGAGCCGCACCGCAACTTCGTAGACTTTGCGCACGTGCCCGTGGTCAAACGCTTTACGCGCATGCCAGTGTGCATCGACCCATCACACTCGGTGGGTTCACGCGATGCGGCGCCCGATGGGCTGCTCGATGTTTTTCATGTCACCGCGCAGGGTGTCATCGTGGGGGCAAACATGGTGCTGGTAGATTTTCATCCGGACCCCGCTCATGCGCTTGTCGACGGTCCGCAAGCGCTGCTGCTCGACGAGCTACCGCACTTTGTGGAAGACGTGGCTATTGCCCGCGAGGCGTATGAGAAACGATGCGCCGCTATTTCGGGGACAGTTTACTAATTACCGCAAATGCACTCCCCGTAGCGCCGACAAGGGAAATTAGTAAACTGTCCCCGAAATGGCGGCGCGCGGTACCTTGTCGAGTCGCCAGTGTTGAACGCCCCATTGCAGTAGCTCCTCTGGGCGTGCGTACGCCGCCTCGCATGGCGGTGTCTGTCCCAAGAACTGCAAACACCTGAACAGCTCTGGTCCCGGACGGCGTGTGTCAAGAGCCTTTGCGCCTGTTTGTTTGCTGAGCTTTTGTCCTTGTGCATTTAACGCAATGGGCAGATGCGCATAACGCGGTGTCGCGTAGCCGAGGCACTGCTGTAACAGCATTTGCCGTGGTGTGGACTCGAGCAAGTCTGCACCGCGCACGATGTGCGTGATCTCTTGCAGCGCGTCATCGACAACGGTAGCGAGGTGATAAGCGTGCAAACCATCGCCGCGTTTGACAACGAAGTCCCCCACATCGTCTTGTAAGTCCTGTTCGAAGCGGCCCTGCACCTGGTCATCCACACAAAGTGTGGGCTGTGTCACACGTAAACGTATGGAGCGGGCCCGTTTCCCGGATGGCAACCCGTTGCGGCAGGTGCCCGGGTAGCTTCGACCGCGCAGCTCTCGGCGCGAGCATCCGCAGGGGAAGGTCATTTGCTTTTGCTGGAGTAATTCCAGCGCGTGGTCGTAGTGTGGGAGCCGCTCGCTTTGATAAATAACACGCTCGTCCCAGTGCAAGCCAAGGCGTTCGAGGTCACGCAGAATGTTCGTCGCAGCGTCGGGCTCGACGCGCAGCACATCGACGTCATCAATACGCACCAACCAGGTGCCTTTGGCACTGCGTGCATGTAGGAAACTTGCGAGCGCGGCGACCAGGGAACCGAAGTGCAGCGGTCCCGTTGGTGACGGTGCGAAACGACCGCGGTGTGTTGGCTGAACGCGTTTGGGAATACTAGTCGTCCAATGCGGACACGGCGCCCTGCTGTCGTTCCTTTACCTCTGCAACCGTCTTGCAGTCGATACACAAGGTGGCGGTTGGCCGTGCCTCGAGCCGTCGGATGCCGATCTCGATGCCACACGCCTCGCAATAGCCGTAGTCACCTATGTCCAGGGTCTTGACGGCCTCGTCGATCTTGCGGATCAGCTTTCGCTCGCGATCCCGCGTGCGCAGCTCGAGCGTAAACTCCGATTCCTGTGTCGCCCGGTCGTTTGGGTCGGGAAACGTGGTCGCATCGTCTTGCATGTGATGCACGGTTCGGTCGACCTCCTCCATCAACTGCTTTTTCCACGCCAGAAGTATGTTGCGGAAGTGCTTAACCTGCGCCTCGCCCATGTACTCCTCGTCGGCGTTGATGCTGTAGGGCGTGAACGGTGCGATCGATACAGAGTCGACCGGGGCGGTTTTGCTCGCGGGAGCTTTTGACGCGTTTTTCATTTTCGGCATTCGGTTTTTCAAAACAGAGCGCTGAATTATAGACGCTCCAGTGTACTGCTGCTTTGCGTGCAGCGCGACTAGAGGGTGGCCTTATACCAGAGGCGGTGCGAGCAAGCAACGAGGCTTTGTATCGCTTCGGGCCTGCGTATTTGACGCTGCTCAAATCGCAGCTTGCGGGGTTGTTTTGAACTCCCCCACCCACATCGCGGTGGCGCCTGCGACGCTCGCCGGTATGACAATAAAATTCACAATCGGTATCACCAACGCGAGCATTGCTGCGCCGCCAAAACCCAGTGCAAGCAAACGGCGCTCACCCAGACATTTGCGCTGCTCGGAAAACCCCAGCCCATGGTTCGCCATCGGGTAGTCGGCGTACTGTATGGCAAGCATCCAGGCGCCAAAGGCGACCCACAAAAACGGTGCGACGATGTTGAGGCCCGGCACCAAAAACAAGGCCAGGATCGGCAATGCACGGGGCACGAAGTAGAGGATCTTGCGGAACTCCGACGCGATGGAGCGCCGCACCTCTTTGGCGACATAAGACCAGCCCGATTGTGTTGGCAATGCGCGGCCGGTCAGGTCGCGTTCTACTGCCTCGGCGAGGAAGCCGTTGAACGGCGCGGCGATGAGGTTTCCGATGATGGTAAACACGTAGAACATGGTCAAAGCGACCGCGAGCACAAAGATTGGCCACAGCAGCCAGCGAAGCCAGTCGAGCCACTCCGGCAGCAGGTGGTCCATGAGGGCTGAAAACTCGTTGGTGCCAAAGTAGATCAAGGCGGAGAACAACACGACGTTGACAAACAAAGGGACAAACACAAAGCGCTTTACACCGGGGCGAAGGATCAAACGCAAGCCCGCGAGAAAGTAGCGTGCGCCGCGCAGCGGGTTACCGTGTGTGTTCGAAACCATGCGTTGGTATAGCGTCGTTCGCCAAGGTCCTGCGCGTTCCTAAACGTTTTGGTGTTTCTCGCGTAATCTTTAGTGTAAAGTATCGGCCGATGCAATCAGAAGCCTCCAACGGTTCTGCCGTTTATGCGCCTGCAAAAGATTAGGCTCGCGGGCTTCAAGTCCTTCGTCGACCCTACCTCTATTTCTTTTCCGAGCGAGCTCGTCGGTGTCGTCGGTCCAAACGGCTGCGGCAAGTCGAACGTCATCGATGCCGTGCGTTGGGTCATGGGTGAGCTATCGGCAAAGCATCTGCGCGGCGACTCCATGGCGGACGTCGTGTTCAGCGGGTCCAATTCCCGCCAACCGATCGGGCAAGCATCGGTCGAGCTGATGTTCGACAACAGCGAGGGCCGGCTCGGGGGGCAGTACGCTAACTACACCGAGATATCGGTCAAGCGCCAGGTCTCGCGCGACTCATCGCAGTCAATCTATTTCCTAAACGGTACGCGTTGCCGCCGGCGTGATGTCACCGACTTGTTCCACGGCACCGGTTTGGGGCCGCGCAGCTACGCCATCATCGAGCAAGGGATGATCTCGCGTCTCATCGAGGCCAAACCCGAGGAGCTGCGGGAATTTTTGGAGGAGGCCGCCGGTATTTCCAGATACAAGGAGCGGCGTCGAGAAACCGAGAACCGTATCAGCCGTGCGCAGGAAAATCTTGATAGAATCAAGGACTTGCGCGAAGAGATCGAGAAGCGCTTAACGCATCTGAAGCGCCAGGCGACGATGGCCGAGAAGTACAAGGTGCTCAAGCAAGAGGAGCGGGGCCTGAAGGCCGAGCTGCTCGCGCTGCGCTGGCGTGGTCTCAATACCGAGTGCACCGAGAACGAGTCGCGTGTGCAGGCACAGGTCAACCGACTCGAGAGCGCGGTGGCGGAGCTGCGCCGTGTGGAGACGGCGCTCGAGAAGGAGCGCGTCAGCCAAACGGACCTCACCGAGGCCTTCAACGAAACCTATAGAAAGGTTCTGGATGCGGGCGCAGACATCGCCCGGGTGGAAGAGGCCATACAGCATCTTCGCGAGCGCCGTGAGCAGCTCCAGAAGTCGCTAAACGAAGAACAGACCACGCTCGCGGCTGCGAAAGAGCACCTACAGAGCGAGCAGCAGCGCTTGCAAAACCTGGACCTCGAGCTCGAGCAACGAGCGCCGGACCTAGAGCGTCTGCAGCGCGACGAGAGCGCTGCTCGCGATGCGCTCACGCACAGCGAAGACGCCATGCACGAATCGCAGAGCGAGTGGGAGCAACTGAGCGAGCAGGCGGCGGCGCCGACCGAGGCTGCGCACACCGAACGTGCTCGCATCGAGCAGCTCGAACAGCATCTGGTTCAGCTCGATGCACGCACGGCGCGTCTGCGCGAAGAGCTCGCCGGGCTGCGGCCCGACGCGCTGGAGCAAGAGCACGCGACGCTCACCGAGCAAAGCCAAGTGCAGGAGCAGGCCTTTCGCGTGCGCGAGTCGGGGCTGGAGACCAAGCAAGCGGCCATACAACGGCTGCGTGCGACGGTAGACCAACGCGCCGATGCGCTGCACAACGCCCAGGCCGAGCTGCAAACGGCGCGCGGCCGCTCGGCCTCCTTAGAAGCACTGCAACAAGACGCGCTTGGCAAGCGCCAAGAGCGCGTGGTTGGCTGGCTCCAGGCCAGAGGTCTTGACGATGCCCCGCGTCTGGCCGAGCAACTCGATGTGGCGCCGGGTTGGGAACGAGCGCTGGAGACCGTCTTGGGGGCGCACCTCGAAGCCGTTTGTGTCGATGATATCGACGCTGCCGCGGCACATCTGTCCACGCTGGAGCACGGTGTGCTAACGCTGCTGGATGCGTCGCACGCGCCGTCGCCGGCCGGGAGCGAGCGACCCTCGCTGGTGCCCTTGCGCAGCCTGGTGCGCGCGCCGGCCGGTGTGGCCGGTTTGCTGGAGGGCGTGTTCGCGGTAGGCAGCTTGGATACGGTTTTTGCGCTTCGCGCCAAGCTCGGCCCAGGTGAATCGGCGGTCACAGAGGACGGTTTGTGGGTCGGTGCAAACTGGGTACGCACCGCGCGGCGTGGCGAGGAGCACCAGGGGATACTCGAGCGTGAGCAAGAATTGAAGCAGCTTGCGAACGTATGCGCTGCGAGCGAGGGCGCGGCACAGCGGCTCGCTCAGGCATTACAGTCCGACCGGACGCGGCTGGAAGAGCTCGAGAGTGAGCTGGCCGAAACACAACGTGCGCACGCCGAGGCGCAGCGGGTGCATTCGACCTTGGAGTCACGTATTGCGACGTTGCGCGCCGAGCTCGAGCAGGCACGAAGCCGCCGCGACGCCATCAACCTCGAGCTGGGTGAGATCACACACCAGGCCGACAGCGACCGGCGTGCGCTTGGCGGAGCCCGGGTGCGGTTGGAGCAAGCGATGGATGCCCTCGAGCGCGTCAACGAGGAGCAGAACGCTTGGTCGGAGCAACGCGCGAAGCGGCGTCGGGAATTGGAAGAATCGCGCGAGCGTTGGCAGGCGGTTCACGACGACGTGTACCAGGTGGGGTTGCGCACCGAGTCCACGCGCGCCACGCTGGAGTCCTTGCGTGAGTCGGTCGCACGAAACCACGACCATGTCACACACTTGACCGCGCGTTGCAGCGAGCTGCGCGGGACCCTGGCGGGAACGGCGACACCATTGGACGAAGCCACCGGCAGTCTGCACGAGAAGCTCGAGGCGCGGCGCGTACTCGATGAGGCGCTCAAAACCGCGCGGGCCGCGGTGGAGACGAGCGATGCGACGCTGCGCGAGTTGGAGCAGTCGCGCGGGACGGCGGAGCAGGGGGTCGACGAGCGGCGCAGCGTGGTGGAAAGCTTGCGCATGCAGGCCCAGGAGACCCATGTGCGCCGTAAGACCGTCGAGGAGCAGCTTGCCGCGGAAGGGCATGCGCTGGAGGCGTTGCTCGAGCTGGTACCGGCGGAAGCAACCGAGGCGGAGTGGGCGGAACGCCTCGCGACACTCGAGCGCCGGATTGCGCGTCTTGGACCGATCAACCTCGCGGCCATAGACGAGTACGACCAGCAGTCCGAGCGCAAGTCTTATCTCGATGCCCAGTACGCCGACCTCAGCGATGCGTTGGAAACGCTCGATCAGGCGATACGCAAGATAGACCGCGAAACACGCGCGCGCTTCAAAGACACCTACGAGAAAGTGAACACCGGTTTGGGCGAGACGTTTCCGCGCTTGTTTGGCGGTGGACAGGCAAGCCTTCAGATGACGGGTGACGACCTGCTGAGTGCGGGAGTTTCGGTTATGGCGCGACCGCCCGGCAAACGCAACACCAGCATCCATTTGCTCTCCGGCGGTGAAAAGGCCTTGTGCGCGGTGGCGCTGGTGTTTTCGATCTTCGAGCTCAACCCGGCGCCCTTCTGTCTGCTCGATGAGGTGGATGCACCGCTGGACGATGCAAACGTCGGTCGTTTTTGCGACATGGTCAAAGGCATGTCGGAGCGGGTACAGTTCGTGCTGGTGACGCACAACAAGGCCACGATGGAGATGACACAACAGCTCATCGGTGTGACCATGCATGAGCCCGGTGTGTCGCGTCTGGTGGCGGTTGATGTCGACGAGGCGGTCGAGCTGGCCCAGGCGGTTTAAGGCAGCCAGCGTTACAGGGCGTGAATGGATGATCTCAGGTTAATCCTCGTTCTGTGCGGCGTCGCCCTGGTCGCGGCAATCTATTTTTGGGAGACACGATTTCGAAGGCGTCGCCGGGCCGAGCGTTATGACGGTGCGGGCGTGCTGCGCGGCACCGGGGGCGACAAGGAGCGCCGTGGCTTTGGTTTCTCCATACGCCCCGGGGAGGAATCGGTGCGCCGCCCGGCGCTGGATGAGCCCGCCGAGATCATTACTGCATTTCCCATCACCGAGGATACCGAGCCCGGCCCAAGCATAGCCGCGCCCAGGACCCACATGCCGGCTCGCGACGAGACTCCCGACGCGGCGCCGGACCCCGACGAGGTGCAGCGCATACCCGCCAGCAAATGGGAGCCCGATGACCTGAGCGAGAGTGTCGCCGCGCTGGAGTCCTTGCTGTCCGACCTCCCCGTCGGTGCTGAGCTACCCCCCGACGCCCTGCGTGCCGCGAACGCGGACATGGAAACACGCGAGCCCGAGCCGCCCCAGCCGCCGCGCGAGGAGTTCATCGTCGCCTTAACGGTCATGGCCAAAGACGGTCGCCGCCTGAGCGGCGTGGAGCTGCGCTCGGCGCTGGAGGCGGAAGGTTTGCGCTACGGGGACATGCAGATATTCCACCACTACGGCGACGACGGTAACACACCGGAGCCTTTGTTTAGCGTCGCCAACGCGGTCAAGCCCGGTACCTTCGAGCTCGATTCGCTGGATAGCCTCGAAACGCCTGGGTTGGCGCTATTTGCCCGTGTCCCGCAGACGCGCGGCACGGCCAGGTTCGACCTCATGCTGTCCAAGGCCGAGCATTTGGCCCGACAGCTCGATGCGGATGTGTGCGACGACGGGCGTTGCGCGCTCACCACACAGTCGGCCAACCACATCCGGGAACGTATCGTCGAATACGAGCGCCGTCAGCGTCTCGGTTGAAGGTTTCTTGCTGATGAGCGTGTCCGCCGACATCGAGCGCCGCGTCAACGAGCTGCGCGAGCAGATCGAGTATCACAACTATCGCTACCACGTGCTCGATGACCCGGAGATCCCGGACCCCGAGTACGACCGGCTGATGCGGACGCTCGAGGCATTGGAGACCGAGCACCCCTCACTCCTGACCCCGGACTCGCCCACACAGCGTGTCGGCGCTACACCGCTCGCCGCTTTTGGCGAGGTCCTGCACAGCGTGCCCATGCTGTCGCTCGGCAACGCCTTCGACGAACAAGAGGTGGTCGAGTTCGACCGCCGCGTTCGCGAACGCCTCGGCGTCGAGGAGGTCGACTACACGGCCGAGACTAAGATGGATGGACTGGCGGTGAGCGTGCGTTACGAGAACGGCTCGCTGGTACAAGCGGCCACCCGGGGCGATGGGACAAAGGGGGAGGATGTCACGCAAAATGTGCGCACCGTCAAGGCGCTGCCATTGCGTCTGCGTGGCGCAAAGCCCCCCGCGGTGCTCGAGGCGCGCGGCGAGGTGTTCATGACTAGCGCGGGGTTCAAGCAGCTCAACGACGAGCAACGCGAACGTGAGGAGAAAGAATTCGCAAACCCGCGCAACGCGGCCGCCGGAAGTCTGCGGCAATTGGATTCGAAGATCACGGCGTCGCGACCGCTCACCTGCTTTTGCTATGGCGTTGGCGAGGTCGCCGGCGTCGAGCTGCCCGGTAAACACTTTGACGTGCTCATGTATTTGCGTGAGCTCGGGCTACCGGTGTCGCCCGAGACTCGAGTCGTCACGGGCGTGGCGGGCTGTATCGACTACTTTGAACGTATCGGGGCCCGCCGTGACACACTGGGCTACGAGATCGACGGTGTCGTGTACAAAGTCAATGCCATCGAGCAGCAACAGGCGCTGGGTTTCGTCTCGCGCGCGCCCCGCTGGGCCTTGGCGCACAAATACCCGGCCCAAGAGGCGCTCACGCGTGTGGTCGGCATCGATGTGCAGGTCGGGCGCACCGGTGCGTTGACACCGGTCGCGCGGCTGGAGCCGGTGCATGTGGGCGGTGTGACGGTGACCAATGCAACCTTGCACAACCAAGACGAGGTGGAGCGCAAAGACGTGCGCGGCGGGGATACCGTCTACGTGCGCCGCGCGGGCGATGTCATCCCGGAAGTGGTGCGGGTGGTGCTGGAGCGCCGGCCCAAGGGGACAAAACCCTATCGCCTGCCGAACAGGTGTCCGGTGTGCAACTCCGAGGCGATGCGTGCCGAAGGCGAGGCGGTGGTCCGCTGCACGGGCGGTCTGTACTGCCCCGCGCAGCGCAAGCAAGCTATCAGGCACTTTGCCAGCCGGCGCGCGGTGGACATCGAAGGTCTTGGCGAGAAGCTCGTGGACCAGCTCGTGGAGCAGGGCGTGGTCGAGACGGTGCCCGATTTGTACGATTTGGATCTGGATACGCTTCGCGCTCTGGAGCGCATGGCCGAGAAGTCCGCGCGCAATCTGCTCGCCGCGCTGGAGCGAAGCAAGACGACATCGCTGGAGCGTTTTTTGTACGGCCTCGGTATACCCGACGTCGGTGAGACCACCGCGCAAACCCTGGCCGTGTATTTTGGCTCGCTTGACCGACTGATCGAAGCCGACGATGACGCGTTGCAGGCGGTCCCGGATGTAGGACCCGTGGTCGCACGGGAGATCCGTTCTTTTTTCTCGCAGCCGCACAACATGGAGGTGCTAGAGCGGCTGCGTCAGCGTATGTCCATAGAGAGCCGCGTGGCACCGGTGGAGCAAAGCCAACCGCTCGCGGGGAAGACAGTCGTCATCACCGGCACGCTGGCCACGATGACACGTGACGAGGCCAAGAAACGCCTGCTCGCCCTTGGTGCCAAGGTCACTGGGAGCATCTCGGCAAAGACCAGCTTTTTGGTTGCGGGTGCGGATCCTGGCTCGAAGCTGGCCAAGGCTACGCAGCACGGTGTACAGGTGCTCGATGAGGATGCGCTGCTGCGGCTGCTCGAAGAGAGCTAGTCGCCGACGGCGACACAATTACGGCCCTTAGCCTTGGCCTGGTACAGCGCGCGGTCGGCCTTGGCGAGCAGGCTCTGGAAGTCGTCGTTCTCATCGAGGCTTGCGATCCCGATGCTCGCGGTGATGCGCAAGGTCTGACCGTCGTAGTCGGTGTGGAGTTGTTGCACGCGCTGGCGTACCCGTTCTGCCAGCACGGCCGCACCGCTCGTGTCGGTATTGCTGAGCACGAGGGCGAACTCCTCGCCCCCATAACGAAAGATGGGGTCGCTGTGTCGAACACAGTCCCGCAGCCCTTGGGCCAGCTTGCGCAGCGCTAGATCGCCCGCAATGTGGCCATAGGTGTCATTGAGCTTCTTGAACCAGTCCAAGTCGAGCATCAGCAATGACAAAGGCGTGCCATAACGCCTTGCCAGCAAGATGTCGCGCTCGACCACGCCGCGCAAGGTGCTGCGGTTGAAGATTCCCGTCAGCGGGTCCAGTGCCGCCGCGCTTAGCGCTTGTTTGTGGAGCAGGCAGTTACGCAAGGGCGGCAGCAGGTGAGCCAGAACACCTTTGAGGTCTTCTATCTCTTCGTTGCTAAAGGCCTTGTCGCGGGTAAAGCTGAAGTCCCCGAGCGCGCTTTCAACGAGAGTGAGCTCGAAGCAGCAGCTATGAGGTTGTTGCATGCCCACCCAGAAATCCAGGTCAACGCGCGTGTTTCGGTAGGCGACGCCATCGTGCGCGACCACCGCGCGGGAGTGCTTGGCGAAAAGCGTGATGAGCTGTTTGGTATCGAGGGTGGTCTGCAAGACGTTTAGCAGACCAAGCAGCCAATCCGCGTCGGGCGCGCTTGGGTAGCCGGGCGGGTCGAGGATTGGGACCGCGGGAAGCCGTAACACGGCCCAGGCGCACTGGATGCTGCTATCGTTGACGGCAGGTCGCTCTACCACACGTATTCCGGTTCTTTGTCTCCCCCTAGAACTCTAGCCTACTGGGCGTTGATTGCCTGTGCGTTTACGCCGCGGCTGTCCGGCCCCATCAAGAACAGATACGGCGCCATGATCTCCTCGGGCGCGGCGAGCGTGTTCGGGTTCTCGCCGGGGTAAGCGCTGGCCCGCATCTTGGTCCGCACCGGGCCCGGGTTTAGGCTGTTGACGCGTATGTAGGTGTTTGTCTCGAGCTCGTCGGCCAACACCTGCATCAGGCCTTCTACGGCAAACTTCGATGCGGCATATGCACCCCAATAGGCGCGGCCCTTTCGACCCACGCTGGAGGACGTGAAGACGATAGACGCGTCCTTGGACCTGCGCAGCAACGGTAGACAGGACTGGGTCATCATAAAAGGCGCATGCAAATTGACCTGAAACACGCGGAACCACTGTTCGACCTCGTATTGGTCGATTCCGCACAGCATCCCGAGCACGCCCGCGTTGTGTAACAAACCGTCGAGACGGCCAAACTCCTGGTCGAGCTTCTGGGCCATCTCGTCATAGTGATGCGGCTGCGCACCCTCGAGCTCCATCGGGTAGATCGCGGGCTGTGGGTGACCGGCGTCCACAATCTGGTCGTACACCGTTTCCAGCTTTGGCAGACCGCGGCCAAGCAAGATCACCGTGGCGCCGTGCGCGGCAAAGCTGAGCGCCGCCGCCTTGCCGATACCGTCGCCGGCACCGGTGACCAGGACCACCCGTTTGTCCAGCAGCGTGGTGGGCGGACGATAGTCTTTTGGCGCGTTCATCGGCCGCGTTGCACCCGACGGTTGAGCGACCACGCCAGCCAGAGTTTCTTGAGCGGTGTCACGCCGACCCGACGTTCGAGCACCGCGTAGCCCGACCGAGCCACGGCGCCGAGGCTGGCGTCGGCGAGCGCGGCCAGCGTCCTGGCGTGCTGGTTGGCCGGGTGCTCTTCTTCGGGCAAACCCGCGCGGGCCTCACGCAGCGCGCGCGCCGCGCGTTCCATCTGGGTCTTGACTAACGTGCGTATAGACGCTGTTGTCTCCAGCGCTCGGAGCTGGTCTTCGCTGACATCGTGTTCTCGTAGATCGGTCATGGGAAAATAGTGGTTGTCGGCGAGCACCGGCTCGCGACAATGCAGCACGAGCTCGGTCAACTGGAAGCCTATACCCACACGCGTGGCAAACACTTCAGATGCCTGCGAGGTCGCACCCGTCGCGAGTGCCGCGAGACGCCCGACCTCTCCGCCAGTCCGCTTGCAATATTGCTCGAGCTCACTAAAGCTCCGGTATCGATAACGCTCGTGGTCCATGGCCACGCCTTCGAGTATCCAGAAAAAGGGGTCCGGGTCGAGCCCCGTGCGCTGCATGGTTTGTTGGACCGCCTGCGTGACCGGGTGGACGGCCTCGCCGCGGCTCATGCGCACCAGCTCATCATGCCACCATGCGAGCTTGGAGCGCGATACCTCCGGCTCGCCAGCGTGCACGGCGAGCGCGTTTAACTCTCTCGACAAGGCGTACAAGCTGGTCAAGCTTTCGCGCCGCTCGGGCGTGGCATAAAGCACCGCGTAGTAGAGCGTGGACCCCTCGGGTGTCGCCTTATCCCGGCAGTACGCGGCTGGGTCCATCGCGTGTTTAGCGGGTACCGCTACGCATCCAACCAAGCGAGTAAGTCGTGCGGCGTTGAGATGGCCCAGTCGGCACCCCAGCGATGCGGCTGCTCCTCGGCAGGAATGTAACCGAACAACGCGACAATCGTGTACATACGGGCGCGTTTGCCCGCTTCGATGTCGCGCATGGCGTCACCCACGTACACGCACTGCTGCGGCTCGCTGCGTGCTGTCTCGCAGGCGGCGAGTAGCTGGTCGGGGTGTGGCTTTCTGCGCGCCAGCGTGTCGCCGCTGATGATGCACACCGCGCGCCGGTGCAGGTTCATTTGCTCCATCAACGGCTCGGTGAGCCATCCGGGTTTGTTGGTGACGATGCCCCAGTTCAACCCTTGGGTCTCGATGCTGTGCAACACCTGTGTCATCCCGGGGAACAACACGGTGTGGGTCGCGAGGTCAGCGCGATAAAGCTCGAGCAGCCGGTCCCGCAAACGGTCGTAATCATCCATGCCGGGCTTCAAGCCAAATGCCAGCTCGACCATCGCCGGCGCGCCCAGCGAAACGACGGGTCGCACCTCATCGTAGGTGAGCGGCCCGCGTCCCTCTTCGATGCGCAGCTTGTTGAGCGCACCGGCGAGGTCGCGCGCGGTATCGAGCAGCGTACCATCGAGGTCGAACAGAATTGTCCGCAGCCGGCTTGAGTGTGGCACGCCTTGTCGGTGCTCGCTCACTACGCGTCTTCCGGTCGAGTAAACCAGGCCAGGTAGTTGACGCCCACGTCCGCACCAAGACGCGCGCGGTGCGAGAAGGGGTTGTAGAGCAAGCCGCTCAGCGCGCGGAGGTCCAAGCCCGCCGCGCGGCCCCATGCATCGAGCTCGGAGGGCCGGACTAGCTTTTCGTAGCTATGAGTGCCCTTCGGCACCAGCCCGAGCACATATTCCGCACCCACCACCGCGAGCATCCACGACCTCGGGGTCCGGTTGATGGTCGAGAAAAACACCGCACCGCCCGGACGCACCAGCCGCGTGCAGGCGTCGACCAGCGTGGCGGGCTCCGGAACGTGCTCGAGCAGCTCCATACAGGTCACGATGTCGTAGCCGCCTGCGCCGGCGCCCTGGAGCGCCTCCGCCGTGGTGGTTTGGTAGTCAACGTCCAGACCCGACTCCAACAGGTGCAATCGGGCGACCTCGACCGCGGTCTCGCTGGCGTCCACACCGGTGACATGCCCACCGCGCGCCGCCATCGCCTCGCTGAGCAGACCACCGCCGCAGCCCACATCGAGGATGCGCTTCCCGGAAACGACGGCGTGCGTGTCCACGAAGTCCAGCCGCGCCGTGTTGATGTCGTGAAGCGTCCGGAACTCGCCGTTCGGGTCCCACCACGCGTGCGCCAGCTCGGAGAAGCGGGCCACCTCGCGCGGGTCCACATTTTGCTGCTCGCTCGGCATGGGCTCTGTGTTCAACTGTCTCCTAGGCGCTCGCGCCAGGTGTGGACGACACCCTCGAGCCGCTGCTCGTCGATTGTAGTGAGCTTGCGCTCATTGAGCACATGACGTCCGCCAACCCATACGTGGGCAACCTGGTCGCGGGCACAGGCGTAGACGATCTGCGACACCGGGTCGTACAGCGGCTGAGTCTCGATCGCGTCAAGATTAACCGCGGTGATATCGGCCGCTTTGCCCGCTTCGAGGGAACCGATGCTTTCGTCCAGACCAAGCGCGCGCGCGCCGTTGAGGGTCGCCATTCGCAACACCTCACCCGCCTTGGCGGCGTCCGCCGCGCCCGCCACCCCCTTGGCGAGCAACGCGGCCGTGCGCATCTCCCCGAGCATGTCGAGGTCGTTATTACTCGCCGCACCGTCGGTGCCGACCGCCACGTTGACACCGGCGGCCAACAGACGCTGCACCGGGCAAAAGCCGCTGGCGAGCTTGAGATTGGACTCGGCGCAGTGCGCCACGTGCACGCCACGCTCGGCCACCTCGTCGATCTCGACGGCGCTGAGCTGGGTCATGTGCACGGCGACCAGCCGGTGCGACAGCAGGCCGAGACGCCGCAGCCGGTCCAAGGGACGCTCACCGCTCTCTTCGATGGAGCGGCTTAGCTCGCTGGCCGTCTCATGCACGTGCATGTGAATCGGAATGTCCAGCTCCTCGGCGAGCACTTGGATTCGCTCGAGCGCCGCGTCCGTCACGCTGTAGGGCGCATGGGGTGCAAACGCCGTGCACACGGTCGCGTTGTTCCGGCATTGGTCATGCACCTCGGTCCCTTTGGCGAGATATTCGTTGATGTCTTTTGCCCATACGGTGGGCGTATCGATGACGATGAGCCCGACCACGGCGCGCATACCCGCCGCGCTGGCCACTCTGGCCGCCTCATCGGGGAAGAAATACATGTCATTGAAACAGGTGGTTCCGCCGCGCAGCATCTCGGCAATGGCGAGCTCCGTACCGTCGCGTACAAAGTGGTTGCTGACCCAGCGGGCCTCGGCGGGCCAGATGTGCTTGGCGAGCCACTCCATCAGCGGCCGGTCATCGGCGATACCACGAAACAAAGTCATCGCCGCGTGTGTGTGCGCGTTGACCAAACCGGGGATCAGCGCATGATTGGTCAACTCGAAGTGGTTGTCCGCCGCATAAGCTTGGTAGGCTTGGGTTCGCGGCAGCACCGCTAGGATGCGGCCGGCGTCAACGGCCAGCGCGTGGTCGACGAGGACATGGTCGCGCGGCTCTATGGGTATTATCCAGCTCGCGCTTATCAGAGTGTCGATATGCTGCATGCGCGGCAGGATGATATAGAGGTGTGGAAGACGGCGCCACCGGCGGCCAAACACAACCCGAGGCGGATAAGCATGGACTATGACACGATTCGCGCCATCGAATGGCGAGACGACCGGCTGTGGCTGCTGGACCAGCGTGTGTTGCCCGAGCGCAGCGAGCGTCTGGAGTTCACCCGTGCCGCGGATGTGGCGACGGCCATCCGAGAGATGGTGGTACGCGGCGCGCCGGCTATCGGCGTGACCGCGGCCTACGCGGTCGTTTTGGCGGCGCGTGAACGCTTCGCTTCGAACCCTGGGGGTTGGAAGCAAGACATCGAGGAAGACTTGGCCGTGCTGGCAAAATCACGCCCCACCGCGGTCAACCTGCGGTGGGCCATCGGGCGGATGCGCCAATGTGTTGCGGCGCTCGATGGACCGCCTGCCGAGGGCCTGCTTGCGGAGGCCGAGCGTATTCATGCCGAGGACATCGCCGCCAACCGCACCATGGGACGGCTCGGCGCCGAGTTTATCGACGAGGGTTCCAACGTGTTGACCCATTGCAACGCGGGCGCGCTGGCGACGGGAGGCTATGGCACCGCGCTTGGCGTCATCCGCGCCGCGCACGCCGATGGCAGAATCGACACGGTTTTCGCCGACGAGACCCGGCCGTGGTTACAGGGCTCGCGGCTGACGGCGTGGGAGCTGGTGCGCGACGGGATCCCGGTGCAGCTCATCGCCGATGGCGCGGCGGCCTATGCCATGGCGCAGGGCAAGGTGCGCTGGGTGATCGTGGGCGCGGACCGGGTCGCCGCCAACGGGGATGTCGCCAACAAGATCGGCACCTATTCGCTGGCGCTCAGCGCCCGCCACCACGGGGTAGGCTTTATGGTTGTCGCGCCTTGTTCGACGCTGGACCTCGGCGTACGCGACGGGTCGGAGATCCCGATCGAGCAACGCGCCAAGGCCGAGCTGCTCAGCATTGCCGACAAACGCATGGCGCCCACCGACGCCGATGTCTGGAACCCGGTTTTTGACGTCACCCCGGCCGAGCTGGTCGACGTGCTGGTCACCGAGCGCGGCGCAGTTTCAAAGCCGACGACGCAGAAGATCGCCGAGCTGATGGCCGTGCAGTAAGTGTCGGATTTATGTTAGAGTGATGCGTTTTTCTACGGGCACCTTCGTGTGCCGAGTCCGCCACAAGAACATCAGCCGAATTTTCCTCGATGGGTGAGTTTGCCAAAGAGATCCTCCCGGTAAATATCGAGGGGGAAATGAAGCAGTCGTATCTCGATTACGCCATGAGTGTAATCGTGGGGCGCGCGCTACCCGATGCGCGCGACGGGCTCAAACCAGTTCACCGCCGTGTGCTGTATGCGATGAGCGAGCTCGGTAACGATTGGAACAAGCCGTACAAGAAATCGGCGCGCATCGTCGGCGATGTCATCGGCAAGTACCACCCTCACGGGGAGTCGGCGGTCTACGATGCGCTGGTACGCATGGCGCAGCCCTTCTCGATGCGCACTCCGCTTATCGACGGGCAGGGCAACTTTGGCTCGGTGGACGGCGACTCACCGGCGGCAATGCGTTACACGGAAGTGCGCATGGCGCGCATCGCGCATGAGCTGCTCGCGGATTTGGACAAGGAGACCGTCGACTTCGCCCCCAACTACGACGAGTCGGAGCGCGAGCCCTCGGTTTTCCCGACCCGTCTACCCAACCTGCTGGTCAACGGCTCGGCGGGCATTGCGGTGGGTATGGCGACCAATATTCCCCCGCACAATCTGAACGAAGTGGTCAACGCGTGCATCGCGTCTCTCGACAACCCGGAGATCGGTATTGCGGAGCTTCTCGAGCACGTCCCCGGGCCGGACTTCCCCACGGCGGCGATCATCAATGGCTCCCATGGGATCCGACAGGCCTACCGTACCGGCCGCGGCCGCATTTTTGTGCGCGCGCGCGTCGAGTTCGAAGAGATCGCCGAGCATCGCACACGGATCGTCGTCACCGAGCTGCCTTTCCAAGTCAACAAAGCGCGCCTTCTGGCGAAGATCGCCGAGCTGGTAAAGGAAAAGCGCGTCGAGGGTATCTCCGAGCTCAGAGACGAATCCGACAAGGACGGTATGCGGATGGTTGTCGAGCTTCGGCGCGGGGAATCGCCCGAGGTCGTGCTAAACAACTTGTACCAACACACACAGCTTCAAACGGTGTTTGGTATCAACATGGTTGGCCTGGTCGACGGCCAGCCAAGGCTGCTCAATCTCAAGCAAATACTCGATTGCTTTTTGCGTCATCGGCGCGAGGTGGTTACGCGGCGCACCGTATTCGAGCTGCGCAAGGCGCGCGAGCGCGCCCATGTACTGGAGGGCCAAGCGGTTGCGCTCGCCAACATCGACCGGGTCGTCGAGCTGATCAAGACCTCGTCAAACCCGGCCGAAGCCAAGACGCGGTTGCAGGCCGAATCGTGGGCGCCCGGCGTGGTGTCCGAAATGCTCCAGCGTTCGAGCGCCGAGACCACCAGACCCGATGGTCTGGACCCTGAGCTCGGGCTAACGAGCACGGGATACCGCTTGTCCGAGAATCAGGCGCAAGCCATTTTGGACCTGCGTTTGCACCGTCTGACGGGGCTCGAGCAAGAGAAGATCATCAAGGAGTTTGACGAGTTGCTCGACCGCATTGGCGATTTGCTCGAGATCCTGCAAGACCCGGAGCGGCTGCGCACCGTGATACGCGATGAGCTGACACAACTGCGTGAGGAGTTTGGCGACGCGCGGCGCACCGAGATCATCGACGACTACTTGGGCTTGGACCCCGAGGATTTCATCACCGCCGAGGACGTGGTCGTCACCTTGTCGCACGCGGGCTATGTGAAGTGGCAGTCGCTCGACACTTACGCGGCGCAGCGGCGCGGCGGCAAGGGCAAGTCGGCGACGCGGATGAAGGACGAAGACTTCGTCGACAACTTATTCGTCGCAAACACGCACGACACATTGTTGTGCTTCTCCAGCCGCGGCAAGGTTTACTGGCTCAAGGTCTATCAGCTTCCGCAAGCCACACGCACCGCCAAGGGACAACCCATCGTCAATCTCCTGCCGCTGGAAGGCGATGAGCGTATCAGCGCCGTATTGCCCGTCAAGGATTTCTCGCAGCCCGGTTATGTGTTGATGGCCACCGCGTCGGCCTCTGTAAAGAAAACGCCGCTCGAGGATTTTTCGCGACCGCGCAGCTCGGGCATCATCGCCTTGGACCTGCTCGAGGGTGACACGCTGGTCGGTGTGACGCTCACCGACGGCGAGCGGGAAGTCATGCTTGCGAGCAGCGGTGGCAAGGTCATTCGCTTTAGTGAAAGCGAGGTTCGCGCCATGGGCCGCACCGCACGGGGCGTGCGCGGCATGCGTTTGCTGCCTGGACAATCGCTGATCTCCTTGAGCATCGTCGATGAGGGCCTGCTGTTGACTGCCACCGAGAACGGGTTTGGCAAATGTACCCCGGTCGAGCAGTACCGCCCGCAGGGTCGTGGCGGCCAGGGCATCATCTCCATCCAGACGACGGCGCGTAACGGCGCGGTGGTGGGCGCGCTGATCGTGCACGAGGGTGACGAGGTGATGCTCATCACGGATGGTGCCAAGCTGGTTCGCACGCGCGTGGACGAGATCAGCGTGCTTGGACGCAACACCCAAGGCGTCAAGCTGATCAGCCTGGCGGACGGCGAGCGGCTGGCGGGTCTGGAACGCGTGGTCGAGGATGAATGACCCGCGTTTGCGAGCCTGGCGATGACGGATTGTGCCAAGCCGCTAAAGGCAGTCAGGGACGAAATCGACCGGCTCGACCGCGAGCTGCTCACCGCGCTCAATAAGCGCGCCGAGCTCGCGCTCAAAGCGGCCGACATCAAGGCCCGCGACGGCGGCAACAAAGACTTCTACAGACCGGACCGAGAGGCGGAAGTACGCCGCGCGCTTGCGGCTGCCAACACCGGGCCCTTGGCCGATGCGGAGGTGGTGCGGCTCTTCCAGGAGATCGTCTCGGCGTGCCGGGCGCTCGAGACACCGATGAGCATCGCATTCTTGGGACCGCCGGGTACCTTTACCGAGGCGGCTGTGTTCAAGCACTTCGGGCGTTCTGTGACTGCCGTGCCCTTTGACAGCATCGACGCCGTGTTTAGAGAGGTTGCGGCCGGGACCAGTGACTACGGTGTGGTGCCGGTAGAGAATTCCACCGAAGGCGTGGTCAATCACACCTTGGACTCGTTCATGCAGTCGACGCTGTCAATCTGCGGCGAGGTCGAGACACGTATCCACCATTGCTTGCTCGGCAAGCACAACAACGTCGATGGAATCACGCGGCTTTATTCGCACCAGCAGTCGCTCGCACAGTGCCGGCGCTGGTTGGACGCGAATCTGCCGGGTGTGGATCGCGTCAGCGTCAACAGCAACGCCGAGGCGGCCCGCCGCTGCGTCGACGAGCCCGGTGCGGCCGCGGTGGCGGGTGAGGTCGCGGCGCGCACCTTTGGGCTAGAGCTAATCGCAAAAAACATCGAGGACGAGCCAAGCAATACGACGCGCTTCTTGGTCATCGGCGCGCGTTCCGTACAGCGCAGCGGTAGCGACAAGACTTCGTTGATCCTGTCGGCAAAAAACGAGCCAGGTGCGCTATTCCAGTTGCTGCGTCCTTTTGCCGAACGTGGTCTGTCCATGACCCGGATCGAGTCGCGGCCCGCGCGTAGCGGGGCATGGGAGTATGTGTTCTTTGTCGACGTCGAGGGTCACGCCGATGACGAAGCGCTTGCGCTCGCATTGGACGAGCTCACGCGGGCCGCGGCCTTTGTAAAGGTGCTCGGCTCCTACCCGCGTGCCGCAAGATAGGGCGCCGGGCCGAGCGGTGTATAAGCGATGAGGTTTGTGGTCTCCCCTGGCGGTGTGCCGTCCGGCACGCTTGTCGTCCCCGGCGACAAGTCCGTCTCGCATCGCGCGGTGATGCTGGGGGCCGTCGCCGAGGGCGAGACGCGGGTCTCGGGTTTGCTGGAGGGCGACGACGTGCTTGCCACGGTCGCCGCCTTCAAGGCGATGGGTGTGCAGGTCGAAGGGCCACGGGCGGGTGAGGCTCGGCTGCAGGGTGTGGGTCTACGCGGTCTGCGCGCGCCGGAGCACGCCTTGGACCTGGGCAACTCGGGCACCGCGATGCGTTTGCTGGCGGGCTTGCTCGCGGGCCAGCGCTTTGCGACCTGTCTCACGGGTGACGAATCGCTCAGCAAACGCCCGATGCAGCGGGTGACGGTGCCGTTGACGCAAATGGGTGCGCAGATCGAAACAAGCGACGGCGGCACGCCCCCGCTTCGCATAGCCCCCGCCTCGGGTCCGCTCAAGGCGGTGGACTATGCAAGCCCGGTCGCCAGCGCCCAGGTCAAATCCTGCGTGCTGTTGGCGGGGTTGTACGCGGCCGGTCGTACCTGTGTAAGCGAGCCCGCCGTTACCCGCGACCACACCGAACGCATGCTCCAAGCCTTTGGTTACGAGCTGCAATCCACCGAGGCGGCGGTCTGTCTCGCCGGCGGTGGTGTGTTGCGGGGATGCGATATCGCCGTGCCGGGCGATGTCTCATCGGCCGCCTTCTTCATGGTCGGGGCCGCCATGACCCCCGGCGCCGAGGTGGTGTTACAGGGTGTCGGGGTCAACCCGACCCGCACCGGGGTGGTCGAGATTCTTCGGCAAATGGGCGCCAACATCGGCCTGGAGAACCAGCGCCTGCTCGGCGCCGAGCCGGTTGCCGATATCCGTGTTCGTGGCGCGCCTTTGCGTGGTATAGCGATCCCGCCGGCGCTCGTACCGCTCGCCATCGACGAGTTTCCGGTGCTGTTTGTAGCGGCCGCCGCGGCGCAGGGGGAAACGGTGTTGAGCGGTGCCGCGGAGCTGCGCGTCAAGGAGAGCGACCGCATCGCGGTCATGGCCGATGGTCTGCAGCGCCTCGGTGTGGATGCGCGGGCGACGGTCGACGGTATGGTTATCCGGGGCGGGCCCATCGGCGGCGGTGAGGTGCATAGCCACGGTGACCATCGCGTGGCGATGGCCTTTGCCATCGCGGGCTTGCGCGCCGAACGCGCGATAAGCATCGACGACTGTACGCCGGTGAGCACTTCCTTCCCCGGCTTCGTCGAGGTGGCAAGCGCCGCGGGTTTGAACGTGGAGGCGACCGCTTGAACGCGCGTCTGGAGTGCCCCGTGGTCGCCATCGATGGCCCCAGCGGTACCGGTAAAGGTTCTGTCAGCCAGCTTCTGGCCCAACGTCTGGGCTTCGCCCTGCTCGACAGCGGCGCTTTGTATCGCGTGGTGGCGCTCGAGGCCCGCGACCAGGGTCTATGCTTGGATGACGAAGCGGCGCTCGCGGAGACGGCGCGTCAGGTCGAGGTGCGCTTCGAGGCGTCTGCCCCCGGGAATCCGGTGGGCGTCATACGGCGCGGGCGCAACGTGCGCGATGCCATCAGCGGTGAAGACATCGGTGCGCTGGCATCGGAAATCGCGGCGCTTCCAAAGGTGCGCGCGGCGCTGCTGGACTGTCAGCGCGCATTCCACAAGCCACCCGGGCTGGTCGCGGAGGGGCGCGACATGGGTACAGTAGTGTTCCCGGACGCGCAAGTTAAGATTTTCCTGACCGCAAGCGCGGAGGACCGCGCTGCGAGACGTCATAAACAGTTGATAGCTAAAGGAATTAGTGTTAATCTCGCGGCCCTTCTCGGCGACATTAGGGCGCGCGATAAGCGCGATCGCGAGCGAGCGGCATCACCCTTGAGGCCGGCGGAGGGTGCCGTCGAAGTAAACACTACCGGCCAGGATATCGACATGGTCCTGGAACGCGTGCTGGATATTGTAGCCAGCGGCGGTCTGCGAACCGAGTGAGGTCTCGGGCTCACCAGCCAGCGATCTCGGCGATAGAAGGTCCATCACGAGACAGATGTACTACACCTGGGTTTCACGACAATTATGGAAAGCTTTGCAGAACTATTTGAACAGAGTGAGGTAGAAAAAAGAATGCGACCGGGCGCCATCCTCGATGGCGTTGTGGTTGAAGTTGGGAACGAATATGTCACCGTCCACGCCGGGCTCAAATCCGAGTCGGCGATCCCGCTGGAGCAGTTCAAGAACGAGCGCGGTGAGGTCGAGGTCGCGGTAGGCGATAGCGTAGAGGTCGCGCTCGACACCGTCGAAGACGGTTTTGGCGCGACGCGGCTTTCGCGTGAGAAGGCCAAGCGCGAGCGTGCCTGGCGGATCCTCGAGCAAGCCTTCGAGGAGTCCGCGACGGTCACCGGTGTTATCAACGGCAAGGTCAAAGGTGGTTTTACCGTCGACGTTGCGGACATTCGGGCCTTTCTGCCCGGTTCGCTGGTCGACGTGCGGCCTGTACGCGACACCTCTTACCTCGAGGGCAAGCCGCTCGAGTTCAAGGTGATCAAGCTCGACCAGCGGCGTAACAACGTCGTGGTGTCGCGCCGTGCGGTGGTCGAAGAGGAAAGCTCCGTCGAGCGCGAAGCGCTGCTTGCCAATCTGCAAGAAGGTTCGGTTGTCAAAGGTGTGGTCAAGAACCTCACCGACTACGGCGCCTTTGTCGACCTCGGTGGGATCGATGGTTTGTTACACATCACCGACATGGCGTGGAAACGCGTCAAGCACCCGACCGAGATCGTCAATGTGGGCGACGAGATCGAGGTGAAAGTGCTCAAGTACGACCGCGAGCGCAACCGCGTGTCGCTTGGCTTGAAGCAGATGGGCTCGGACCCGTGGGTGGATATCGCGCGACGGTATCCGGAGAGCACGCGGCTGTTTGGTAAAGTGACCAACATTGCCGAGTACGGTTGCTTCGTGGAGATCGAAGAGGGCGTCGAGGGTCTGGTCCACGTTTCCGAGATGGACTGGACCAACAAAAACGTCCATCCAAACAGGATTGTGCAGCTCGGTGACGAAGTCGAAGTCATGGTGCTGGACATAGACGAAGAGCGGCGCCGCATCTCGCTCGGCATAAAGCATTGCATGGCCAATCCGTGGGAGGAGTTTGCTGCCACCTACAACAAGGGCGACCAAGTGGCCGGCAGCATCAAATCGATCACGGACTTCGGTATCTTCGTCGGTCTGGAAGGTGGGATAGATGGGCTTGTGCATCTATCGGATATCGCATGGAACCAGACCGGTGAGGAGGCGATACGCAACTTCAAACGCGGCGACGAGATCGAGACGGTGGTGTTGTCCGTCGACGCGGAGCGCGAACGCATTTCGCTTGGCGTAAAGCAACTCGAGAAGGACCCGCTGTCCGCATTCTTGGCGCAGCATGCCAAGGGCAGCATCGTTCACGGGACGGCCAAGGAGGTGGACGCCAAAGGCGTGGTGGTGTTGCTCGATGAGGGCGTGGAAGGTCACATCAGAGCATCGGAGATAGGACGCGAGCGCATCGAAGACGCGCGCTCCGTATTCAAAGAGGGAGACGCCGTCGAGGCGAAGTTTGTTGGCGTCGACCGAAAAAAGCGCACCATCTCGCTTTCCATCAAAGCCAAAGAGAGCGATGAGGAGGCCGCGGCGGTGCACGAGTACAGCGCATCCGCAACCGCCGGTACGACGACGCTAGGCGACATCATGAAGGAACAAATGGACAATAAGTAGTGGGAGAATGACGCCAAGGGTGCCGTGTTGCGGCACCCGGCCTTCCTGTATAACGTCGAGTTGAACCTTCGAACACCCGTATGACGGGGTGTTCGATGCCGGGGGGCATCGTGCGCGGAACCACACGAACTCGAGACCTGTGCGATGACCAAGTCGGAACTGATTGAGCATATTGCTCAAAAACAAACCCAGCTTGCCTACCGGGATGTCGAGCTTGCGGTGAAGACGATTCTCGAGCACATGGCAGAGCGCCTCGCGGGGGGTGAGCGGATCGAAATCCGCGGCTTTGGCAGCTTCTCGTTGCATTACCGCCCCGGTCGCGTGGGGCGCAACCCGAAGACAGGCGCACCCGTCTCCTTGCCCGCCAAGCACGTGCCGCACTTCAAGCCGGGGAAGGAGCTGCGCGAACGTATCGACAAGAGCGTGGCCGCCGCGCGCGAGAAGGAAGTCGAGGATGCTCCCACGCCGCAGCACGCGGTAGGACAAGAGCAACGCTAGTTCCCCCCGCTTCCGGGCGTTTAGCAACAAACCGTCTCCCTAGCATCACCACAACACTCTGGGGTGATGCACTTTCTGCTTATAATAACTCCAGCTCTGAAGGAGAAGTAGCATGATGCGTTTTTTGTACGTGGTCTTCCTCATTCTCGTGGTAGGGTTTGGGGTTACTTTCGCCGTTGAGAACGCACAGACCGTGCAGTTCAACTACTACGTCGGGGAGATCGAAACCCGCCTGGCATTGCTGCTCGCCGCGGCGGTGCTGGTAGGCGCGGTGCTGGGTGTGATCGCGAGCTGGTCCATAGTGCTGCGTCTCAAGAAGCAGCTACGCCGTCTCAGACGCAGCGAGGCAGTTGCTCAGCAGGAGCTTCGCAACTTGCGCACCATCCCGATAAAGGATTCACCCTGACGTATGGTCGAGCTGTTATGGTTCCTGCTGCCGGTCGCGGCAGCCTCCGGGTGGTACGCCGCGCGACGCGGCGCCGGTAGGGAACGGCCCTCCGCGCAACGCGAGGGTCTCAGGTCAGACTACTTCAAAGGGATTAACTACCTGCTCAACGAGCAGCCGGACAAGGCCATCGAGGTCTTTATCAAGGTGCTGGAGGTCGACAGCGAGACCGTCGAGACACACCTTGCCTTGGGCAATCTGTATCGTCGCCGTGGCGAGGTGGACCGCGCCATCCGTATCCATCAAAACCTGATCGCAAGACCCACGCTCTCACAAGGGCTCCGCAACGAGGCGCTTCTGGAGCTTGGCCAGGACTACATGAGTGCGGGTCTGCTGGACCGCGCCGAAAACTTGTTCCAAGAGCTTGCCGATACGGACTCGTATACGGTGAACGCGCTGAGGCAGGTCACCGACATCTACGAGCAAGAGAAAGACTGGGATAAGGCCATCGAGTCGTCGCTAAAGCTTGAAAAGGCGACCGGTCGGCCGCTTGGTCGTGTCATCGCCCACTACTACTGCGAGCAGGCGGAGGCCTGCCGGAGTCGGTCCGATGTCTCCGGGGCGCACGCGCTAGCAAAAAAGGCGCTCGAGACGGACGCGACGTGTGTGCGAGCAAGTCTCATCATGGGCGACCTGCTACGCGAGGACGAGCGTTACGAAGAGGCTATTGAAGCGCTAAAACGCATCGAGACACAAGACCCCGCATTTGTGCCCGAGTTTATCGAAAGAATCAAAGAGTGTTACGCAAAGCTGGACGACATGGACGGCCTGTTGGTTTATTTGACCGGGCTGCTCGAGCGTTACGGGGGGATCACGACGGCGCTGGCGCTGACCGAACTCAAGCATGGCAATGGGAGCGCCGAGGAGGCCGTGGAGTTTCTTGTCTCACAGCTACAGCAACGTCCCTCGGTGCGTGGCTTCGACCGTTTGCTCAGTCTCGAGCTCGAGGCGATAGGCGATACGCGGCCCACGCGCATGAGCATACTCAAAGACTTGACGTCGCAGCTTCTAAAGGACCGTCCAATCTACCGTTGTGAGCACTGCGGGTTCGAGGCCAAAGCGTTGTTCTGGCAGTGTCCGAGCTGCAAGCACTGGACTACCACAAAACCCATACAAGGGTTGGAGGGTGAGTAGTCCGCGGCTCATCGTGGCGTTGGATTTTGCCGAGGGCGAGCACGCGCTGGCGCTTGCGCAACGTCTGGACCCGCAGATGTGCCGGGTCAAGGTCGGCAAAGAGCTCTTTACCCGGGCCGGGCCCGATATCGTTTCCAAGCTGGCCGGGTGTGGTTTCGATGTCTTCCTGGACCTCAAGTTCCACGATATCCCGAGCACGGTGGCGGGCGCGTGCCGCGCCGCGGCGAATCTGGGCGTATGGATGCTCAATGTCCATGCATCGGGCGGCCCGGATATGCTCGCCGCCGCGCGTGACGCCTTGGCAGGCTGTGAGCCCCGGCCATTGCTTATCGCTGTCACCGTGTTGACGAGCTTGGATGAAGACGACTTGCGCGCCATCGGTGTGCATGAATCGTTGGATGCACACGTGGTGACGCTCGCGGCTCTGGCGCGCGAGGCAGGTTTGGACGGGGTAGTATGCTCGCCGCGCGATGTGACCCGGGTGCGTGCGGTGTGCCCTGGGGACTTCGTGCTGGTCACACCGGGCATACGACCGTCCGGGACGGCGCCCGGCGACCAGAAGCGGGTGATGACGCCGCGCGACGCCGTTGCGGCCGGCGCCAGCTATCTGGTGATGGGTAGACCGATCACGGCGGCATCAGACCCGCTGGCTGCGCTCGCCGCAGTGCACGCGAGCATTGCCGACATCCCGCAGCCGTAGCTAGTCCAGACGTTTGACCAGGACCTTGCTGTTTCGCTGATAGTTATAGAGCGCCTGGCGCTCGATGGGCAGCTCGTCCACTACCGCGTTATGAAAACCGCATTCTATGAACCAATGCGTCGCGCGGGTGGTGAGCACGAAGATTTGATTAATCCCTTGTGAACGCGCTTGCCGCTCGACGGCTTCGAGCAGGACCTTACCGCGTCCCTGGTTCCGGTAATCCTTGTGCAGCGCCAGGCAGGCAAGCTCGACCGCGGCCGAATCTTTGAAGGGGTACATGGCGGCGCAGGCGACCGCCGTGCCATCACGCTCCATCACCATGAACCGGCCGATCTCGGTCTCCAGCTTTTCCCGCGAACGCCGCACTAAGGTGCCGTCCAACTCCAGGGGCTCGATCAGCTCGAGGATCCCACCCACATCGTCGATGGTGGCGGGCCGCGTGTTCTCGTAGAGGTCGGCGCTCACCATGGTGCCGATACCGTCGCGTGTAAAGAGCTCGAGCACCAACGCGCCATCCACGTGCCTGTCCAACACGTGGGCACGCCGTACACCGTTGCGGCAGGCGTGAATCGCGGTGGCGAGCTGGTGTCTTGCCTGCGCCATCGCGTCTGTCGGCGTCGAGCCGCGTGTGCGTGCATACCAGGCCTTGGCTTCCGCCAGGGATAGCTGGCGCAGCAGCTTGCCAGCGCTGTCGGTGAGCCGCACACCCTCACCGAGCAGCAGCAGCTTTGCGGCGTGCAGCTCGATGGCAACGGCGGTGGCTACTTCCTCGGCGGAAAGGTTGAAGATCTCTCCCGTCGGCGAGTAGCCGAGCGGTGAGATCAAGACGATATCGTTGTTACCCAGGTGGCGTCCGATAGCATCGCTATCGACCCGGCGCACTTCCCCGGTGTGGTCATAGTCCACACCGTCGCGCACCCCTTTGGGGCGGGCAACCACGAAGTTTCCCGAGGCAGTGCGCAAACGCGCACCCGCCATAGGCGAGTTGGCGAGGCCCATGGACAGCAAGGACTCGATCTCCAAGCGGACCCGGCCAACGGCTTCTTTGACCAGGTCCAAGCTGGCTTCGTCGGTGACCCGCAAGTCGTCTTTGAAGGTCGTACTGACGCCGGCGGCGCGCAGACGCTGCTCGATTTGCGGGCGGGCTCCATGCACCAGCACGAGGTTGACACCGAGGCTGTCGAGCAACGCGATGTCGTGAACGAGGCTGGCGAAGTTGGCATCAACGACGGCCTCGCCGCCAAACTGTATGACAAAGGTACAGCCGCGATGCGTATTGATGTACGGCGCCGAGCTTCGGAACCAATCGACCCAGTGTTGCGTATCCTGCATGACGCACCTGCCCCGGCTAAATGACACAGTATAGCGAATAGCTTGCGTGCCTCGTTAGCGTGGAGGCGTTTGTCAACCCGCGTTTCGTGTTGTCTGCCCTAGCCCTCTCGGGTAGCATCGGTACCTCTAAGGGGGATCAGAACTTGAACGATCAAAACGCGGACGCCACGCGGCGCCGGACGAGTTTGGCTTGCGCTGATCCGCGGTGCGGCGGCGGCGTGCGGAGATTGTTCGGTCGGGTCGCGCTCTGTGCGGTCCTGTTCGCGAGCGCCTCGGTGGCAAGTGCCGAGGATACGGATGGGCTTCGACCCTACTTCTCGATTCGTGCCGGTGGCGCGTGGTTTAACAGCACTGACATCACGGGTGGCGTCTCGCTGAAGAACCCGTCTCAATGGCCCTTCCCGAACTTCGGCTTTGGTGTCAACCTCAACAAGCATTGGGGTGTAGAGCTTGCGGTCGACTACGTCGAGACCAACTTGAACGGCGTTCCCGGTGGCATGGAATACGCTATGTGGGACATCTTGTTCCAGGGCCGCTACCGCTACCCGCTGTTAAACAACCGGCTGGTGCCCTATGCGGTCGCGGGTATTGGTCTTGGTATCGGTGAGGGGAACGACTTTCAGATAAACAACAACCCGCGTCAGTTCTCGGCCACCCAAGACGAGACATTTATCGGCAGTGTGGGTGCGGGCGTGGAGTATTTCGTCGCGCCGAACATCACGCTGGACTTCCAGGCGAAGCACGTCTTCGGCTTCTCCACGGACGCGATGTTCAACGGCATGCCCACCACCATCGACGCGGACCATACGCTGTTGTCCGCCGGCTTCAGGGTCTTCTTTGACGATGCCAGCGACCCGAGCTCACCCGTGTACCCGGCTGCGGACAACGACATCTACAACTGGTATATCACGCTGCGTACGGGCGGCGCCTTCTGGGCGGATACTTCCACCTCGAGCCCGACTGTGGAGCTGACGACACCCTCGCTGATCGATTGGGGCGCGACGGTGGGGATAAACATCGGCGACCACTGGGGCTTCGAGGTCGCGGGCGAGCAATACGAGACCACAATATCGACGACCCAGCTTGGTCTGGGCGAGGTTGCCGAGTACGCGTATTGGGATGTGCTGTTGCTGGGACGCTACCGCTGGCAGCTCAAGAACAATCGGCTGGTGCCGTACGCGATTTTTGGCGGTGGCTGGGGCTGGACCAATGTCAACGACACGCGTATCCCAGCCGCCGTGTTGCCGGTTCCCAACCGGACCACCAACGGTGCGGTAGGGGCGCTTGGCGGCGGGGTCGATTACTTTATCGCCAGGAATCTCTCGCTCAACGGCGAGCTGCGCTACGTGTGGCCCTTTGAGACGACGTCGCAGGTCGGCAACACGCTCGCCACTTTCAACAACGAAGCGCTACAGCTACAGCTTGGTTTGCGGCTTTACTTCTGATGACAAAAGGAATCAACCGTTACAGCTCCAGAGTGACCCAGCCCCGCGCCCAGGGTGCGTCCCAGGCAATGCTCTACGGCGCCGGGCTCAGCGAGGCGGACCTGGACAAAGCGCAGGTCGGGATCGCGAGCGTGTGGTGGGAAGGCAATACCTGCAACATGCATCTGCTGGACCTGGCCGAGAAGGTGAAAGAAGGCGTGGAAGCGGCCGGTCTGGTCGGCTTGCGCTTCAACACCGTCGGTGTGAGCGACGGGATCTCGATGGGCACCGAGGGGATGAGCTACTCGCTGCAATCGCGCGACCTGATCGCGGACTCGATCGAGACCCTGACCAGCGGCCAGTGGCACGACGCGACCATCTGTATTCCCGGGTGCGACAAGAACATGCCCGGCTGTTTGATCGCGATGGGTCGTCTCAACCGGCCAAGCCTGATGGTCTATGGCGGCACCATCAAACCCGGGCATGTGGGCAACCAGGTTGTAGACATCGTGTCCGCGTTCCAGAGCTATGGGCAGTACATCGCGGGCAGCATCACCGACGAGCAGCGCGAGGACATCGTCAAGAGCGCATGCCCGGGCGCGGGCGCGTGTGGCGGGATGTATACGGCCAATACCATGGCCTCTGCGATCGAGGCGTTGGGGATGTCGCTGCCGTACAGCTCTTCCACACCGGCCGTCGACCCTGGAAAACAGGATGAGTGCTTTAGGGCGGGTGCGGCGGTCCGCCACCTGCTCGAGCGCGACCTCAAACCGCGTGACATCATGACCCGCGAGGCCTTCGAGAACGCCATGGTGCTGGTGATGGCGCTCGGCGGTTCGACCAACGCGGTGCTGCACCTCATCGCCATGGCGCGTGCGGTGGGTGTAGAGCTAAACATCGAAGACTTCCAGCGGGTGAGCGACCGCATTCCGTATATCGCGGACCTCAAGCCCAGCGGTCGCTATGTCATGGAAGACGTACACAAAGTGGGCGGGATCCCGGCGGTAATGAAGTATTTGCTACGCGAGGGCTTGCTCAACGGCGGCTGTCTTAGCGTCACCGGAAAGACGATCGCGGAGAATCTTGCGGATGTGCCCGACTTGAGCGAGGGTCAGGTCGTCATCTCGACCATCGACAAGCCCATCAAGCCAAGCGGCCACATACAAATACTGCGCGGCAATCTGGCGCCCGGCGGCGCCGTGGCCAAGATCACGGGTAAAGAAGGGTTGACCTTCTCCGGTCCGGCAAAAGTTTATGACTCCGAAGAGGACATGCTAAAGGCGCTGGAGCGCAACGCCATCGTCAAGGGTGATGTGATCATCATCCGCTACGAAGGGCCCAAGGGCGGACCCGGCATGCCCGAGATGCTCACACCCACCTCGGCGATCATGGGGGCGGGGCTGGGGTCTGACGTCGCGTTGATCACCGACGGGCGGTTTTCCGGCGGCTCCCATGGGTTCATCATTGGTCATGTGGTCCCCGAGGCGCAAGAAGGTGGGCCGCTCGCCTTGGTCCGCGACGGTGACACCGTCACCATCGATGCCGATGCCAACGTCCTCGACGTGGACGTCTCCGAAGCCGAGCTCGAGGAGCGGCGCGCGCAGTGGGAGATGCCACCGTACAAGGCCGAGCGTGGCACCTTGTATAAATACATCAAGACCGTGACATCGGCCTCGCAGGGCTGTGTGACCGACGAGTAACGCCATTCGGTTTCTTATCGGACTCGCGCTAAAGACGCTCGTCGTCGCAATCGCGCTTAGCGCCACCGCGGTTGCGGCGCTTCGATGGCTCCCGCCGCCAACCACATCGTTCATGCTGCAGCACCAATACGCCGCGCGTGACGCGACGCCGGCGGCCGTCAAGTATCGCTGGGTGGACTGGCAGCACATCTCGCCCTACGCCGCGGTTGCGGTGGTCGCGGCCGAGGACCAGCGCTTTGCCGAGCACAACGGCTTCGACGTCGAAGCGATCAGGGCCGCGCTGGAGGAACGCATGGAGACCGGCCGGGTGCGCGGGGCGAGCACTATCACCCAGCAGGTCTCGAAGAACCTGTTCTTGTGGCCCGGGCAAAGCTGGCTCAGAAAGGGCTTGGAAGCCTATTTTGCAGTGCTGGTCGAGCTGGTGTGGTCAAAGCAGCGCATCCTAGAGGTTTACTTGAACATCGCGCAGTTCGGCCCGAGCACATTCGGAGTGGGTGCGGCCAGCGAGCAGTTTTTTTCCAAACCGGCGGCCGACCTCTCTTTGCCGCAATGCGCGCTGCTTGCAGCCGTGCTGCCAAACCCGCGACGGTTGCGTGTGGAGCGCCCGTCCGCCTATGTAAAAAGACGCATGGTCTGGGTGTCCCGGCAAGTGGAGCAGCTCGGCGGGCCGGCTTATCTGGAGCGTCTAGACAAACGCTGAGCGACACGCCGAGGGGCGGCTATGCTTATGCAGTAGCGGCCCGACAGAAGAGTGGAAAGATGGGTAGTCTTGGAAATCCGCAGCTTGTTTTTCTATGCACCATCGGTGTATGCGTCTCGTTGCTCAGCGGGTGCCAGAGCGCCAGCCCCCGCCCCGTGGAGGACCAGGTGGAACGACCGAAGTACACCGAAGGCACGATGTTTCAGTACCGGTACCAGGCCCAGCCGCGCTACCTGCCCATCTCCGAGGGAATCGTGACCTTTACCTACCGCGGCGTCGAGGACGGATACCACGTCTTCGACCTCGAGGACGTGGACAGCCGCGAAGGTCGCGCTCTGTACACCGCCGACATGGCGCTGGTAAGGATCGAGCGCCCAAACGAGATCCCCTACGAGCTCGCGCCACACGACGGATTGCTGGTGTTTCCGCTCTCCGAGAGCATGGAGTTTAGCCACGAGTATGCGGCCGTGGGAACCGACCCCCACGAGCGAAAGCGCAAGTGCACGGTGATGGGCATGGCGCCAAAGAAAGTGCCCGCGGGGATCTTCGACGCGTACCGAATCACCTGCAAAAACCGGCGTCGCGATGGCCCGAAAGCGGCCATAGAAGAGTACTACTATGCCCCCGACCTGGGTGTGGTGATCTCCCACTACTCGAACCCGAAGCAGCTCGGCATCGACTACAAGCTACTGCGAGTCAAGCGCCCGAATTAGCCCCCCCGAATTAGCCCGGTTTTGCGCTGGCGGTGTTGCCGCTAAGTTGTTTAGTATTTCGGGTCTGCGCTGACCCGACTAAACGCTTAACGGATACTACTTGCCATGCGTCGATTCCTGAAGGCACTCGCCATTTCTTTGATCATTCTGGTCGGCGTCTTTGTCGTCGTCGGCTTGGTGCTTCCAAAGGAGTATGAAGTCGAACGCACGGTGGTGATTGATGCGCCCCCGCAGTCCATCCATGTTTTTGTCGGCGACTTGAACAAATGGAGCGAGTGGACCCCCTGGAACAATGAAGACCCGACGCTCACCATCCTGCTTGGTGATAAGACCGCAGGTGTTGGCGCAAGCCAGTCGTGGACTGGCGAAGGCGGGGACGGCGAGCTCATCTTCACCGCCTCCTCACCGACGGAAGGCATCGAGTACGATTTGCTCTTTGACAATGGGGCCTTCGCCTCCGTGGCTGCCCTCGGGTACCGGCCCTTGAGCGAGCAAAGCACCGAGGTGCGATGGGCCATGACGGGCGAGATCGACATGCCCGTGGTCGGCGCTTACTTTGCGCTCATGATGGATGCGATGGTCGGGCAGATGTTCGAGCAGGGGTTGGGTGAGCTCAAAAAGCGCGTCGAGGCGGGCGAGACCTAGCCCGCGCATGGTAGGGGAGATGCTATGGGGCGCGACCGCAACGGCATAAAGCGCATACGGGCGTTTGCGCTAAAGCCCGGTCATCTGCTGGCGGGTAAGTACGAGGTCGTGGACCAGCTTGGCTCCGGTTGGGAAGGCGAGGTGTATAAGATCGTCGAGCTGCGTACCGGGGTGGAGCGCGCGGCGAAGCTGTTTTATCCCCAACGAAACGAGGCGAACCGCACCTCCAGATACTACGCCAAGAAGCTGCACAAACTGCGCCAGTGCAGCGTACTCATCCAATACCACACCGAGGAGCAGATCTCCTTTCGCGACACGCCCGTCACGGTGCTCGTGTCCGAATACGTCGAGGGTGAGCTGCTCTCCGCGTTCTTGCGGCGCCTACCCGGTCGGCGCTTGCATCCCTTCCAAGCGCTGCACCTGCTCTACGCGCTCACCTGTGCGATGGAGACCATCCATCTGCTCGGCGAATACCACGGTGACCTGCACTCCGAGAACATCATCGTCAGCCACTTCGGTCTTGGTTTCGACCTCAAGCTCGTGGACTTCTTTCAGCTTCACGATTCGAAGAACAGGAACCGTCAGGCGGACATATGCGACATGGTGTATCTGTTCTACGAGTCCCTGGGTGGCGCGCGTACCTACGCCAAGCAGCCACAAGCGGTAAAGTATATTTGCTGCGGGCTCAAGCGTGGTCTTATCCTGAAGAAGTTCCGCACGGCCTCGCATCTGCGCGAGCATCTCGAATCGATGGAGTGGTCCTAGCTTTGGAAGACCGATGACCAAGCTCAGCGTCAATCTCAACAAGATTGCCTTGTTGCGAAATGCCCGTCCCTTGGACGTGCCGAGCGTGTCGCAGGCGGCCCAAGTATGCGTCGATGCCGGGGCGGACGGCATCACCGTGCACCCGCGTCCCGACCAGCGCCATATCCGCGCTGGGGATGTGTATATGCTCGCCGACATGCTCTCGGTGGAGCTCAATGTCGAAGGCAACCCGTTTTCCGAGTACATGGATATCGTGCGTGAGGTGCGCCCGACCCAGTGTACGCTGGTACCCGACGCGCCGGAGCAGCAGACCTCCGACCATGGCTGGGACCTGGCGGCCGATGGCGGGCGGCTTCGCCCCGTCGTGGACGAGCTCAAGGCGTTTGGAACCCGTGTCTCCTTGTTTATGGACCCCGACTGCATTCAGATCGAGCGCGCCGCGGCGCTTGGCGCGGACCGTATCGAGCTCTACACGGAGCGCTACGCGCGCGACTTCGACACGCCTCGCCGCGACGCGACCCTGTCGAGCTATGCGCAAGCAGCCGCTTGCGCACAGGAGCTCGGTCTGGGGGTCAATGCCGGGCACGACCTCAACCTCGAGAACCTGACCCGTTTTTGCACCATCCCACACATATTGGAGTGCTCCATAGGACACGCCCTCATCGCCGATGCATTGCTGATGGGGCTGGCGACGGCGGTGGCACGTTATCGCGAGGCCCTGCGCAGTCCCAGCACCGGGACGTAGATGCACCGTTTGGAGCTCAGGGCGGCGCGCGCGCTGGCGTTGAGGGACTACAAGCGCACCATTCGTTGTCTGGAGGAGCTGCTCGGCGAGGTGGGGGAGAATCCTCACACGCTGCACATGCTCGCGCACTGTCACGAGCGTCTTGGCGCCGCGGACCAAGCCATCGCCTATGCCGAACGCGCCCTGTCGGTAGACCCGGACCACACCGGGGGGCTGCAGGTCTTATCGCGTGTATACGTTCGGCAAGAGGATTTCGCACG
>CAJHYW010000039.1_pt1 | contig 36831 bp, 36 predicted proteins | sample 9198811 | NCBI WGS metagenome assembly CAJHYW01 (sample SAMEA7708378, study PRJEB35096) | sediment metagenome | biome: marine neritic benthic zone biome [ENVO:01000025]; feature: sediment [ENVO:00002007]; material: shallow marine sediment [ENVO:03000034] sea grass bed [ENVO_01000059] ...
GATTGCACCAAAATGGTGCATCCCCTATCCTTCTTGAACATTTGAACCGCCAGTTCCAGCCTCTCCGCCGCGGATTTGCGGTGTTTGAAGCGGGTGGTCCGGTTCTTGCTTCGTGAACCTCGTCGCCGATGCGTAAAGGCATGCCCGCTTTCACCCTGGATGAATTGATTCTCGAGCATCAGAGCACCGCCTTGTTGCTATTCGACGAGCGGATGCGGTTGCTCAGGCTCAATCCGGCGGCCGAGCTGATGCTCGAGCTGAATGTCAGCAAGGTCATCGGGTGTGAGCCAGGCGAATTGCTGCCCCTTGCGGCCGATTTCGATGCCGTTCTGCGACGCGTTCACGAATCGGGGCAGCCGCTGACCGAGCACGAGATGCGGCTAAGCCTGGAGGGTGAACGGACGATAACGGTCGATTGCACCGTGGTGCCCGTAAACGATGCGGAGGACAGGGGGTATGTGTTGACGGAGTTGGTACAGCTAGACCGCCACATGGCCATCACGCGCGATGAGTCGCTGATGGCGCAAAACGAGACTGCCCGGGCGCTGGTGCGCGGGCTCGCCCACGAGATTCGAAACCCGCTGGGCGGCTTGCGCGGCGCGGCGCAGCTACTCGAGCGGCAGTTGGTACAAGGTGCGCTCACCGAGTACACGGATATCATCATCCGCGAATCGGACCGTTTGCAGCGTCTGCTGGACCGGTTGCTCGGGCCGCGCACACCGCCGCAAAAGCGTGAGATGAACATCCACGAGGTTACCGAGCGTGTTTGCGCGCTGGTGTCTGCCGACACCGCCCCCGGCGTAGACCTCGTACGCGACTACGACCCAAGCATTCCGCCCATCAATGCTGACCCGGAGCTGTTGATACAAGCCGCCTTGAATATCGCGCGTAATGCGGCGCAAGCGGTGCGAAGCAACGGTTCCATCCGAATTCGCACGCGGGTCCAGCGGCAATTCACCATCGCGCAGCGCAGGCACAAGCTGGTGGTCCGGATCGAGATCGTCGACGATGGCCCAGGTGTGCCCGAACACCTGCTCAAGAGTCTGTTCTATCCCATGGTAACGGGTCGTAGCGATGGAACCGGGCTTGGTTTGTCCATCGCCCAGTCCTTGATTTACCAGCACGGTGGCTTGGTGGAATACGTGCGCGACGGTGGGCTGACGAAATTCTCTATTCTGCTGCCCTTGGACGACAAGGTATGAATGCGCCAACCGAAGTGTGGGTCGTCGACGACGACCCATCCATCCGTTGGGTGCTCGAGACAGCGCTCACGCAGTCCGGCATCGGTGTGGTTTCGTTCGAGACCGGTGACGATGTTGTGGACCGCCTGCAGCGACAGGTCCCCGATGCCATCATCACCGACATCCGGATGCCCGGGCTCGACGGGCTGAGCCTGCTCGAACGTATTGCCGACCGGCACCCGACCTTGCCGGTGATCGTGATGACCGGATTCTCCGACCTTGATAGCGCCGTGTCCGCATATCGCGGTGGTGCCTTCGAGTACTTGCCAAAACCTTTCGACGTCGATGAGGCCGTGGAGTTGGCAAGGCGCGCAATTGGGCATGCGCGACGCGATGACGAGCCAGGCACGCGCGAGCCCAGTGTTGAGGCCGAGGAGATCATCGGTTCCGCGCCCGCCATGCAAGAGGTATTTAGGGCAATTGGCCGGCTGTCGCGGTCCAATATCACCGTGCTGATCACGGGTGCGTCGGGTACCGGCAAGGAGCTCGTGGCGCGCGCGTTGCATCGGCACAGCAAACGTGCCCGCATGCCGTTTATTGCGATTAACACGGCTGCTATCCCACGCGAGCTGTTGGAGTCGGAGCTATTTGGCCACGAGCGGGGTGCGTTTACCGGTGCGCAAACGCAAAGGCGCGGGCGCTTCGAGCAGGCCAACGGCGGTACGCTTTTCCTGGACGAGATAGGCGACATGCCCGCGGAGCTGCAGACCCGGCTGCTGCGCGTGCTCGCCGACGGCGAGTTCTACCGTGTGGGCGGGCACGTGCCGCTAAAGGTGGATGTTCGCATCATCGCCGCCACGCACCAGGACCTGGAAGCCCGCGTGCGTGCGGGGAGCTTTAGGGAAGACTTGTTTCACCGTCTAAACGTCATCCGAGTGCATGTGCCCATGCTGCGCGAGCGCAAGACCGACATACCAATACTCGCGCAGCATTTTCTGGAGCAAGCGGCTAGAGACCTCGAAGTCACGCCAAAACGCCTGCGTCCCGAGGTCGAGACCTACTTGAGCGAGTTGGATTGGCCCGGCAACGTGCGCCAGCTCGACAACGCCTGCCGCTGGTTGACCGTGATGGCGTCGGGCAACGACATCCATCTGCAAGACCTGCCGCCCGAGCTGCAAAACCAGGTGGTCGTCGACGGCGCCGACGATTGGGTCGGCGTCTTCCGCGCTTGGGTGCAAGCGTACTTCGCCTCCGGCGGGCGTGGAATACTAAAGGACGCCACCGCGCCCTTCGAGCAAACCATGATCGAAATGGCCCTCAAGTTTTCGGGGGGGCGGCGCCGAGATGCGGCCGACTTGATCGGCTGGGGCCGCAATACCATTACACGCAAGATCAAGGAGCACGGCCTCGAAGGCTTGGAAAGTAGCGACCCGAAATTACCCCGAAATTATTCGTCGAGCCAGCGGGCCACGCGTTTAGCGAAGTAGGTGAGAATGGCGTCTGCACCCGCTCGCTTCATGCCAAGCAAACACTCCATTACCGCGGGGCGCTCATCCAACCAGCCGTTTTGCGCCGCCGCTGCGAGCATCGCGTATTCGCCGCTGACCTGATACACAAACGTGGGCAGGCGGTAGTGCTCTTTGACCCGTTGCACGACATCGAGGTAGGCCAGCGCGGGTTTGACCATGACCATGTCAGCGCCTTCGGCAATATCCAAGCCGATCTCGCGCAATGCCTCATCGGTGTTCGCGGGGTCCATCTGATAGCTGCTCTTGTCTTTGCCGCCGAGATTCGAGGCCGAGCCAACCGCATCGCGGAATGGTCCGTAAAAGGCCGAGGCGTACTTGGCTGAGTAGGCGAGTATGCAGGTGTTGTGGTGACCGGCTTGCTCAAGTGCATCCCGAATCGCCCCGACGCGCCCATCCATCATGTCCGATGGGGCCACCACATCCACCCCGGCGTCCGCGTGTGACAAGGCTTGTTTTACCAAGGCTTCGACGCTGGCGTCGTTTTCCACATAGTCACCCACCACCAGCCCGTCGTGCCCGTGCGGTGTAAATGGGTCGAGTGCCACATCGGTGATCACACCGATCTCCGGACAATTCTGCTTGAGTGCGCGCACCGCGCGCTGTACCAGGCCTTGCGGGTTCCAAGCCTCGCTGGCATCGTCGGTCTTGAGCTCCAAGGGAATGACCGGAAACAGGACCAGCGCGGGTATCCCCAAAGCCGCCGCTTCGCGGGCCTCCGCGACAAGTAGGTCGATGCTGACCCGGTCTACACCTGGCATGGCGGCGATGGGCGTTCGGTAGTTCTCACCCTCGTGGACAAACACCGGGAGTATGAGATCGTCAGCGCTGAGACGGTTCTCCCGAACTAGACGTCGCGCGAAAGCACCGCGCCGGGGTCTGCGCATACGCGTCGTCGGGTACCGACCGGCATGTGAGCTTGTTTTCAATGGTGCCCGCCGCAGGAGATAGATGAATCGCGGATCATCCGAGAAAGCCCGGTTCAAGACAAGGTGGTGTCCTGCGCACGCTGGGTTTGTTGGCGAATCTTGCTCACGGTCGCTTCAATCCACGCCGCGCTGCGTTCGTTGATTTCCTTTGCATCCAGCCCGGACGTATCCAACGCCGGGCCGATGACCAAGCGAATAGTACCCGCGCGTTTCCTAAAGCTTTTGCGTGGCCAGAAATCGCCCGCGTTATGAGCCACGGGCACCACGGGGTACCCGGTGTGCTCGGCCAGCTTTGCGCCGCCCATCTTGTAACGACCCTGTTTACCCGGCGCGATGCGGGTGCCCTCGGGGAAAATAACCACCCAATAGCCGGCCTGGAGTCGTTCTTTACCTTGTTGGATCACCTGCTCTACGGCCGTTCGGCCCGCTTGTCGATTGATGGCAATGGGTCTCAGCGTTGCCAAGCCCCAGCCAAAAAAAGGAATCCACAAGAGCTCGCGCTTTAGCACCCAGACCTGGGGACGGAAGAGCAAGTTGAGATATAGCGTTTCCCATGCCGACTCGTGTTTGCAGAAAACAATAGTCGGTGTGCGCGGGATGTTCTCCAGGCCTTCGACGACCGGACGAAGCTTACATGTCTTCTCGAGCCACCAAAGGTTGACCCTGGCCCAGCTCGCTACGATGGCAAACCTGCTTGCCGGCGGGAGTGGCAGCACGAATATGGCGACAACGCCGTAGACCACGGTCGTGACCGCGAGCCCCAAGGCAAAGCACGCGGAGCGACACCACAGCGCAATGGACGCCTGCGCGTCGTGCTCTGTGCTAGCGGATACCGACATGGTCAGCGGGTCGCGCGAATGCAACGCATCCGCAAGACTCGCGCTATAGCCTCGTCGGACGCCCGGAACTCGATAGAACGCCGTTGTGCATCGCGGGCATGCTCGTTCTGGTCAAGCATCCAGGTTATCGCTGGCGCATTTCGGCAATAATGCTATCGGCAGCAGCCGACAAGTCGTCAAAGACCTCGAGCGACGAGGGAGTTGGTGCACTCGCCAGTGTTTCGGCCCCTTTCCCCGTGCGAACCAGCATGGGCCGTGCGCCAGCCCTGCGGGCGGCGACAAGGTCTCGGTCGCTGTCGCCGACCATGGGCACACCGGCGAGGTCCACGCGAAGTCGCTCGGCAATCGCTTCGAGCATACCGGTGTTCGGTTTTCGACAGTGGCATTTTGCGCTCGGAGAATGCGGGCAGAAAAAAATGGCTTCGACGACACCACCTACTTCCGCAAGCTGGCGATGCATGCGTTCATGGATCCGATTGAGCGCGTCCATGTCCATGAGCCGGCGGCCAACCGCGGACTGATTGGTTGCAATGACCACACGGGCCCCCGCATGGTGTAGACGTGCTATGGCTTCCAGGCTCCCCTCGATAGGGACCCATTCGTCGGGTGATTTTATATAGTCCGGCGAGTCGTGGTTGATGACGCCATCCCGGTCCAGTATTACAAGACTCACGCTACCACTCGTTCCCTCAGGCTCACTCGAAGAACACAGCTTCGACCGCTGTGCATCGGCGTTACTTTCTCACACACTGCGGTCGCGGGGAAATCGGTTTGCCGGTGCTAGCGCAGCTTGGAGATGTCGGCGGTTGCGAGGAACAGCGCGCTGATGTTTTTCAATATCGCGAGACGATTGTTGCGCACCGACGGGTCGTCGGCCATGACCATGACATTGTCAAAGAACTCGTCCACTGGGTCTTTCAACCCGGCCAATACCGCGAGTGCCGTGGTGTAGTCGCGCTCTTTTAGCAGTTTTTGGACGCGGGGTGTCAGGCCGACCATCTTCGCGGCTAGATTCCATTCCGCTTCTTCCGAGAAAAGCTGCTCGTCGACGGTGTCCGGTACGTTGCCGTCGACTTGCTTGAGGATGTTGGCTATACGTTTGTTCGCGGCGGCCAAGCTCGCCGCCTCGGGTAGCTCTAGAAAGCGATTCACCGCATAGACGCGGTTGGCGAAGTCCAGCGGGTGGGTCGGCTTGATGACTTGTACGGCTGTGAAAACATTTGTCGGGATCTGCGCGTCGGCAAAGTAGGCGCGCAGCCGGTCGTGAATGAAATCCAGAACCTCGGAGGCTACCGCTTTATTGGGTAGGGCCGTGGCGTACTCCTGGACCGCGGCCTCGACGAGACGCGCAACATCGAGGTCGAGCTCGCCTTCGATGAGGATGCGCAATACACCGAGCGCGGCCCGGCGCAACGCGTAGGGGTCCTTGTCGCCAGTAGGACGTTGTCCGATGCCGAAAATGCCGACGAGCACGTCGAGTTTGTCGGCGATGGCCAGAGCGCGTCCGATGCCTGTGCTGGGAATACGGTCCCCCGCAAACCTCGGTCTATAGGCCTCGCCAATCGCGGTCGCGACCTCCGGAGCCTCGTCGCTGAGTAGCGCATACTCGCGGCCCACGATTCCCTGGAGCTCGGGAAACTCACCCACCATTTCTGTCGTCAGGTCGCATTTGCAAAGCAGGCCGGCACGGCGGACCAGCTTGACTTGCTCCGGCGTCTCACCCATCGCGATGGCAATGTGCGGGGCCAGCTTCGACAACCGGTTCGAGCGTTCGCGTAGCGACCCGAGCTGCTCTTGAAATGTGACCTGGGCCAGGTCGTCGAGCCGTTCGGCCAGCGGACGCTGCAGGTCGCTCTGAAAAAAGAAGGCGGCGTCCGTCAAGCGCGGTCGTATTACACGTTCATTACCTGCCTTTACCGCGAAGGGGTTCGTGCTTTCTATGTTGCTGATGGTGATGAAGTGTGGAAGCAAGTTCTCCTCGGCATCCACCACGGGGAAATAACGCTGTTGAGCTTGCATCGTTGCAACCAGCACATCCGAGGGCAAGGCCAGGAACTCGGTATCGAAGTCACCGCTGATAGCGACCGGCCATTCCACCAAGCCGGTTACCTCCTCCAAAAGCTGCTCATCGACTACGGTTTTCCCGCCAAGCCCCTCGGCGGTCTCACATACGGCGTTAGCGATTTGTTCGGCCCGTTTCTCGAAGGAGGCGATCACATAGCCCCTTTCGCTCAACAAGCTTTCGTACTCCGCGGGTGAGTCGATGTACAGAGGCGTTGGGCAGTGAAAGCGGTGGCCGCGCGTGGTGCGGCCCGAATTGACGCCCAGAAGCTCTGCCTCGATCAGCGTTTGTCCGAACAGCAGCACCACCCAGTGCACCGGACGGGCGAACTCGGCGTCACCGTCGGCCCAACGCATGCGACGTGCAATAGGGAGTTTGCGCAGCGCCGCCGCGACGATGCCGGGGGCCAGCTCTTCTACGGTCTTGCCGGGCTCGGTGGCGCGGTGCACCAGCCACGCCCCTTTGTCGGTCTCCATCCGCCCCAGGGCCTCTACCTCGACCCCACACGACCGCGCGAAGCCCTGCGCCGCTTTCGTGGCCTGGCCGGCGCTGTCGAATGCCATCGAAAGCGCGGGACCGCGCCGTTCCCGCGACCGGTCCTTCTGTTTGGCTCGTAGGTCTTGCAACAATACGGCGAGCCGCCGCGGTGTTGCGAACAGGGCGACGCTGCCGTAATCCAGCTCGGCCTCATCCAGACCCGCGCAAATCTCCGCCCCCAGGGCCTCCGAGAGCTTGCGCAACGACTTTGCGGGTAGCTCCTCGGTACCGATTTCGACTAGTAAGTCGCTGGTGTCTTCCATGTCGCGTCTCGAAGCTTGCACTAGGCAAGCGGGAAGCCGAGGGCTTCACGGGTAGCGTAATAGGACTGCGCGACCGCACGGGCAAGTGTGCGAATGCGCAAAATGTAACGCTGTCTCTCGGTCACGGAGATCGCGTGCCGGGCATCGAGCAGGTTGAAGGTATGCGAGGCTTTTAGCACCATCTCGTACGCGGGGAGGGTGAGCTGGGTCTCGAGCAGGCGCCCACTCTCCGACTCACAGGTGTCGAACCATGCGAACAAAGCGTCGGTGTCGGCCTCCTCGAAGTTGTATCGCGACATTTCCTGCTCGTTTTGCAAGAACACATCCCCGTAGCTAACCCGCCCCTGAGGACCATCCGTCCAGACCAGGTCGAACACGTTATCGGTGTTTTGCAAGTACATCGCGATACGTTCGAGCCCGTAGACGACCTCCGCCGTCACGGGTCTACAGTCGAGCCCCCCCACCTGCTGGAAGTAAGTGAACTGGGTAACCTCCATCCCGTTCAGCCACACCTCCCAGCCGAGCCCCCACGCGCCGAGCGTCGGCGACTCCCAATTGTCTTCGACGAAGCGGATGTCATGCTCCAAGGGGTCGATGCCCAAACATCGCAAGGACTCCAGGTAAATATCTTGAATATCCAAGGGGGATGGCTTCATGACGACCTGGTACTGATAGTAGTGCTGGAGCCGGTTCGGATTCTCCCCGTAGCGCCCGTCGGTGGGCCGGCGGCATGGTTGCACGTGCGCTGCACTCCACCGTTCCGGACCGACGGCGCGAAGAAAGGTCCCCGGGTGAAAGGTACCCGCACCCATCTCCATGTCGAAGGGTTGCAAGAGCACACAGCCTTGACGAACCCAGAAGTCGTCTAGCGCCAAGATCAAACCTTGAAAGCTGGATGTGTTTGTGGAGGGGTCGGCGGACACGTGGATGGTCTCGGTTTATGTTGGTCCGCCTCGACCAGTGGATTGAACATTTTGTGGCGGCGGCAAAAAGTATAGCCCAGCATCGTACAGCTTGTGTAAGTATGACGCGGCCTTGACGCGACGGCGTCACGCTGGCCGTCGCATGATGGATACGTTATTCTCAGCGGCCCACGGCGCGCTCTTTGTGAAGCCACCACACCCATCATTACGAAGCCACCCATGCGTCACCCAAATACTTTTGATGTCATCGTCGTCGGCGGGGGCCACGCCGGCACCGAGGCGGCGTTGGCGGCTGCCCGCGCCGGTGCGCGCACCTTGTTGTTGACCCAGAGTATCGAAACGCTTGGTCAAATGAGCTGCAACCCGGCCATCGGTGGCATTGGCAAGGGCCACTTGGTAAAGGAAATCGATGCGCTCGGCGGGCTGATGGGGCGGGCGGCTGACCATAGCGGTATCCAGTTTCGTACCTTGAACGCGCGCAAAGGGCCGGCGGTGCGTGCTACCCGAGCCCAGATGGACCGCACGCTCTACAAGGCGGCGGCGCGCCAGGTCTTGGAATCGGAACCTAATCTATCGATCTTTCAGCAATCGGTAGCGGACCTCATTCTCGACGGCGACCGCGCCACCGGTGTGAAAACTCAAATGGGCCTCGAGTTTGGCTGCACCGCGTTGGTGATGACCGTTGGTACCTTCTTGGCCGGCCGCATCCACATCGGCGAGGCGAACTTTGCCGGTGGCCGGGCCGGCGACCCGCCCGCCAATCGACTTGCCGAGCGGCTGCGAGAGCTACCCCTGGACGTTGGAAGACTCAAAACGGGTACACCGCCGCGTATCGATGGGCGCAGCATCGACTACGCCAGCCTGGAGGTCCAACCGGGCGATACACCTCGACCCGTGTTCTCCTATTTGGGCAGCGCGGACCAGCACCCAGAGCAAGTGGTTTGTCATATCGCGCACACCAACGAGCGAACGCACGCGATCATTCGCGACAGCTTGTCGCGCTCTCCGATGTACAGCGGCGTCATACAAGGTGTGGGGCCGCGCTACTGTCCGTCGGTTGAAGATAAGGTAGTGCGCTTCGCGGACCGCGGCTCTCATCAGATCTTTGTGGAGCCCGAAGGGCTGCAATCCAACGAAGTCTATCCCAACGGCATCTCGACCAGCCTGCCCTTTGACGCCCAGCTCGAGATGGTCCGCTCTATCGAGGGATTTGCGCGTGCGCATATCACGCGCCCCGGCTACGCCATCGAGTATGATTTTTTTGACCCGCGAGGTCTGCATCCCAGTCTGGAGACAAAGTGTCTTCGGAGCTTGTTCTTCGCGGGGCAGATCAACGGAACGACGGGCTACGAGGAGGCGGCCGCGCAGGGCTTGGTGGCGGGTTTGAACGCGGCACGCGCGGCGAAAAACGAGCCGCCCTGGTGGCCTCGCCGGGATGAGGCTTATATCGGTGTTTTGATTGACGACCTCACGACACGCGGCGCGAGCGAGCCTTATCGGATGTTTACCAGCCGTGCCGAGTATCGCTTGATGCTGCGCGAAGACAACGCCGACTTGCGCTTGACACCCCGCGGCCAAGAGCTGGGGCTGGTCGACGAGACGCGCTGGCGCCGGTTCTGCGAAAAACGCGACAACATCGACCGCGAGCAGGAACGGCTAGCCCAAACATGGGTCCGCCTTGGCAGCGAGCAGGCAGCTCGGCTGGAGCGTGCTTTGGGACAGCCCCTGTCGCGGGACTCCAAAGTGTCGGAGCTGCTAAAGCGTCCGGAGCTCGACTACAAAACCTTGATGACCCTACCCGGTGTGGGACCCGGGGTCGCGGACCTCGAGAATGCGCAGCAGGTCGAGATACAGGCGAAGTACCATGGCTACTTGGCGCGCCAGCACGAGGAGGTCGCGCGTGCAAAACGCTATGAGGACAGGTTGTTGCCTCCTCACTTCGATTACACGCGGGTGAGCGGTTTGTCGGCGGAGGCGGTTCAGCGGCTCGAAGAGGTTCGCCCGGCGACTCTGGGACAAGCGTCCCGCATTTCGGGGATCACGCCCGCGGCGGTCTCCCTGCTGCTGGTGCATATAAAGAAGTACCCCCGGACCGACGCCACACGCAGACGGGCCTAATGTCCCCCCCAACGAGGCGTAGCGAGGCAACCGAGGTCAAAGAGCTGATTGCGCGTGGTGCCCGGTCCAATCAAATCGAGGTCGAGGACGCGGCGTTGCTCCGCTTGGAGCGCTATGTGGAGCTGCTCGCCCGTTGGAGTGCCGTATACAACCTGACCAGCGTGCGCGAGCCACGGGCGATCGCCAGCACGCATGTTTTGGACTCACTCAGCGTCGCGCCCTACCTGCGCCCACCCGACCTGATCGATCTGGGTACGGGTGCGGGCTTGCCGGGCTTGGTATTGGCAATCGCCCGCCCGGCGCACCGCTGGGTGCTGCTGGACAGTCGCTCCAAGCGCACTCGATTCTGCTTGCAAGTCGTGGCGGAGCTGGGTTTGGATAACGTGCAGGTCGTGTGCGGGCGTGCCGAGGCCTATGAGCCCGTTGCCTTCTTCTCCTGTCTCGTTTCCCGCGCCACTTTCGATGCCAATACGCTCATCGGCTTGGGTTACCAGCTTGTGAGACCCGGCGGCCGCATCATCGCGATGCAGGGCGCACGTCCCGGGGTGGACCGGGCGCGTCTCGCGCGTCTGGGGCTGGATGCCCGGGTCATCCCCTTGAAAGTCCAGGGGCTCACGGCAAAACGCCACTTGCTGGTGGTGGATCTGGCCGAACAAGCAGATGCACGCCCTACCCGTGCCGTTGCACAATAGGTGCGAGAAGACCGAGCGGAGTCCAATGGCGAAGGTTATAGCGATCGCTAACCAAAAAGGCGGTGTCGGAAAGACGACCACGAGCATCAACTTGTGCGCCTCGCTTGCCGCCGCGAAACGCAGGCTGTTGCTCATCGACCTCGACCCGCAGGGCAATGCCACGATGGGGAGCGGGGTCGAGAAGGCCTCCGTTGCGGCGTCGAGCTATGACGTGCTGATGAACGAGAAGTCTATCCCCGAGGTGGTCATTTACGTCGAGCGCTGCAACTACACCCTGCTGCCGAGTAATGCGGATCTTACCGGTGCAGAGGTGGCTTTGATCGACGAGCTGGGCCGGGAGCTGCGGCTTCGCAAAGCGCTGGAGTCGGTGCGTCACAGCTACGACTACATCATGATCGATTGCCCACCCTCGCTCAGCATGCTGACGGTGAACGCGCTGGTGGCGGCCGATACGGTGATGATTCCGATGCAATGCGAGTACTACGCACTCGAGGGGCTTTCCGGGCTGCTAAACACCATCGAGAAGGTGCGCTCGATTTTGAACCCCAAGCTACGGGTAGAAGGTCTCTTGCGCACCATGTTCGATGCACGCAACAACTTGTCCAGCCAGGTCTCCGCCCAACTGGTCAAGCATTTTGGGGACCGCGTATATAGCACGGTAGTGCCGCGCAACGTGCGTCTGGCGGAGGCGCCAAGCCACGGGTTGCCGGCGCTGCTCTACGACAAGAATTCGAGTGGCGCATTGGCCTACCTGGCGCTTGCCGGTGAGGTTCTGCGTCGGGACGGCGCTGTACCACGGGTGCCACAATACCCGCGTACCTATGAGGCATCAGACTAGTATGACCACACCACGTAGAGGACTGGGTCGCGGGCTGGATGCGCTGCTCGGCGGCTCGGGTTCCGAGGCGGTGCTCGATGAGCCACGCGCCAGCGAGCTCAGCCGGCTGCCGGTCGAGACCATTCACCGAGGCAAGTATCAGCCGCGCGCGGAGATCCGGACGGATTCCTTGGAGGACCTCGCGCACTCCATAAAGGTACAGGGTGTGGTGCAACCGATCGTGGTGCGCCCATCCGGTGAGCCCGGGCACTACGAGATTATCGCCGGCGAGCGTCGATGGCGCGCCGCCCAGCTCGCCGGCCTCGCGGAGGTTCCGGCGATTGTCAAGGACGTACCGGACGAGGCGGCGGTCGCCATCGCACTCATCGAAAACATCCAACGCGAGAACCTAAACCCCGTGGATGAGGCGAATGCGCTCAAGCGTCTGATCGACGAGTTTGGCATGACGCACCAAGCCGCGGCCGATGCTGTCGGGCGCTCACGGGCCGCCGTATCCAACCTGTTGCGACTGTTGGACCTCAATGAAGATGTAGGCTTTTGTCTGGCACGCGGTGACCTCGAAATGGGGCACGCACGCGCTCTGCTCGGTCTAGAAGGCGAGGCGCAGAGCCAGGCCGCGCGGCGTGTCATGACACGCGGGCTCTCGGTGCGCGAGACCGAGCGCCTAGTCAAGCGTCTCAAGACCCAGCCTGCGGCGAGCCCCCCGAGCCGCGAGACCCGTGACCCTGACGTGCGCCGCCTGGAGGAGGAGCTATCGGGAAAACTCGGTGCGCATGTAGACATACAACACAAAGCCACCGGTGGCGGGCGAATGGTGATTCGCTACGGCAGTCTGGACGAGTTGGACGGGATTCTATCGAAGATCGTCTGACGCCGTCGCATCTAGCGTTGATCAGGCCTATACGGCGACCGTATACTCACCAGCTCATTTTGGGCGCCGGACGCAAACAAAGAAATCGGCGCAAGAGGGGGCACACTGGGTTTCAAGGACTCGCGCGCCGGGCATCCACCGTCGTTGTCCAATCGCCTGTTGAGCGCACAGCTGCTGATCACGCTGGTCGTGGCCGCGGTGGCGCTGTTACTCGGGTTGATTCCCGGGCTTTCGGCATTCCTGGGTGGGTTGGTGGGCGTCGGCGCCAATGCCTACTTTGCCCGCAAGGTATTGCAAGACGAGCGCCCACGTTCGGCGGGCCAGGTCTTGCTCGTGGTTTATTGGGCGGAGATCGTGAAAATTGCCATGGCGGCCGTGATGATCGTGGCGCTGTGCACGCTCTTCAGGGAAATTAACGTGATGGCGCTCGTTGCCGGGTTCCTTGTGGTGCACATGGGCGGGGCCCTATTCCTGGGGCACAAGATACCGCCACAGGTCTACCACCGACTTTGATTTGGGTTGAGATGAGAGGCTTATGGCCAGCGGGGAACTGACCTCCACGGAGTACATCAAGCACCATTTGACGAACCTCACCTTTGGGGTTCATCCGGATGGTTCCTGGGGCTTCGCCCACACGGCGGCCGAGGCGAAGGTCATGGGCTTTTGGTCGATACACGTCGACACCATGCTGTGGTCCATCGGCTTGGGCGCTTTGTTTCTGTGGCTGTTTAGAAAGGCGGCGCTAAAGGCTAGCGCCGACACGCCGAGCGGCTGGCTCAATTTTGTCGAGATGTGTATCGAATTCATCGACAACAACGTCCGCGGCACATTCTCGGCAAAGAACGACATGATCGCCCCGATGGCGCTGACCCTGTTTGTTTGGATCCTGCTCATGAACACCATGGATCTAGTGCCGGTGGACTGGATCCCGGAGCTGGCCAAGCTAATGGGCATTCATTACATGAAAGTGGTGCCCACCACCGACCCAAACGCGACCTTTGGGATGTCGCTGTCGGTATTCGTGCTCATGCTCTACTACTCAATTCGGGTCAAAGGCGCCGGCGGGTTCTTCGCCGAGCTGGCTTTTCAGCCATTCCCGAAGTGGATGTTTCCGATCAACTTGTTCCTGGAACTCATTTCGCTTTTGTCCAAGCCGGTCTCCCTCGCCCTGCGTTTGTTCGGAAACCTCTACGCGGGTGAGATGATCTTCATCCTCATAGCGCTGCTCTACAGCGGCGGTGCGGTGATGTTTGTATCCGGCGGCGCGTTACAGTGGCTTTGGGCGGTCTACCATGTGCTGATCGTGCTGCTGCAGGCGTTTATTTTCATGATCCTCACGGTCGTTTATCTCGACATGGCACACCAACATCACTGAGGCAACTCTTGGCCAGTATCCAGATGGGAGATTAGAAATGGAATTACAAGCAGCAGCACTGCTATACATCGCCGGCGGGCTTATGCTCGGTATCGCTTCGGCGGGCGCCGCGGTCGGGATCGGCGTTTTGGGGGGGCGGTTTTTGGAGGGCGTCGCACGGCAGCCTGAAATGCTTCCCATGCTCCGTACGCAGTTCTTTATCGTCATGGGGCTTGTGGACGCGCTCCCGATTATCGGTATCGCGATCGGTTTGTACGTCATATTCGCGGTCGTTGGCGCTTAGGCGCGCGCGAATACGGGCACATTGTAGGATTCCGTCATGAACTTAAACCTGACGCTAATTGGCCAGTCCATCGCCTTTGCGGTGTTTGTCTGGTTTTGCATGAGATTCATCTGGCCGCCGCTGCTGAGCGTGCTGGACGAGCGCAAGACCAAGATCGCCGAGGGTCTGGCCGCTGCCGAGCGTGGACACCACGAGCAAGAGCTTGCCGAGAAGCGCGCCAAGGAGATCTTGCTAGAAGCCAAAGAGCAGGCGAAGGACATTGTCGCGCATGCAAACAAGCGCGCCGACGAGATCGTGGATGAAGCGAAGCAGGATGCGAAAAGTGAGGGCGAGCGAATAATCGTTGGCGCGCGCGCTGGTATAGACCAGGAAATGAACCAAGCCCGAGAGAAGCTTCGCGGCGAAGTGGTGAGTCTCGCGCTAGCAGCCGCCGAGCAGGTGTTGCGCCGGGAGGTTGACCCTGCCGCCAATGAAGAAGTCCTGCAGAAGTTTGCGGCACAGCTGTAGAGCGGCGCGATGAAAGAGAAAAGCACCCTCGCACGCCCGTACGCCATGGCCGTGTTTGCGCAGGCGCAGCAAGAGAAGGACTTCGCCGGTTGGTCGGATATGCTGGAATTTCTGGGGATGGCCGTTCGTGACCCGACGATGGCCGGCATCATCGCGGACCCCAGGGTAGAGCAAAGCCGTCTGGCCACCTTGCTGCTCGATGTAGCCGAAGGAAGGCTGTCGAAAACGGGTCAAAACTTCCTGCGTGTACTCATAGGAAACCGCCGTCTTGCCCTGGTGCCGGAGATTCGCGAGCTCTACGAGACCGAGCGGGAGAACCTCGAAGGCCGCAGCCGCGTCGAAGTGCACACGGCTTTCGAGCTAGACGAGCGATATCAACGGGTCATCAGAGACGCCGTGGCAAAGCGGACCGGCCGCGACGTCGACTTCGACATCACCGTGGACAATGCGCTGATCGGTGGTGTCGTCATAAAGGTCGGGGATACTGTTATCGACGCATCGCTGCGCGGGCGCTTGGAACAGCTCGCATTGCAAATAAGCTAGGAACACCCGGCGCAGGACGCGTATTTCGAATTACTAGAGGTTGAATCATGCAACTGAGCTCCACAGAAATTACCGATCTGATCAAACGTAAGATCGAGGACTTTGACGTCGGTGTCGAGGCGCGAACCGAGGGTACGGTGGTGACACTGACCGATGGTATCGCACGTATCCACGGGCTGTCGGATGTGATGCAAGGCGAGATGATCGAGTTCCCCGGCAACACCTTCGGTATGGCGCTCAACCTCGAACGCGATTCGGTAGGCGCCGTCATCCTCGGCGCTTACGAGCACATTTCGGAAGGGGACACGGTCAAGTGCACCGGTAGAATCCTGCAAGTCCCGGTCGGTGAGGAGCTGCTTGGTCGTGTCGTCAATTCGCTCGGTGAGCCGATTGACGGTAAAGGGCCGATCGAGGCGGCCGCGTCGTCACCCATCGAAAAGGTGGCGCCGGGCGTCATTACACGTCAGTCGGTCGCTCAACCCGTGCAAACGGGGCTTAAATCCATCGACGCCATGGTGCCTATTGGTCGCGGTCAGCGCGAGCTGATCATCGGTGACCGGCAGACGGGCAAGACAGCCGTCGCCGTGGACACAATCATCAATCAGAAGGGCACCGGTATTAAGTGCATCTACGTGGCGATTGGTCAAAAATCCTCATCCATTGCGGGTGTGGTGCGCAAGCTCGAGGAACACGGTGCGATGGAGCATACCATCGTGGTTGCGGCCGCCGCGGCCGAATCCGCCGCCTTGCAGTATATCGCGCCCTACTCGGGCTGCTCCATGGGTGAGTACTTCCGCGATCGCGGAGAAGATGCGCTCATTATTTACGATGACTTGACCAAGCAAGCCTGGGCGTATCGTCAGGTGTCCCTGTTGCTGCGACGCCCCCCGGGTCGCGAGGCCTACCCCGGTGACGTGTTCTACCTGCACTCGCGGCTTCTCGAGCGGGCGGCGAGAATCAATGAGGATGAGGTCGAGCGCATCAACAATGGAAAGATCAAAGGACAGACCGGGTCGCTAACTGCCTTGCCCATCATCGAGACCCAGGCAGGTGACGTTTCCGCCTTTGTCCCGACAAATGTCATCTCGATCACCGATGGACAAATCTTCCTGGAATCCGACCTTTTCAATGCCGGTATCCGCCCGGCCATCAACGCAGGCCTATCCGTGTCGCGGGTGGGTGGTGCCGCACAAACCGCCATCATCAAGAAGCTCGGCGGCGGTGTGCGTCTCGCCCTCGCCCAGTACCGAGAGCTCGCTGCATTCGCGCAGTTCGCCTCAGACCTCGACGAGGCGACACGCAAGCAGCTCGAACGCGGCCAGCGCGTCACCGAGCTGATGAAACAAAAGCAATATTCGCCCATGACCGTCGCGAATATGGCGGTTTCGCTTTTTGCCGTCGACCGCGGTTATTTGGATGACGTGGACCTGGCAAAGGTGGGCGACTTCGAGGAAGCCTTGCAGTCCTACATGCAAAGCAGCCATGCTGAGCTTATAGAGTCGATCAATGCTAGCCCCGAATTCAACGAGGACGTGGACGCGGCGCTAACGAGCGCCGTAGACGACTTCAAGGCGAATCAGGCTTGGTAGCGGACGCTTGCGTAAGCAAGCCGAGTGAGTTGGAGTAATTAATGGCCGGCGCAAAAGAAATACGCAACAAGATAAAGAGCATCCAGAACACGCAGAAGATCACGCGCGCCATGGAGATGGTGGCGGCGAGTAAGATGCGCAAGGCGCAAGAGCGCATGCGTGCCGCGAGACCCTACGCCGAGCGTATGCGCCATGTCATCTCCAACCTCGTCAGCGCTCACCCCGAATACAAGCACCCGTTCCTGATTGAGCGTGAAATCAAGCGTGTCGGCTTTGTCGTGGTGTCGACCGACCGTGGGCTTTGTGGCGGCCTCAACTCGAACTTGTTTCGAGCCCTGCTGGGCGAGATGAAGGCATGGCATGAGAAGGGAGTGGAGATGGAGTTCTGCACCATTGGGAGCAAAGCCGCGGGGTTCTTGAAACGCATTGGTGCAAGCATCGTGGGGCAGGCCACGCAGTTGGGCGATACGCCGCGCATCGAGGACTTGATCGGTACCGTCAAGGTCATGCTGGATGGTTACAGGGACGGTAACGTGGACCGTCTTTACATCGCTTTTAACGATTTCGTGAACTCCATGACCCAGCGACCGGTCATCGAGCAGCTATTGCCTCGCGAGCCTTCCGGCGACGAAGAAGTAAAACATTACTGGGATTACATCTACGAGCCGGATTCGAAGGAAGTGATCGACCATCTGATGCTGCGTTACATCGAGTCCTTGGTTTATCAAGCTGTCGTGGAGAATGTGGCGAGCGAGATGGCGGCGCGCATGGTGGCGATGAAGGCGGCGACCGACAACGCTAACGAGCTGATAGACGAGCTGCAGCTCATTTACAACAAGGCGCGTCAAGCATCGATTACGCAGGAGCTTTCCGAGATTGTCGGTGGGGCGGCGGCGGTTTAGTTTTGAGCAGATTCTATGAGGAAGCCTAAATGAGTGGTGGATCAATAGTCGAAATCATCGGGGCGGTCGTCGATGTCGAGTTTCCCCGCGGGGGCGTGCCAAAAGTGTACGACGCGCTCAAGGTCGACAACGGCTTGACGTTGGAGGTGCAACAGCAAATCGGTGATGGCATCGTGCGAACCATTGCAATGGGTTCCACGGACGGGCTCAAACGTGGCGTGCCCGTATCCAACACGGGTGCCGCGATCTCGGTCCCGGTGGGTCAGAAAACTCTGGGCCGCATCATGGACGTCTTGGGCGAGCCGGTTGACGAAAAGGGTCCGGTCGGCGCCGAGGAGAGCTGGCCAATACACCGGCCACCGCCCAGCTACACCGACCAGGCGGCGACCGTCGAGATTCTCGAGACCGGTATCAAGGTTATCGACCTGATCTGCCCCTTCAACAAGGGCGGGAAAATTGGCCTGTTTGGCGGCGCGGGTGTGGGCAAGACCGTTGCGCTAATGGAGCTGATCAGAAACATCGCCATGGAGCACAGCGGGTTCTCCGTGTTTGCCGGCGTGGGCGAGCGCACCCGCGAAGGTAACGATTTCTACCATGAGATGAAGGAATCGGGTGTGCTCGACAAGGTCGCCCTGGTCTACGGCCAAATGAACGAGCCGCCGGGCAACAGACTGCGGGTAGGCTTGACCGGGCTCACGATGTCGGAGTTCTTCCGCGAGGAAGGACGCGACGTGCTCTTGTTTATCGACAACATCTACCGGTACACGCTCGCGGGCACCGAGGTCTCGGCGCTGCTCGGCCGCATGCCATCGGCCGTGGGTTATCAACCGACCCTCGCCGAGGAGATGGGTACGCTCCAGGAACGCATCACCTCGACAAAGACCGGCTCCATCACCTCGATTCAGGCCGTGTACGTGCCGGCCGATGACCTCACAGACCCGTCCCCGGCCACGACCTTTGCGCATTTGGACGCAACCTTGGTGCTCTCGCGGCAAATCGCCGAGCTTGGAATCTACCCCGCGGTGGACCCGCTGGACTCCACGAGCCGGCAGCTTGACCCGCTTGTCGTGGGTCAAGAGCACTACAGCATCGCGCGTGAGGTTCAGGGGATCCTGCAGCGTTACAAGGAGCTCAAGGACATCATCGCGATTCTCGGTATGGACGAGCTCTCCGACGACGACAAGTTGGCCGTGGCACGGGCACGAAAGATCCAGCGCTTCCTATCGCAGCCCTTCTTTGTCGCCGAGGTGTTTACAGGCTCCTCAGGCAAGTACGTGAGCCTCAAGGACACGCTCGCCGGGTTCAAGGCAATTGCCGACGGTGAGATGGATGCCATACCCGAGCAGGCCTTTTACATGGTGGGCTCTATCGACGAGGCAAGCGAGAAGGCTAAGTCACTCTAACAAGCTTAGGAAGACAGCAAACCATGGCAATGACAATGCACCTCGATATCGTTTCGGCGGAATCAGAGATATTCTCCGGTACCGTGGAGATGGTGTTTGCCCCGGCGGTGATGGGCGAAGTGGGTATCACCCCCAGACACACACCGCTGCTCACGCACCTAAAGCCTGGCGAGGTTCGAGCCAGGCTTGCCGGTGGCGAGGAGGAGGCCTTCTACGTCTCCGGCGGCATTCTGGAGATACAACCGCATGTGGTCACCGTGCTGTCCGATACGGCGCTGCGTGCGCACGATATCGACGAGGCTGCTGCTCTGGAGGCCAAGACACGCGCCGAGCAAGCATTGCAGGACCGCAAGTCCGATATCGAATACGCCAAGGCGCAGGCCGAGTTGGCCGAAGCCGCTGCACAGCTACAGGCGCTACAGCGCCTGCGCAAACGCAGCGGCCGTTAGCGACGCGAAATTCCACGCTCATGCAGCGGGCGAGCCCGCTCTGCGCTCGCTCGTCAACCGTAACAGTCTCGCCAAACCCGGCAGCTAAGCTCTCCCGGTTTACCTGGAATCGAGTCATATCCAGCCTGTGCAAAGCGCGCATCACTACTCCCGCCTCCTTTGTGTCGAGCTATCATTTCCAGGAGGCGTAGCTCGAGTATTCCCGGCCGGGTACCCAGGTGTGTGTAGACGCTCTTCGGCTACGGGATAGAGCAATGAATCAAGGCAGGTAGCTGAGATGTCATCGTTGGTGGTAGTGATTCTGGCGGCGGGTCAAGGCAAGCGGATGCGCTCCGACCGGCCCAAGGTGTTGCATCAGCTCGCCGGGCGACCGCTTTTGGAGTGGGTAGTTGAGGCCGCGGTCGAGTTGGAGCCCCAGCATGTCTTGGTGGTCTACGGACATGGGGGGGCGACCGTCCGCGACATGCTCTCCCATCTAGACGTCGAGTGGGTGGAGCAGATGGAGCGTCTTGGCACCGGCCACGCGGTTCGCCAGGCAATGCCGCAGGTCGCGGACGATGCCACGGTCTTGGTCTTGTACGGTGACGTGCCACTGGTCAACCCAAGCACGCTCAGACATCTGCTCGAAGGTGTGAGCGCAAAGTCCATCGGACTGATGACGGTCGAGGTGCCGGACCCGACGGGATACGGCCGGATTCTTCGTGCGGGGAACGGGACGGTCGCCGGCATCGTCGAGGAGCGTGATGCGGACCCGGAGCAGCGCCGGGTATCTGAGGTCAATACGGGGATCCTGGCGGCTCCCGCGGCGCTACTGCGTTTTTGGCTCGAGGCACTAAAGCCCGAGAACGCGCAGGGCGAGTACTATTTGACGGACATATTCGAAATGGCCGTCGCCGAGGGTGTTGCCATCAACACGGTAGCACCAGAGACGGACTACGAGGTGCTGGGGGTGAATGACCGGGCTCAGCTGGCCTGTTTGGAGCGTTGGTACCAGGGCAAACAGGCCCAGCGGCTGATGGAATCGGGTGCGACCCTCTGTGACCCCGCTCGGGTCGATGTACGGGGGGATGTGAGCGTAGGTCGAGACGTGGTGGTCGATGTCAACGTCGTGTTCGAGGGACGGGTGGATATCGGCGATGGTGTGCGAATTGGGCCAAATACTGTGATAAGAGACTCGATTATCGGTGCGAACACCGAGGTTTTGTCGCATTGCCTTATCGAGGAAGCGCAAACGGGTGCCGGGTGTAGAATAGGCCCGTATGCCAGATTACGACCCGGAACGGTCCTGGCCGAACAAGTTCACATCGGTAATTTTGTAGAAATCAAGAAATCCAAGGTCGAACGCGGGTCGAAGATCAATCACCTCAGCTACGTAGGCGACAGCGAAGTGGGGACAGACGTAAATATCGGCGCCGGCACCATCACCTGCAACTACGATGGAGCCAACAAGCACCAGACGGTCATCGGTGACGGTGCCTTTGTCGGTTCAGGTACACAGCTTGTCGCACCGGTGCGTGTGGGGACCGGTGCAACGGTCGGCGCGGGCTCGACAATCACCACGGATGTCGTGGAAAACGGACTGGCCGTGGCGCGGTCGCGCCAGAAAACAATACGCGGCTGGAAACGCCCGCAGAAGAAGCGGGAGTGACCAGTGGACGGCTGTGATAAAGATCGCAGCCGGCGGCGGAAAATGCGGGCATTCTGAACAATTGACAACGCCGTAGAGCTCGGAGCGAGGTTCAACATGTGTGGCATAGTCGGTGCAATTGCAGAACGTGACGTTGTACCCGTTCTGATGGAGGGGCTCAGACGTCTGGAGTATCGAGGCTACGATTCGGCCGGCGTGGCCGTCTTAAACGGCGACAGCCAAGTCGGGAGAATACGCACACCCGGGAAGGTCTCCGCCCTACAGGAGCTGCTCGACGAGCAGCCCATGCATGGTCCCCTGGGTATCGCCCACACGCGTTGGGCGACGCATGGCGAGCCGACACAGTCAAACGCCCATCCGCATGTGTGCAAAGGCACCGTCGCCGTGGTGCACAACGGCATTATCGAGAATCACGAGCAGCTGCGCGCAGAGCAACAAGCGCTTGGTTATGCATTTACATCCGAAACCGACACCGAGGTCATCGTTCACCAGATCCACCGCTATCTAGACGACGGCCAGGAGCTGTTGGATGCGGTACGTTCGACGGTGGGCGACCTCGAGGGTGCTTACGCGCTTGGCGTGGTGAGCAGTGTCGATCCAGGGCGGTTGATCGCGGCGCGGCGCGGCAGCCCGTTGGTCATCGGGGTCGGCGATGGGGAGCACTTCCTCGCCTCCGATGCCGCTGCGCTCATATCGGTAACTCAGCGCTTTATTTTTCTCGAAGATGGTGACACCGCGGAGCTTCGTCGAGACTCGGCCGTGGTCTACGATGAGGCGGGCAATACCGTCGAGCGAAAGCTCATGCTCAGCGAGTTGACCGCGGATGCGGTGGAGCGTGGGCAATACCGTCACTACATGCTCAAGGAGATCCACGAGCAACCGCGCGCAATCGTCGATACCTTCGAGGGTCGTATACACGACAAACATGTTCTGGAGGGGTCTTTTGGTCCCGGCGCCAGCGAGATTTTTGACCGCATCGAAGCCGTGCAAATCATCGCCTGTGGCACGAGCTACCATGCTGGTCTGGTGGCGCGGCATTGGTTCGAAGCGATGGCCCGGGTGCCATGCAACGTCGAGGTCGCAAGCGAGTTTCGCTACCGCCAGCCTGTGGTGCACCCAAACACGCTCGTCGTCGCTATCTCTCAGTCGGGCGAGACGGCAGACACGCTCGCCGCCTTACGGGGCGCGAAAGCGCTTGGCTATGGCCCAAGCCTTGGTATCGTAAATGTGCCCGAAAGCTCGGTGGTTAGGGAGGTTGACCTCACCCTCATGACACGCGCGGGCCCGGAGATCGGCGTCGCCTCCACAAAAGCCTTCACAACTCAGCTCACCGCGTTGCTGCTCCTGGTGTTGGCGCTCGGCCGGCGGCACGGGTTGGATGCGGCACGCGAGGCGGAGATTGTTGGTGAGCTGGAGAGGCTTCCGGCCTGTTGCAAACGCATTCTCAGGCTCGATGAGGAAATCCAAGCGCTTGCCGAGAAGTTTGCGGACAAACAGCATGCTCTATTCTTGGGGCGCGGTCTGCACTATCCCATTGCGATGGAAGGTGCGCTAAAGCTAAAGGAGATCTCCTATATCCATGCGGAGGCTTATCCAGCCGGTGAGCTAAAGCACGGTCCGCTTGCCTTGGTGGACTCAGAGATGCCGGTCGTGGTGGTAGCGCCAAACGATGCCTTGCTCGAGAAGCTCAAGTCGAATCTCGAGGAAGTTCGCGCACGGGGCGGGCAGCTCTACGTGTTTGCGGACGTCGCGGCCGATATGCCGTCGACCAAGAATGTGCACGTCATGGACATTCCAACGGTTGGCGACTGTGTTGCGCCAATTGCGTATACCTTACCGCTCCAGCTTCTCGCCTACCACGCGGCCGTGTTCAGAGGCACGGATGTGGACCAACCGAGAAACTTGGCGAAGTCTGTAACCGTAGAGTAGTTGCCGTTAGCGGTGCGAAGGGGGGGCACTCGGGTCCCTTTTGCTGCTTAGGATTGGAACAATGCCCCGACGTCGACGTCTTCGAGCTCGGCTGAGTCGAACTCCAGAAGACTAAATGGACCGAAGTTGAATAGTCGCGCAACAATCAGGTCGGGGAACTCTTCGATACCGATGTTGTTTATATTCACCGCTTCGTTGTAGAACTCGCGCCGGTCCGCGATAGAGTTCTCCAAACCCGAGATTCGCGCCTGTAGGTGCTGGAAGGTCTCGTTTGCCTTGAGCTGCGGGTAGTTCTCGGCCAAAGCAAATAGCTGACCAAGACCGAGTCGCAGCGCGCCCTCGGCAGCGCCAAGCCCGGCCATGTCCCCGCTCTCCCTCGCCGCCCAGGCCCGACTGCGCGCGTTTACGACGCGCTCGAGCGTGTCGCTCTCGTATTCCATGTACTCCTTGCAGGTCGAAACGAGCTTGGGCAGCTCGTCATGGCGCTGCTTTAGGAGCACGTCGATGTTGCCCCACGCTTTCTTGCAGTTGTGCTTCAGGTTGACCAGCCGATTGTAGATGCTGATCGCGTATACGATCACGACGATGACTATGCCGAGCAAGCCGTAGCCGATGATGTCCATTAAGGTGCTCCTAGATACGCCATTCCCCAAAACCATAGCAGCCGTCGGAGTCGATTTTTAGGTGCGCACCGGGGAAGTGCGAATCCAGCCCCGCAGGCGAGCCGCGTCGCCGCGAGCAATACGACGAAGCAACGGGTCGGCCTTGGCGAAAGACGTCCACCCAGTCGCTCAGGACATCGGCACGGTCGTGCGGTTTGCGAGCGACCTAAACGCCTTGTCAGCCGCGCTTAGCGTGTGCTCGACTTCCCGAGCGCCGTGCGCGCTCGACACAAAACCCGCCTCGAAGGCCGAGGGCGCCAGGTAGACGCCTTCATCCAGCATCAAGTGAAAGAATCGACTGAACCGCTCGGTATCGCAGCCCATCACATCGGCGAAGCTAGTCACCGAGGGCGCCTCGGTAAAGAACAGCCCGAACATTCCGCCAAGCTGCGCGGTCCTAAAGGCGATGCCGTGCTCGGCTGCCCGCGCCTCGAGCCCCTGGGTTATCAATTTCGCGGTACGGCTCAAGCTGTCGTGAAACCCGGGTTTGGCAACGAGCGCGAGCGTCGCCAGACCGGCGGCCATCGCGACAGGGTTGCCGGATAAGGTGCCGGCTTGGTAGACGGGACCCAAGGGTGCGAGGTGGTCCATGATGTCCGCGCGGCCGCCAAAGGCACCGACCGGCAAGCCGCCGCCAATGATCTTTCCAAGCGTTGTGAGGTCGGGCCGAATCCCGTAAAGGGCTTGCGCGCCGCCAAGCGCGACCCTGAAACCCGTCATAACCTCGTCGAAGATCAGAACGCTGCCGTGTCGAGTGCAAAGCTCGCGTAGCCCGTGAAGGAACTCGCTGCTTGGCGCGACACAGTTCATATTGCCTGCGACGGGCTCGACGATGACAGCGGCGATGTCCTCACCCTGTTCCGAGAAGGTGGCTTCGGCGTCTTCGACCCGGTTGAAGTCCAGGGTGATTGTTTGGGCTACAACGGACGCCGGTACGCCGGGTGAGCTCGGTACGCCCAGGGTTAGCGCGCCGGACCCCGCTTTGACCAGCAGCGCGTCGACGTGCCCGTGGTAACAGCCCTCGAACTTCACGATTTTCTCGCGCCCGGTGAATCCGCGTGCCAACCGAATGGCGGACATGGTCGCTTCGGTACCGGAGTTAACCATCCGCAGCTTCTCGATGGAGGGCATGAGTGCGCAGATAGTGTCTGCCATACGTGTCTCAAGCACGTTTGGTGCGCCGAAACCCAGACCCTTGGCCGCGGTAGACGCCACGGCTTCGACGATGTCCGGATGCCCGTGGCCAACGATCGCGGGTCCCCAGGACCCGACATAATCAACATAGGCTTTGCCCTGGGTGTCGAAAATGTAAGCACCCTCGCCCCTGTCGAAGAAAACGGGCTCCCCGCCCACGGCGCGAAAGGCGCGCACCGGCGAATTCACTCCGCCAACGATATGCTCGCTCGCCTCGGTGAATAAGCTATTTGTGTCTGTCATGGTGACAAGCTCCCCTGCGGTTGGTTTTAGCGCCCACCGCTTATTGTCCGCCAAACTCCTCGAACACCTGCCCGTAAGCGCGTGCCGCCGCCTCTGGGTCGGTCTTGCCGTAAAGACCGTTGATGACGGCTAGCAACGTGGCGCCGGCTCTCAAGAGTTCGGCGCCATTCTCCGCAGTGATTCCACCGATAGCAACAATGGGTAGGTCGACCTGCTTGCGAGCCTGTTGCAGCAGCGCCGTTGTCGCCTGCACGGCATGTGGTTTTGTTTGCGATGGGAAGAAGCGTCCAAAGGCGACATAATCGGCGCCGGTACGTTGCGCCTCGACCGCACGCTCGAGGCTGTTGTAGCACGAGTAACCGATGATCGCATCGTGTCCCAGACGCCGGCGGGCGGGCGCAAGCTCACTGTCGTCCTTGCCCAGATGGACGCCGTCCGCCCTTATCTCGGCGGCGAGACCTACGTCGTCGTTGATAAGCAATGGCACGCCTTCGGCCCGACAGAGTCGTAACAGGCTCACCGCTTCATCACGGCGACGTGCGGTATCGGCAGTCTTGTCGCGGTATTGAACCATCGCGGCGCCGCCTCTAATCGCTGCGGCCGTAGCGCTGACCAGTGTTAGCTGCGGGTTCGCGGGCGCCTCGGTAATCGCATACAAACCACGCTTCGGAAAGGACATTCAAGACTCCTTGCTTTGAGCGTATGCCACGAGGTTTTCAAAGCGAGAATCGCACGTGACCCCGTGTAGTGAACACGGCCAATTGTACTCAAGCTGACGCTCGAGCGCTGAGGGTAGGCGAGCTGGTTATTTCGAAACCGAGGGTCTATTTAACGGGCCGCGGGAAAATGCCAGAATATGCGCCCTCCGATCGCGTAGACGAGAGAGCTACATGAAATCTTATATGTGTGTCATCTGTGGATTCGTCTACGACGAGGCGAATGGATTGCCGGAAGAGGGTATTGCGCCGGGAACAAAGTGGGATGATATTCCACCGAACTGGGTTTGTCCGGATTGTGGAGCTCGTAAGGAAGATTTCGAGATCGTGGAGATATAGTCAACGGCCGTGGGCATGCCGCCTTGCTAAGACCTGAGCGCACGGTCGCTCACGCTAGTACACCCCTGCGCAGCCACGCAGGACCTTGCGGGCTCCTCGTTCACTCTATATTGTTCTCGCTATAGACCCTTCATCTAACAGGCAAACGGCACGAGGATGGAAGTGATATGAGCATCTCCGCTTTTCGCGAGGACATCAGCGACGACGATATCCGTATCACCGACGTAGCGTCAGACCAGATCGCAAGGCTATTCGGCCAGATCGACGATGAAGAGATTATTGCCGTGCGTATCTTTGTCTCCGGCGGCGGCTGCGCGGGTATGACTTACGGCATGACTTTTACCGACCAGCGCACCGGCTACGACAAGGTGCTCAAAGGCGACGGCTTCGACATTCTCGTGGATGCGGTGGCCATGCAATATCTCAAGGGCGTAGAGATCGACTACGTGAGCAGGCCGACTGGTGCGAGCTTTGTCTTCAACAATGTCTTTGCCGCAACCGGTGGCAGCGGTACGTGTGGCGGCTGTGGCGCGGGTGGTGGTTTCTGAGCCGTGCTGAGCGACACACTGCGCCGTGCGCGTTTCTTGTCGCCCCCGCGACCAGCTATAGAGTCAGGGCGTATCAAGAGGCGGCGGAGCGGCTCGGCGTCCACCTCGTGCTCGGAGCACAAGGCGGGCTCAGCCTTCTAGCAAGCGGTCAGGACGGCGTAAGGGTCGACCCTAGCAACCCTAATGCCGCCGTCGAGCGTCTTTGTGATTATGCCCGCCGTTTTTCGCCACGTGCAGTGTTGGCCACCGACGACTCGACCGTGGAACTTGCCGCGCGCGTGGCCGAGGTCCTTGGCCTTGACCACAACTCTGCCCGTGCATCACGCATCTCGCGGCGTAAAGACCTAGCTCGGCAGATTCTGGCGGATGCCGGTCTACCCGTCCCACCGTGGCGCTTGATACGTCTCGACAAAGCGCTCGAGCCACAGCTTGTCGGGACCAGCTACCCGGCGGTGGTCAAGCCGCTGGCTTTTGCAGGTAGCCGCGGCGTTATCCGAGCCAACAGTCCAGCCGAGCTCGAACGAGCATGCGAGCGCGTTCGTCTGCTGCTAGCGGAGTGCAGCGAGCCCGAGGAGCGCTTGCAGGTGTTGGTAGAAGGCTTTATTCCGGGCAAAGAGATCGCCATAGAGGGTCTTTTGCGCGACGGCGAGTTGGAGGTTTTGGCGGTGTTCGACAAACCTGACCCGCTCGATGGCCCCTATTTTGCCGAGACCTACTACGTGACGCCGTCGCGCTTGGCGCCATCGATGCAGGCGCTTGCCCGCAAGCGGGTTGCCGAGGCCTGCAGCGCATACGGTTTGCGCCGTGGACCGGTCCATGCGGAGCTCCGGTTGTGGAACGACGACGCATGGATACTGGAGCTCGCGGCGCGCACCATCGGCGGGGAATGCGCGCGTCTGCTACGTTTTCGCTCCGGCGCGTCGCTCGAGGACATCGTGCTGGCGAACGCGGTTGGAGACCGCCTCGAGACATCGCGCGATGCCGAGGCGGCGGGGGTGATGATGATCCCTGTAGACGAGAAGGGTTGTTTGCGGCGTGTTGAAGGTGTCTTGGAGGCGCGTCGCGTGCCGCTGATCGAAGACGTCGTTATCTCCGTGCGAGAAGGCTACGAGCTGGTGCCACTCCCGGAGGGGTCGAGCTATCTTGGTTTTATCTTTGCCAAGGGGCCGTCGGCGAAAACCGTGGAGGCGGCGCTGCGTGCGGCCTTCGTAAAACTAAGGATAGTGGTTGCGCCCGTATGGCACATTGCGTCCAGCGGCGGGGAAGGTCCGGTACTCAATCCCGGTTCGCGCCGCGCCTCGGCGCTCGACTGACGGCTCCAATGCGGACACGCTGAGCCCGTACACGAGTCGCTACTTCTTCGAGCCCGACCTAAATCCCATGGGCAGCCCACCGAGTTCACCCTCGCCAAACAAGAATCCGCGCATGTGTCCTTCGATGACCTCGATGCTTGCGGGGTCGGCGGTGTTCAACTGATTCTCGTTCATGATCATTTGCAGGCGCTCTAGCCACTGCCGCCAGCCCTCCTTGGAGACAGCGGCGTAGATCCGTTCACCAAGCTCACCGGGGTGCGGCACTTCTTCCAGCCCCTCGGCCTCCTCTTTGAGCACCACGCACATGACGGTACGTTTGGATTGTGAGTCTGTCATTACGGTTTTACGATGACCAAGATGACGATCGCGATGAGACCCACGGCCGGTATCTCGTTGAGCCAGCGAAAGAAGGTGTCGCCGTGAGTATTGGTCCGCTCCCTAAGAGTCCTCATGATCTTGCCGCAGTATGCGTGAAAACCGATCAATCCGGCTACAAGGGCAAGCTTGGCGTGTAACCACCACATCGAAGCATACGCCTCCCACGCATAGCCCACCAACATCCAAAGCCCGAAGACCATGGCGCCGATGGCTCCGATAGTCATGATCGCAAAAAGCTTGCGCTCCATGACGCAAAAACGCTCGTGGCCCGCCACGTCCTCGGTCATCGAGTGATACACGAACAACCGGGGCAAGTACAGTAGACCCGCGTACCACGCAACCATAAAAATGATGTGGAATGCCTTGACCCAGAGCATCTCTTCCAGCCCGCTATCGCTGTCGCGTCACCGGTGCCGCGCTTGGAAAGTCACGGCGCGGTGGTGGCTAAACCTTGGTGGCGCCGCCAAAAACTTGGCGTTGTTGGGCGCTAAACTCTCGTAAATTAGAATTACCTAAAAGTCTTTTGATAAATCAATAGGTTGACAGCCGCCTCCGTCGGGACTACGATTCCTCAATACGCGAAATCTTGGTTTCTCATAATAATAAGTGTGACCACCAGACCTCCAAAGCGGCTTCGGCCGCTTTTTTGTTTCCAGCCGCATGCACCAACCGCCCCCTAAGCCCCGCACGAGCGTTGGGATTTCCCGCATCGCCATCATATGATACCTGGTTGGACTACGGTCGGATGATTCTGAGTTTGGCATGTCAATGACGAGTATTGGGGTTGTAGGCGGCACGGGCTACACCGGTGTCGAGCTGCTGAGGTTGCTTGCGGCCCACCCGAGGGCGACATTGTCTTGCGTGAGCTCCCGCTCCGCCGCAGGCAAACGGGTGAGCGACGTTTTTCCAAGCTTACGCCGGGTGGTTGACATGGAGTTTGTCGACCCAAGCTCGAGCGCGTTGCGCCAGTGCGGTCTGGTGTTTTTTGCGACGCCAAACGGTACGGCGATGCGGATGGCGCCATCGTTGCTCGAGGCCGGTGTGCGGGTGGTGGACCTGGCGGCGGACTTCCGACTGAGCAGCGCCACGCAATGGAGCCGCTGGTACGGCGAGGCGCACGCATGTCCCGATCTGCTACCGCAGGCCGTGTACGGGCTGCCGGAAACCAACCGTGAACGCATTCGGGATGCGTGCTTGGTAGCCAATCCCGGGTGCTACCCGACGGCTGTGCAGCTTGGCTTCTTGCCCTTGGTGGAGCAACAGGTCGTGGACTGCAGCCGTTTGATCGCAGACGTGAAATCCGGGGTCAGCGGTGCGGGCCGGAAAGAATCGCTGGCAACTCAGCTCTGCGAAGCCAGCGAGAACTTCAAGGCGTACTCGGTCCCCGGCCACCGTCATCTTCCCGAAATCCGAGAGCAGCTCGAGCTCGCATCCGGTGGGCCCATCGGCCTGACCTTTGTCCCACATCTAACACCGATGGTGCGCGGGATCCACGCGACCGGATACGCATATCTAAGCAAAGCCGATGTCGACCTGCAGGAGTTGTTTGACAGCCGTTATCGCGACGAGCCCTTTGTAGACGTGCTACCACCTGGCAGCCATCCCGAGACGCGAAGCGTCAGCGGCGCCAACATGTGTCGTATTGCCTGCCATCGACCCCAAGACGAGGACACGGTCGTGGTCTTGGCCGTGGAAGACAATCTGATAAAGGGGGCCGCGGGACAGGCAATCCAGAACATGAACCTGATGCTTGGCTTTGCCGAGACGGATGGGCTGAGCAGGGCGGGCGTCATACCATGACTTTCGTTCAACATTCCCGGTCTACAATTTACTGAGGATTGTCAGGGAGCCTGGACGTGGCCTTGGGTCGTATGAGCGTGACGCAGCGGCGTCCGCTAAGAGAGGCGCTGTACTTCGCCGTCGTGGTGTTTGCGCTAGGCGTGACGGTATATCTCGCCTACGCGAACGGGCGCGCTACCTCTGCGATGCAGTATGTCTCGGCTAGCACCGAGCGAGACAGGCTCCTCGCGGAGCTGGAGCAGCTCGAGTCGCAAGGACGTGGTCTGCGCGAGCGCATAGCTGTGCTGGAGCGCACGGGTCAGGTCGAGCGCAAGGCCTACGCGGATGTGGATGTGCACCTAAAGGACTTGGAGGACGAGATCTTCGACCTCAAGGAGGAGGTGGCCTTCTACAGGGACATCGTCTCCGCGCAACGCAACAAGGGTCTCAACATTCAAAGCCTGGACATTCTACCCGTTGGATCGGGAAAGGATTATCGGTACCGCCTGGTGCTCACAAAGGACATGCGAAACGATAAGGTGGTGACCGGTAAAGTTAATTTGTCGCTCGAGGGCCAGTATGACGGCAAGTCCAAACGCTTGGCTTTCTCAGAGCTCTTGGGCGAGGAGTCCAGCGATATCGAGTTTCAGTTTCGCTATTTTCAAAAGCTCGAGGGTCAGTTCAGCTTGCCCGAGGGTTTCTTTCCGCGCAGCGTCCTCGTCGAAGTCGTCGCGGGTGGCAAGAGCAAGAAACGGACGGCGGAACGCCAGTTCAACTGGCCCCAGCCGGTGACCTAGAGCCAAAGTCGACGGAGACCAATTTATGTGGCGTAATCGCAAGAAGATCAGGACCAGCCGAATCGATTCTCTAATCGGACGGCAAACCGAAGTGCAGGGTGATTTCTACTTCTCAGGTGGGTTGCACGTCGACGGCACCGTTCAAGGAAATATCAGCTCCGAGGACGATTCGGGGTCAGTGCTGACCGTGAGCGAGCACGGAACTATTGAAGGCGAGGTGAAGGTCCCCAATATTATTCTCAACGGCGTGGTGGTCGGCGATGTGCATGTAACAAACCACATCGAGCTTGCCGAGAATGCCCGTGTGACGGGTAATGTTTTTTACAGCACCATCGAGATGGCCATGGGGGCCGAGGTAAACGGGAATCTGGTCCGCCACACCTTGGAGCCGCGGCAGGACGATTACGACGACCGCCCGAGGGGTGCGGAGACCGGGGTCGGGATGCCGGAGCCCCAGTCGCATTAGTTTCGGGTACAATCGAGGCACACTATAGGCTACGTGAAGCTTTAGATGGAAACGATAAGGTTCAGCGACAGCGCAGCAACCAAGGTTGGCGAACTTATTGCCGAGCAGGGGAAAGAAGGTCTGATGCTGCGTGTTTACATACAGGGCGGTGGTTGCTCAGGTTTCCAGTACGGATTCCAGTTTGAGGATGCGCAGACCGAGGACGATGAGGTGGTGGAGAATCTCGGTGTGAAGCTTCTCGTCGACCCCCTAAGCTTCCAGTATCTGGCGGGCGCAGAGGTCGATTATCGCGAAGACCTGATGGGGGCACGGTTTATCGTCAGCAACCCCAATGCGAGCACCACGTGCGGCTGTGGTGCTTCCTTCGCCATCTAAGCCCGATACACCCCACCAAGAATAACCCGGCGCTTGGCGCCCGTGGCCGACGGAATGCTCCCGGCAGGCCCTCTAAGGCCTGTTTTGCCAGCCACGCGACTGCGCTCGTCTCTACGTAATCGGGGTGGATCCCGAGCGCCTGCGTCGAGCCCAAACGCAGCCCCGGCAAACGCTCACGCAATCGCTGCATGATCAAGCTGTTGTGGACTCCCCCACCGCAGACAAAAAGCTCATCCGCGTTTGCCGCGTACCGCTCGAGCGCGATGGCGACGCCTTCGGTGCTGAGCGCGCAAAGCCTACGCTGCACGTGGACCGGGTCGCTAGTTCGCCCTAGACTGCGCGAGCAGCGCTCCACCCTTTTGCCGCCATTGGCGCAATTGGGTTAGCGCCCAGGTCCACGATCGCCCCATCGACGGCATCCATACTGGTGTCGGAGATCAAACCCACAAAGTACGAAGAAATGGGTGAGGCGCGCGACCGTGCCGGTCTATTGCGACGAGTCGGCGAGCTGAGTGCTGGACAGGGTGTCCAGTTGCACCATCATGGGATGCGTCTCGGCAAGGAAGTCCTCGAGGTATTTTTTGTCGATGGGCTCGGCCTCGGGAAGCCGCACCTTTAACGGGTTTTTTTGTACACCGCGCACTCGAAACTCGTAATGCAAGTGTGGGCCGGTCGCGAGACCGGTGCTACCGACATAACCGATGACCTGTCCTTGGTCGACGCGGCGGCCGGCCCGTATGCCTTTTGCATAGCGTGATAGATGTGCGTACACGGTCGTGTACATCGAGCCATGACGCAGAATGACCGCCTTGCCGTAGCCACCTTTTCGCCCAACAAAGTCCACCGTGCCATGCCCCGACGCTTTCACGGGTGTCCCCCTGGGCGCCGCATAGTCCACTCCTCTGTGGGCGCGTAAGGTATGCAGCACCGGGTGCTTGCGCCGCAGGTTGAACGGCGAGCTAATACGTGTGAAGTTGAGCGGGCTGCGCAAGAAGGCCTTGCGCATACTCTTGCCCTCGGGCGTGTAATAGCTTGTGGTGCCACGCTCGTCGGTGTAGCGCAACGCGCGGATCAGTCGGCCTTGGTTGACGAACTCGGCGGCCAATATCGGGCCGTCTTTGACCTTCTCGCCATCCTTGTACAGCTCTTCGTATATCACCGTAAACTTGTCACCCGAGCGGATGTCGAGAACAAAGTCGATATCCCATCCATAGATCTCGGCAAGCTCCATGATCACGCGGTCGGACAAGCCCGCGTCACGACCTGCGAGGTACAGAGAATCCGCGATCTCGCCCTTGGCCGTGGCCACTCGCGGTTCCAGCGGGGTGTCGATGACCACGCTCTGGAAGCCTTGCCCGGTTCTCTCGAAGCGAATGCTCTCCGTCTTGCTACGGTGATACACCAGCCGCTGGAGCTCGTTGTCGGTATCCAGAAAAAACTCGATTCTCTGGCCGGGATGTAGACGCTTTAACTGCCGTCCGTCGCTGCCGGAGCCGACCAACTGTGCGAGCATATTGGCGGACAGTCCAATCTTCTTGAACAGAACATAAAGAGAGTCGCCCGAACGCACGGTGACCGAGCGTGATACCAGTGCCTCGTCCGCCCGCGAGTCTGGCTGGACATCCGTTGCGGCAGCGCCAATATCGCTTTTGCCGTCGCTCGCTAACGTTCCGCGCTCCGACTCATCGCCCGTTACCTGCGCTAGGGTCGTTGTCGCGGCGCCGGCGGTGGATGCTTCTTCGGTCGTCGCTAGCGCACTCGTCGATGACACTTCGTCCGGCTCCGCTTGCGCCGCCTCACCCGGCTCGCCTTCGGCTTTGGCCGGCACGGCGAGCTTCACAACAGTCGTCGTAAGCGCACGTTCCTTGGGTGCGGGTGCCGCGACAGGCTCCGGTGCAGCTGCCTCGCTGTGCGACGCGTTCGCCTGAGTCGAGTCATCCTGGTCGTTCGGCGCGGGAGCCGGCTCGCTTGCTTCCTCCCGGCCGGCGGTAATGCTCGAAGGCAGCTCGAGCGGCATTTTGAGGGTCGCGAGCTCAGCTTTGGTATTTTTGCTGTCTACCCGGTTCTGGGAAAGGCCTTCTGGCACGACGGCGAGCAGTACGCCAAAAACGAGCGCGGCGCCCGCCAAAAACAGAACACCCTTCACAAATCGACGCCTACCCGGTCTTCCCGTCCCTGCTGAACGGCCTAGTCCGAGCGGAATCGCGTTATGAAAGGAAGCGGCGTGGTAGTCGTTTCTTATTCGAAGATTCTGTGGCATCGAGGCACGCTTGCATAACAAAAAAACCATAGCCTGTCGGCAGTTTTTGGTCAACGGCTACGCGCGCCATGGTCGTCGCTTTGCATCCATTTGCATCCAAACGGCGGCACGCGCGCTGCAAGCTTATATTAAACTCCTTGATCTTGATAAGAACCTGGTCTCATCGCCCAGCCAATACAGCGGCCCTTCGCGATTTTCTTCCTATTCGTGGGAAGGGTATGAAGACCAATTCAAACTTTTGGAGCTCGGTCGCGCATCGCGCGACGTCGCCGCAAAGGTGCCTCGCTCCTGACCGGTTCGGACGGTTCGCATCTGTGCAAGCACTCTCCAGAGGAGTCGTCTCGGCGTGCGCGATACATACGCGATTACGAACAGCGTGTGACCCGAGAGCGATAAAGGGGGTGTCACCGGGGCCAGCTTTGCGTTAGGGAGTCCGCATCCTTTTTCTGTGCCGACGGACGCCGTGTTACTCTCTTGGCCCTCATGACGCTGCCACAACAAGAAGCCGCAGGGGATACCGCGCTAGCGATGATCGGGCGTGGCGTAGAGGAGATTCTCGTCGAGCAGGACCTAAAGGCAAAGCTGGCTGAGTCGCGCCCGCTTCGCGTCAAGGCCGGTTTCGACCCCACGGCTCCGGACCTGCACCTCGGACACACCGTTCTGATCAACAAGCTGCGTCAGTTCCAAGAGCTTGGCCACGAGGTCTGCTTTCTGATTGGGGATTTCACCGGGATGATCGGCGACCCGACGGGAAAGAACCTGACCCGCAAGGCGCTCACGCAGGCGGAAGTCGAGGCGAATGCAAAGACCTATGAGCAGCAGATCTTCAAGATCTTGGACCCCGAATACACCAAGGTCCGCTTCAACTCGGAGTGGATGAGCGAGATGGACGCGGCAGGCCTCGTGCAGCTTGCTGCGCAGCACACCGTGGCCCGCATGCTCGAGCGCGATGATTTTCGGAAACGTTATGGCTCGGGGCAGCCAATCGCGATCCACGAATTCCTCTACCCGCTGATTCAAGGCTACGACTCGGTCGCCTTGCGCGCGGACGTGGAGATCGGTGGTACCGACCAGAAGTTCAATATGCTGGTTGGCCGACAGCTACAGACGGTTTGGAATCAAGCACCCCAGGTGGTGCTAACGCTGCCCATTCTCGAGGGTTTGGACGGCGTGCAGAAAATGTCCAAATCACTCGATAACTACATCGGTATCGACGAAGCGCCCGAGAACATGTTTGGAAAGCTGATGCGGATTTCTGACGAACTGATGTGGCGCTACTTCGAGCTGCTGAGTTTCGTGCCCATGAATGAGGTCGAGGCATGGCAGCGAAGCGTCACCGATGAGGGCGTTAATCCGCGCGATATCAAGCAAAGATTGGCCATTGAACTGGTCACGCGCTTCCATGGCGCGGCGGCAGCGGAAGCCGCCGCGGAGAGCTTTGTCGCGCGCTTCCGCCACGGTGCCATACCGGAGGATATGCCCGAGCTGGTCCTGCAAGCGGACGACCAGGAGGGGATGCCGATCGCCAATCTGCTCAAGGCAGCAGCCCTGACCGCGAGCACCTCCGAGGCGTACAGGATGATCGCGCAAGGAGCCGTGCGCATCGATGGTGAGCGGGTCGGCGACCGCAACCTCGTCCTAAAGGCCGGCACGAGGCATGTGTACCAGGTGGGCAAACGCCGCTTCGCACGAGTCTCGCTGAGCGCTGGTCCAGTGGATGCGAATTAGCCTTGACGCGGCCATGCCTGGGTGTATAATTCTCGCTCTTCGGCTAAGCCATCCGAGGCTTAGCTCTGCTCTTTAACAAACAATCAGGCAATATGTGTGGGCGCTTTCGTCGATAGTGCGTTTTAGCAAAAGACTATCGGTGTAAAGCACTTAGCAATGAGTGATTTCCATCGAGCCAAGTTAGGTTGTTCTTCGGAGCAACCGCAAAGTTAACTGAAGAGTTTGATCCTGGCTCAGATTGAACGCTGGCGGCATGCTTAACACATGCAAGTCGAACGGCAGCGCGGGGAGCTTGCTCCCTGGCGGCGAGTGGCGGACGGGTGAGTAATACGTAGGAATCTGCCCAGTAGTGGGGGACAACCCGGGGAAACCCGGGCTAATACCGCATACGCCCTACGGGGGAAAGCGGGGGACTTTCGGGCCTCGCGCTATTGGATGAGCCTACGTCGGATTAGCTTGTTGGTAGGGTAATGGCCTACCAAGGCGACGATCAGTAGCTGGTCTGAGAGGACGAACAGCCACACTGGGACTGAGACACGGCCCAGACTCCTACGGGAGGCAGCAGTGGGGAATATTGGACAATGGGCGAAAGCCTGATCCAGCAATGCCGCGTGTGTGAAGAAGGC
>CAJHYW010000251.1_pt1 | contig 36468 bp, 30 predicted proteins | sample 9198811 | NCBI WGS metagenome assembly CAJHYW01 (sample SAMEA7708378, study PRJEB35096) | sediment metagenome | biome: marine neritic benthic zone biome [ENVO:01000025]; feature: sediment [ENVO:00002007]; material: shallow marine sediment [ENVO:03000034] sea grass bed [ENVO_01000059] ...
GCGTGTGCTTGTTAGGGTGCGCTCTACTCCTGTTGCAGAATGTTGACGAGCTTTCCAGAGGGATCGCGAATATAGAACCTGCGGACTCCCCATGGCTCACTCTTTGGGCCGTATTCGATTGGAATATTCGCATTTCTAACTCGGTCTAAAGCAGTTTCGATGTCGTCAACTTCGATGGACAGGTCTGGAACTGGTGTGCCGGAACCACCCTCTGTAGCAAGACTAACTTGGATGGTCATTTTCGAGCTTGTGCCATATGTTCGTATCCTATCGAAATGGATTCGGCACCCTGTACACGGCGGTCTACAGCCCCGACCGAGGCGAGGTCGACTGTCGCTGGCAACGCGCCTGGGCGACTTCCTCGGGAGAGACCCGCCGAACCTCGGGCAGGGGTGTTCAACCAAGCTCGGCGGTAAAGGGCTCGGTGCTGTCCAGGAAGCGAATCGCGGCCTCGATATCGGGTGCCATCTCCCGGTCGCGTGTCCACGGCTCTACAACCTCGCGCAACGCCGCGTGAAGACGTTCCAGGCGGGGACTGCTACGAAGCGGTCTCAGCAAGTCTAAGCCCTGCGCCGATGCAAGCAGCTCGATGGCCAGAATCCGGCGCGTGTTATCGACGACCTGGCGCAGCTTTAGACTCGCCCACATACCCATGGATACGTGGTCCTCGGTGTCCGCCGATGTGGGAATGCTGTCGACGCTCGCCGGGTGGCACAGCGTTTTGTTCTCACTGGCAAGGGCCGCCGCCGTCACCTGGGCCAGCATGAAGCCCGAGTTCAGCCCCGCGTCCTCGACCAGGAAGGCGGGGAGACCCGAGAACGCCGTGTTGGTGAGCTTCTCTATCCGGCGTTCGCTGATCGAGCCGAGCTCCGCCGTGGCGATGGCAAGCATGTCCGCGGCGAAGGCCATGGGCTCACCATGAAAGTTGCCGCCGGAGAGAATCTCGCGGGTATCGGGGAACACCAGCGGATTGTCGGTCACCGCGTTCATCTCCACCAAGAGCTTTCGCTCCACGTCGGTGAGCACATCACGCACCGCGCCGTGCACCTGTGGCGCACAGCGGATGCTGTAGGGGTCTTGAACACGGATGTCGTTGTGGCGGTGAGACTCACGGATCGCAGAGTCCTGCAGCAATAACCACAAGTTTGCGGCGCTTGCTCGTTGACCCGGGTGCGGACGCAGCGCGTGCAGTCGCGGGTCGAATGCGGTGTCGGTCCCACGCAAGGCATCCGTTGTCAGCGCCGCTATCAAATCGGCGCTACGCACCATGGTGCGCAGGTCCAGCACCGAGAGCGCGAGCAGCGCCGTCATCGCCTGGGTGCCGTTGATCAGCGCTAGACCCTCTTTGGGCTCGAGGGTGAGCGGCGCGACACCCGCCATCCGCAACCCCTCCTCGGCACCGATACGGCTCCCGCCGTGGTCCATTTGGCCGCGCCCGAGCAGCGGCAAGGCGAGATGCGCAAGCGGGGCCAAGTCGCCGCTGGCGCCAACCGACCCGCGGCTTGGAACCACTGGCAGCACATCCGCGTTCAACAACGCCAACAGGGCATCGACGACCTCGGGCCGCACACCCGAATGTCCGCGCGCCAGGGTGTTTGCGCGCAGCAGCAACATACCGCGTACGGCCACCCCGGGGAGCGGGTCACCAAGCCCGCTCGCATGGCTCAGCAGTAAACCCTCCTGCAAACGCTCCAGCTCGGACGCGTCTATGCGCACGCTCGCCAAACGCCCAAAACCGGTGTTGATGCCGTAGACCGCGGCGTCGTGTGTCAGGACTTCATCGACAGTCTCCTTGCCCGACTCGACGCGTTCTCTAGCGTCATCGGCAAGCACACACGGTGCACGGTGGTGAACGATGCGCGCAAAGCACTCGAGCGTGAGCGAGCAGCCATCCAGGGCGAATTGACCCGGGGTCATCGCGTCGAGTCGTCTTGCTGAGCGAATGGCGCCGCCGGCCCCCCCCGCTCCGCACGCGCGGCACGGTAAGCACCGAGCAGCTCGCGATGAAAGCGGTAATAGCCCTTCTCCTGGACCCCGATAAACGCGCCGAGCTGCGCGTGAGCCTTTGCCAAGGCATGAAAAGGTAAACCGGGGTGCCAATGGTGCTCCGCGTGATACGACATGTTCCACGCGAGCCTGCGTACCAACGGGTGTGTATGCGTGGTCCGGGAATTGGCGAGCATGTCGGGCACCAAGGGGCAACCCGTGTGCTCCGCCATCAAGAACAAACGCAGCGCCGGCTGACCGAGCAACACAGGTACAACCCAGAACACCAGCGCCACGGTCGTCGGCACCCACCACGACACGACGGCTACGCCAGCATAAAGAAGCAGTAAGGCTCTAGCTTCTGCCACGATTGCCCGCCTGCTTGCGCCGCCGATAAAGCATTCGTCTACGCGGCCGAGCGCATGGCGCAGCAGCGTGGAAATCCGCTCGTGCCAATAAGGGCCCCCCGTCACCTGCCACAGCCATGCGGCTCGGGTTGCCGGCTTTGGACAAGCCAGCTCCGGGTCACGCTCGCGCTGCTGGGTAAAGCGATGATGGGTGAGATGGAACGCGCGGAAGTACTTTGGCGGCAAACACAGTACGAAACCGGCAACCCACGCGACAACCGTGTTCAAGAAACGCGACCGAAAGGCGGTTCGGTGGATACATTCATGCAATGGCGCAAACAAGAAAACCAGGACCACACCGTGCAAAGCCATCGCCGGCACGAGCAGCGCCGTGTGCTGGCTCAGGCTAAGGAGTAGCGTTGTCGCTGCGAGTGCGGCCAGATGGATGAGTAATTGCTCGCACCCGCGCCGGTCCGAACGCTCGCACAGACGCCTGAGCTCGGCTGAGTCGTGTGTGGGCCGTGTCGGGGCTGCGCTCGGCATCCAGCCAGTGTAGCGCCAAGCCCGGAGACCCGACCAGACTAATTGTTGTCGTTGGCCGCGCAGACTTCGTCACGCAAGGACTGGAGCAGCCGCATTACGTCGGGCGGTTGGAGCACCGCGGCACGGATCAAGTTGTCGAAGTGCTCGGTCAACACGCGAATGTGCTCTGTGGAGTTGAACACGAAGTACATGTCACCGATGTAAATTGCCGCACGCTTGGGACCGAATATGGTCAGCGGCACCGAGTAGCGCTGCAAGCCGTCGAACAGGAACCACCGCACGGTGGGATAAAGCTCGTCCAGGAGCTGGATCATGGTATCGAGCGCGCTGCGGCGGTCCTCGGTCGACAAGTTTTTCCAGATGCCCAGCCCCTGGGCGAAATCCTCGAGTGCCTGCACCGAGCTACAGATTTCCATATCGGTTTCCGGACGCCGATTGTAGGCAAGTCTTGCCTCGGCGAGCTCGATCCGTCCTTCGGGTCTAAACGTCGTATAGGCGCGAAACTCGTGCCGGATGACGGACTCCGACTTCATGAAATCCGGCAACGTGGTCGGTACGTAGCGAATCTTGTAACCGGTCGCCTCCTTGTGCCATTGCTGCAGACGCGCGTCATCGGGCGAGTCGGCCGCGGCCTCGATCTCCAAGGCCTCGCTAAAAATGTCGGTCGCAAGCTGCCCCTCCTGACTCAGACCCAGCAGCCAGTCGACGCTTACGTGCGCATCGGCAGCGATCGCGGCGATGGTCTCGGCGCGGGGCAGACGCACACTCTCGGCGGCTAAGAGCTGGGACAGCGTCGCCCGGTCCATCCCTACCCTGGCGGCGTACGCCGACTGCGAGAGCCCCGACTGCTGGATGAGCTCCCGCAGGCGCTGTCTGAACACATCCGCTAGCTCTCGACGGTCGACGTGCATGAGTCACAGGGTTTAAAATTAGATGTTCATATTATCAACATATAAAATATTTTATCTACATATTTGCCATATTGTTAGCATGTATAACGAATCGTTAGCATTACCTCGTTGTGTCACCACTGGGTCTCTGTTACCTATTGAGCCATGTCATCAAATGGTCACAATCCGACAAGAAATACCCCGTTTGAGTGGCCAACTATTGCGGTTGTCATCGCGATATACGGGGGGTTTGGGTGGCTCAGCTGGCACCATCATACGTTCCCCTGGTGGGTTGTCGCGGTGCTCGGCGGCTACCTGGTGGCCTGGCATGGCTCCTTACAGCATGAGGTGGTCCACGGCCACCCGACACGGTGGCCCTGGCTAAACGAGCTACTCGTCTTTCCAAGCCTGTGGCTGTGGATGCCTTTCCGGCTCTACCGCGAGACCCATACCGCCCACCACGCCACCGACGAGCTGACCGACCCGTGGCTGGACCCCGAATCGTATTATCTGAGCGCCGAGACCTGGCGCGGCATACCGCGGTGGAAACGTCTGTTCTTGACCTGGCACAACACGCTGCTTGGCCGGCTCGTGCTTGGGCCTCCCGCCGCCGTGTGGTCGTTGCTCCACGCTGAGGCACGCCGGTTATTTGACGGTGACACCTCGCATCGACGCTTTTGGACGGCGCACCTGCTTGGCTGTGGGGTCACTCTGTTTTGGGTGCTGTGGGTGTGCGAGATCCACTTCCTCGAGTATGTGCTGCTCTACGTGTACCCCGGCATATCGCTCACCTTATTGCGTTCTTTCGCCGAGCACCGCGCCGATCTAGACCCGGCCAAGCGTACGGCGATCATCGAATCGCGCGGCCCCTTGTCGCTGCTCTACCTCGGCAACAACCTCCACGTTGTTCATCATCAGCAACCCGCTCTGCCGTGGTACCGGCTCAGACCGGCTTACGAAGCCCAGCAAGGCGCGCTGCTGGAGCACAACGGCGGCTACCGCTTCCGGGGCTATGGCGCCGTCGCCAGGCAGTATCTGCTGCGGCCAAAAGAGCCCGTGCCGTACCCGCTGGACCGAGCCAAAACCGCCTAGAACCGGCGCTGAGACACGAAAATTAATGATTCGCAAGCTCATCACCCGCCAGTAGAAAGTCTGTTAGAATCCCGTCATCAAGTCTTTGCCCGAATGTCGCCAGGCGTGTTCGCGGTGAGCTTTGATTAGAAAAAATACGACCACAGGAGGAAACTCGAGATGGCGAAAGACCGCGAACATCCAGGTTTAAAGCAGCTAAAGACACAGTTCAACGACGGCAAGCTGAGCCGTCGTGAGTTTATCCGTTATTCGACGTTCCTCGGCGTCTCCGCCACCGCTGCGTATGGAATGGTCGGGATGATTGCGCCGCAGCGCGTCGACGCGGCTGCGATGCCGAAGGGCGGCACCATGCGTATCTCCATGCGCGTGCTCGAGGTGAAAAACCCACACAGATACTCCTGGTTGACGGATTCGAACATCGGGCGGGGCGTACACGAGTACTTGACCAAGACCGGTCAAGACAATATCACTCGGCCCTTTTTGGTCGAGAAGTGGGAAGCCAGCGATGACCTGAAAACCTGGACGCTCAGCTTGCGCAAGGTGAAGTGGCATGACGGACGCGACTTCACGGCCGACGACGCGATTTGGAACATCAAGCAGTGTCTCGACGAACAAGTGGGTTCCTCGGTTGTCGGTCTTATGAAAGGTTATATGTTGAGCGAGGTGGACAGCGGCGAGAAGAACGAAGATGGCAGCCCCAAGATGACCCTGCAGCTCTGGGATGCCAACGCGGTGGAGAAGATCGATGACCACACCGTGCGTCTCAACTTGAAGGAACCCCAGGTCGCCATTCCCGAGCACCTGTTCCATTACCCGCTGGCGATTCTCGACCCCGCGGAGAACGGCGAATTTGGCCAGGGGTCCAACGGCACGGGTCCCTTTGACCTCGTCGAGCAGAAAGTCGGCGACCGCGCGGTGCTCAAGGCGCGCAATGACTATTGGGGCGAAGGGCCGTTTCTCGATGAGCTGCAATACATCGACCTCGGCGATGACCCGTCCGCCGCAATTGGCGCGTTGGCCTCTCAGCAGGTGCACGGCATCTACGAGGGCGATGTGGGCCAAATCGATGTGTTGAAGAGCTTGCCACACCTGCAGATGTACGAGGTACTGACCGCCGACACCGGTGTGGCACGCCTGCAAATGGACCGACCCGAGTTCAAGGACCCACGTATCGGCAGAGCCCTGCGTTTGGCCATCGACACGCCGCGCTGTCTCGAGCTGGCACAGCGTGGCTTGGGCGCGCCGGGTGAGCATCATCATGTGTGCCCGGTCCATCCGGACTACTACAAGCTCCCCTTCATGAATCGAGATGTCGCAGCGTCGAAGGAGTTGCTGGCCGAAGCCGGTCACCCGAACGGGATCGACTTGGAAATTGCCGCGAAGAAGGACCCGGCGTGGGAAATCCAGGCGGTGCAGGCTATGGTCGAGCAGTGGCAGGAGGCGGGGATTCGCGTCAAGATCAACCTCATGCCTTCCGCCCAGTTCTGGGACAACTGGGATAAGGTGCCCTTTGGTTTTACCTCCTGGGCGCACCGCCCGCTTGGCTTCATGGTGCTGTCGCTGGCCTATCGTTCCGGTGTGCCCTGGAACGAGTCGCACTTCAACAACGCGCGTTTTGACGAGCTGCTCACCAAGGCCGAAGGTACCTTGGATGTCGACGAGCGCCGTGAGATCCTCGGTCAAATCGAGGAGCTCATGCAGCAAGAGGGCCCGATCACGCAGCCTCTGTGGCGATCGCTGTTCACCGTGTACGACAAGCGGGTACAAGGCTTCCGGCTTCACCCGACCAAGTACATCTTTGGCGAGGAGCTTGCCATCGAGAGCTAAGCGCTTGGTTCAATGCAGCATGGCAAACCCCCGCTCGCAAGGCGGGGGTTTTTTTTGCCGCCGTACACGCTCATGTGCAAGTAGACAGAAGCGCCAAACGGTACTTCTCCGGATGCTGCCAATGCACATTCCGGCGCCGGGTTGGTGTCTAACCGCTTTGTTGTTCGAGCGCACAAGCAATGGCGTGACGAGACAAAGGCTTGTTCACGCCAAGGCGCCACCCCGGCCCTCGCCCGTCCATAATCCGGGCTCGCGGTCTAACATCCGGGCTAGACCGCGAGCCGCCAAGCGTACACAATGACGGTGTCTACCCGTCCAGGCTGCTCTGATTGTTGATACAGCAACCAGCGTCTACAAAACAAAATCATCGGGTCGGCACCCTGTGAAACGGCGGGGACCTATCCCGACATAAGGGGGAATCTGTAATGCTGATATTTCTTCTCAAGCGCTTCGGTCAGATGATCCTCATCATGGTCGTCGTCTCCATCATGTTGTTCTTGCTTCTCGAGATCAACGTGGGGGGGGTGGCTGTAAAGGTGCTGGGTCCCTACTCCACCCAGGAGCAGCGCCAAATCTGGCTCGAGAACAACGGTTACTTTGACCCCCTGTACACGCGTTATCTTCGCTGGGCCGGCAACTTCGTGAGTGGCGACTTTGGCGAGTCCATTCGCTTCAAGCAGCCGGTGAGCGAGGTGATGTGGCCACGCTTGTGGAACACGGCGATATTGGCATTCTGGACCTTTGTGGTGCTCATACCACTGTCGCTGACCCTGGGCATCCTGGCGGGGATGAAGGAGGGCGCCAAGCTCGACAGGGTGATATCGGTGACCAGTATCGCGACGACGTCGGTCCCCGAGTTCGCCAGCGCCCCCTTGCTCGCCGGGATCTTTGTCTTCTGGCTCGGCTGGCTCCCGGGGACCAGCAGCATGGTGGGTGGGTTTAGCGCGAAGGAGCTGATCCTACCCATCATGGTGCTCGTGATTTACGACTTCGGCTATGTGGCGCGCATGACCCGCGCGTCGATGGCCGAGGTCATGACGACGCATTACATACGCACCGCCGTGCTCAAAGGTTTGCCCTACAGGGAGGTGATTCTAAAGCATGCGCTTCGTAACGCGCTGATTGCGCCTTTCACCGTCATTATGCTCCAGATCCCGTGGCTGCTTTCAGGCGTCATCGTCGTGGAGTTCTTTTTTGCGTACAAGGGTTTTGGCGCGCTGCTGCTCGACGCCTCGCTCAACCAGGACATCTTCATGATCGAGGCCTGCGCCATGGTGGCGGTATTCGTTGTGGTGGCGACCCAAGCGGTTTCCGATGTTGGGTACATGTACCTCAACCCACGCATCCGGTTTAGTTGAGGGGGCCCGTCATGACTAATGCGACTGCAACAACGCTGCCTGCCCCCACCTTTGGGGCCGCCTTGCTAAAAGCCATCAAGTCGATCGGGCTTCTGAGGGAAAGCTGGGTAGGCATGGTGGGAGCGGCACTCGTCGTGTTTTGGGTGCTCATGGCTATATTCGCCCCGCTGCTCTCGCCTTGCGACCCCAACGCGACACTCATGCCATTTGCCAAGCCCGGTACGCCTATCCCCATGGCCGATGCGTGTTGGACGGGCTCCTTCTGGCTGGGCACCGACAACATCGGGCGCGATATTCTCTCGCGTATCATCTGGGGCTCGCGCACGGTGCTCACCTGGGCGCCCATCGCCGCATTTACCGCGTATGCCGTCGGCATCGTGATGGGGCTCGCGGCGGGCTACTACCGCGGCTGGCTCGACGACCTTCTATCGGCGATCGCGAACATCATCCTCGCGTTCCCGGTGCTGGTGCTCTACATCATCATCATCGCGACCTTTGGTGCCTCACCGATCAACATCGTCATCGCGATCACCTTTGCCACCGGCCCATTGGTCATGCGTATCGTGCGGGGGCTGGTGCTCGATCTGCGCAATCGTGAGTACGTTTCCGCCGCCGAGACTCGAGGTGAGGGGGCGTGGCGTATCATGCTGGTCGAGATCCTGCCAAATGCGCGTGGCCCGCTGATCGTGGATGGTTGCTTGCGGCTTGGCTACGTGATCATCAACATCGGTGTGCTCGGCTTCTTGGGTCTAGGCTTACCGCCACCCGACCCCGACTGGGGTGGGATGATCAACGAGACGCGTCAGATGGCGCTGGCATTCCCACACATGACCATCTTCCCGTGTTTGGCGATCTCCTCGCTCATCCTCGGCTTCAACCTGTTGGCCGACGGCTTGCGCGAGATCTCGCTACGAGACTGAGGTGACTGCCATGAAATTTGACGACAATGCACCAGTCCTCGAGATACAGGACCTCAATCTTTCTTATTACACCCGCGCCGGCGAGATACCGGCGGTCATCGATTTCTCGCTCACCGTCCAGCGCGGCGAAAGTATCGGGCTCGTCGGCGAATCGGGGTGCGGTAAATCCACCGTCGCGATGGCCATCATGAACTATATGGGTAGCAACGGCGCCATCAAGAGCGGCAGTATCAAGTTCAAAGGCGTAGAGCTCGCGACCATGAGCGAGGACCAGCTGCGCACGCTCCGCGGTTCGCACATCTCGATGATCTACCAGGAGCCGTTTGCTGCGCTCAACCCCAGCCTGACCCTGGGCACCCAGCTCAAGGAAGTGCCCATGACCCATGAGGGCATCAGCGAGGAGGAGGCATTCGAGCGGGCGGTACAGGTGCTGAGCGACGTGCGCTTGCCGGACCCCGAACGGGTGATGGCCGCGTATCCGCATCAGATCTCGGGCGGTCAGCAGCAGCGTGTCGTCATCGGGATGGCGCTGCTCTCAAACCCCGCGCTGCTGCTGCTCGATGAGCCCACGACCGCCTTGGACGTTACCGTGGAAGCCGGTATCACAAAGCTGATCGCGGACATCAGCCGTAAGTATGGGACATCGCAGATCTACATCTCGCACAACCTCGGTCTGATACTGGAGGTTTGCGACCGGGTCTTTGTCATGTACTCCGGCGAGGTCGTCGAAGAAGGAACGATCAACTCGCTGTTTACCTGGCCCCGGCACCCTTACACCCATGGGCTGTTTGGCTGTATACCCCTGCCGACGGCCGATAAGAACGCCGCACCGCTGGCGCCCATCCGCGGACAGCTGCCGCTGCCGCACGAGCGCCCGCGGGGCTGTAACTTTGGGCCGCGCTGCGATTACTTTGGTTCCGGACGATGCGACGTCAACGACATCCCCATGGACTTTGTCACCGGCAGCCAGTTCTCCGACCATCGCGTGCGTTGCTGCCGCTGGAAGGAGATCGATTGGGGGGAGCAACTGGGTTTGGGCGAGGAGAAGCCAGCCATGGAGTTTGGCGACCGCGTGCTCGAGGTCGACAACATGCAGAAGTACTACGAGCTGCGTGACAACTCGATCAAGGCGCTTATCTCCGGAGACCGGGTCAAGTACGTCAAGGCAAACGAGTCGTTGGACTTCGATGCGCGCGAAGCGGAGACCGTCGCCATCGTGGGCGAAAGCGGGTGCGGCAAATCGACCTTTGCCAAGGTGCTCATGGGCTTGGAGACCGCGACCGACGGCGAGGTGCGCCAAAACGGCAAGGACATCGCGAACATCCCGGTGCGAAGCCGGTCAGCAAAGCAGCTCGCTTCGCTGCAGATGGTATTTCAGAACCCGTTTGACACGCTCAACCCCAGCCACAGCGTGGGGGCGCAAATATCGCGCGTGATCAAAAAGTTCGGCGTTGAGAGCGACAAGACGAAAATCCGCGACCGAGTGCTCGAGCTGCTCGATATCGTCAAGCTGCCGCGGGACTTCTTCTTCCGCAGACCCAGACAGCTTTCCGGTGGCCAGAAGCAACGCGTCGGTATTGCGCGCGCCTTTGCGGGCAACCCGTCGATGGTGATCGCGGATGAGCCCGTGTCGGCGCTCGATGTCTCGGTGGCGGCGGCCGTCACCGAGCTGCTGATGGACATCCAGCGCGAGCACCGCACGACGCTGTTGTTTATCAGTCACGATTTGAGCGTGGTGCGCTACCTGGCCGACAGCATCGTCGTCATGTACCTGGGCGGCATCATGGAGCGGGGCACGACGCAGGAGATATTCGAACCCCCCTACCATCCGTACACGGAGGCCCTGCTCTCCGCCGTACCGATTGCCGACCCGGAGGTGACAAAACGGGAAATCGTCCTCGAAGGGAATTTACCCAGCGTCTTGAACCCACCGAAGGGATGCCCGTTTTGCACGCGCTGCCCGCGCAAGATCGGCAACATCTGTGACGACGAGAGACCCCCCGTGCAGATGGCGTCGGACGGGCACGCAATCGCCTGCCACATCCCATTGGAGGAGCTGCGCCAGGTCGAGCCGGTCATCAAAGTGCCGGACCCCGAAGAGCGTATCCACGCGGAGGCCTGAGGCAGACGGCGCTTCAGTATAGGAATAACAACTATGTTCGAAGGCATTCTCGTGGGATTGGACGGGTCCAAGCACAGCTGGCGTGCAGCGGAGATGGGTACCGAGCTCGCAAAGAAGTTCGGGGCAAAGCTGCATCTACTCGCCGTCGTGCGCCCGTATAAGGTCTCGCCAAAATTGAAACAGTTTCTCGAGGCCGAGAACCTGCTCGGCGAGCCAAAGTACGTGCTCGATGAAATGACGGATGACCTGCTAAAGGAAGGCAAGCGGATCGCGACCGAAGGCGGTGTTAAAAGCGTCGAGTCCGTGGTCAAGGAAGGCAAGCCGGCACGCACTATCGTCGACTATGCCAAGAGACACAAAATCGACTGTATCGTGCTTGGAAGCCGGGGCGTGGGCGATACCGATGCTTCGCTGCTTGGCAGCGTGTCGCACAAGGTGTCTTCGCTAGCGCGCTGCACCGTCATCATCGTGAGATAGGCGGCGGCCAGCACCTCCCATCAGAGCGCGGCTAGTCCCCGAAGATATTGCTCGGGCGTATCTCGATGAGCATGGGACCTTCGCTCGAGAAGCTGCGACGCAGACATTTTCTGAGCTCGTGTAGACTCTGCGGGCACGCGCCCTCACAGCCAAACGCCGCCGCCAACGCGACAAAATCGGGGTTCCTTGGAAGCACCCCGATCTGCGGTATACCCCGCGCCACCATGTCGTCGCGTATTTGGCCCAGCGCATCGTTGTTCCACAACAAGATGGTCAAGGGCAGCTCGAGCTCCACGGCCGTCGCCAGCTCCTGCACGGTGAACATAAAGCCCGCATCGCCGACGAGCACACACGCGGGACGCGACGGCGCCGCCACCTTGGCGCCAATAGCCGCGGGGAGCGCATAGCCAAGAGTGCCGTAGCCCACCGGATGAAACCAAGCCCGCGGCTGTCGTGCATCGAAGGCAGAGTTGCCCGTGTACGCAACCTGCGTCATGTCCGTAAACACAAAACCGTCTTCCGGTAGCTCCTCACGCAAGATGTCGAGCACCTCCAGGTGCCGGCGCTCGAGCGCCGTTCTCGCGTCGGCGTGGGCGCGGCGCGCCGCGGCGACGTGTTGCTTCATTAGCTGGCCGGGGTTCGCCACACCTTGCCGGCGTAGCGCATCGCGCAACAACCGGGCGGCGGAGACGGCATCGCCAACCGCACCGAGCGCGAGGGCCTCGTGCTGGCTGACCTTGTGCGTATCGATATCGACCCGGATCAACTCACCATCCACGGGTAGCCGGTCAGTCCAGCTATCGGTCTCGGCGAGCTCGGTACCCAAGGCGAGCACCACGTCGGCCGCGGCGAGCAATGCTTGTGTGGACTCGGACGCCAGCGTGCAACCCAGGCTGAGCGCATGCCCGTCGGGCACCGAGCCCATGGCGGCGATCGTCGTCACCAGCGCGCCGCCGATGGCTTCGGCAATGTCGACGCATGCCTCGCCTGCGTCAACCGCACCGCCGCCGATGATCAACACCGGTGCTTTCGCGCTGGCAAGCTTATCGGCCGCCGCTTCCACAAAGCGCTCGGAGACGGTGGGTCGGCTCGCACGCAACCGCGGCTTCCATGGCGCGGCGACATCCTTTTTCAGCACGTCGATAGGCACTTCGATGTGGACGGGACGCGGTCGCTCGGTGTCGAAGACCGTGAATGCGCGTGCCATCAGGTCTGGCAGATCCTCGGGCTCCAACGCCGTCGCGCTAAACGCGGTAAGCGGCGTGGTTACCGAACGCTGCTCGGTGATCTCATGCAGACGACCGCGGCCTTTGCGCAGGTCCGGCACCGCATTGACGCTGGATACCATCAACAAGGGCACCGAATCGGCAAAGGCTTCGCCCAGGGGCGTGGCGGCGTTTGTGACCCCGGGTCCGGTGATCACAAAGCACACACCGGGTCTCCCCGAGACGCGCGCGTAACCGTCGGCCATAAACCCTGCCCCTTGCTCGTGACGACACAAGATGTGACGGATGCCGCTTGCCGCAAGCCCGCGATAAAGCTCGAGGGTATGGACACCCGGCATCCCGAACACCGTATCCACGCCATACGCTTCGAGCAGAGCGACCAGCGCCTGGCCCGAGGAGACGGTGTTGCTTGTCATACGCGCCGTTGCATCCGCAAAATAACAACGCCGTTAACCCGTTACCCGGGTAAACGTCGACGCGTGGCACTTGGGGCACGGGGGCACGTGCCCGGTGCCGCCAAAATGAAGCTCCTGCTCGCATTCGGTGCAGCATAGCGTACCCGGTGAGACGACCTGTCCGGTATGGATTTCCTCCATGGCGCGTGCGCGCGCCGCCAGGCGGTCCAGCTCGATGCGTGTGTGGTCCACCACCGCGGGGAAGGCCTCCTTGAACTTGGCCTCCAGAATATCCAGGTCGAAATTGAGCCAGTCCCCCAAGCCCTTTCCGGTGTACGACAAGTAGTTCGCCGCATCTTCGATGTCCCGCTGCAGATAATCACCGACTTTCTCTGCTTCTTCGCGCGTCAACTCACCTAGCTCAACGGCTTTCTCTTTCGACGTCTCCAAAAGCTGGCGCAGACTCGGCAGCGTATCGCTGCGCGCTTGGTCCAGTACGCCTTTTGCCCGATGAACCATCTTCTCGTAGGCCGCCACAAGATGTTGAGCCGCGCCCTCCTCACCGTCGTTGCTGCGCATAGAGTCTCCGCCTCTTGTCCATCAAAGCTCGATTCTAACGCATGTGTATACACGTGTACCGGCCCGTGATCAGCCAGCTCCCAATAGCGTCGCCGGCCCGTGCCGTCGCTCCCGATGCGACGATGCTTGCGGTATCATGCGCCTCCCAACGATTACGGCTATTGCGTACATGAATCACACTGGGGGAGTCGTTGCCGCCGGGCACCAGCTCACGGCCGAAGCTGCTGCCAACGTGCTGCGCGAAGGTGGCAATGCCTTCGATGCCGTGCTCGCGGCACTGACGTCGGCCTGCGTCGTGGAACCGGTGTTGGCGTCACTTGGTGGAGGCGGGTTCTTGCTCGCGAGACCCAAGGACGAGAAACCTCGGATCTACGACTTTTTCGTGCAAACACCGAAGCGCTGTCGCTCGGAAAAGGAGACCGATTTCCACCCGGTGCTGGTGGACTTCGGTACCGCAACCCAGGAGTTTCATATTGGACGCGGGGCGGTCGCCATCCCGGGCTTGGTACGCGGGTTGTTCGAAGTGCACGAAGATCTGTGCACCGTGCCGATGAGCGAGGTCGTCGCGCAAGCGGTCGCGTACGCAAAACAGGGGGTGAAGATCACGGCGTTCCAGGCATACGTATTCGATATTCTGTCGAACATATACATGGCCACGCCAAGCTCCGCGGCAATCTACGGGAGCCGACAACGCGACGGGCACGCCGTCGTCGAAGACGAGACCTTGCACCAGCCCGAGCTTGCCGACGTCATGGAGGTGCTCGCGCATGAGGGCGCGGAGTTATTCTATCGCGGTGAGATTGCAGCGCGGCTCGTCGCAGACATGGGCGATGGCGGACACCTCGCACAAAGCGACCTCGACGCCTACACCGTGGAGCGCCGGCGCCCGTTTGAATCGGCGTATGCTGACGCGCGCTTCTTTACCAACCCGCCGCCCTCGTCCGGCGGTGTGCTCATCGCCTTCGCACTCGAGCTGCTAAGGAAACAGCGGCCGGACCGCATGCAATTCGGCTCCGCCGAGCATGTGGCACTCTTGGGTAAGGTCATGGATTTGACCTCGCAGGCCCGGCTGGATGCGCAGCGCGACGCGGGCACTACCCACCTTGACGAAAGGCGCTTACTGGACCCGAGCTTTATCGCGCCGTATCTAGCCGAGCTATCGGGACACCCCAAAGCACGTAGCGGCACGACACACATCAGCGTCATCGATGCCGCCGGCAACATCGCATCCCTCAGCGTTTCCAACGGCGAGGGGTCCGCGTATGTCATTCCGGGCACGGGGGTGACGCTCAACAATATGCTCGGTGAAGAGGATTTGCACCCGGACGGGTTTCATCGCTGGCCGGTCGATGTGCGTATGACCTCGATGATGGCGCCCACAATCGTCCAGCACGCGGACGGACGCGTGATTGCAACCGGTTCCGGTGGCTCGAATCGCTTGCGTACTGCGATACTACAGGTGCTGGTCAATCTCCTAGACTTCGGTATGGATGTGGAAACCGCCGTGACCAGTCCGCGGATTCACTTTGAGAACGGGATGCTTAGCGTAGAGGGCGGTTTTGACCACAAACGCATAGAGGCGGCGCTGGAGCACTTTGCGCAACACCAGCTTTGGGACGAGATGAACCTCTTCTTTGGTGGCGCGCATACCGTCATGACCATGAACAAAGATTTTTTCGGCAGCGGGGACCCGCGACGCAACGGCGTATGCGTCCTGGTGTGAACCACCTCTGATGCCTACAGTCACCACGCTAGGACCGCACGCGGTCGCCGTGATGTTACTGACGGTGGTCGCGCTGTTCTTGTTTAGCCGTGACCGTATACCGATCGAGACGACCAGCCTGCTGATCCTCGTGGCACTGGTCGTCGGCTTCGAGATCTTCCCGCTCGGGAACGGCGCAGGTCCGGAGCCGGCCGAGTTTGTCTCCGGGTTTGGACACGAAGCGCTGGTGACCATCTGTGCGCTCATGGTCGTGGCGCGGGGGCTCGAGTCCACCGGAGCGCTCGAGCCGATTGCGCGTGTGATGGCAAACGCCTGGGGGTCTTACCCACAGCTCTCCCTGCTGGCGGCCCTTTGTCTGACCGCCAGCCTGAGCGCGTTTATGAACAACACGCCGATCGTGGTCATGTTCTTGCCCCTTTTGATCGCCATCGCCGTGCGTACCAAGACGCCCGCATCGGCCGCCTTGATGCCGGTCGGGTTTGCAACGCTGATCGGCGGCAGCGCGACGACCATCGGTACCTCGACAAACTTGCTTGTCGTATCAGTGGCCGCGGACCTGGGACTACCCCGCTTTTCCATGTTCGATTTCACCTTGCCGGTGTTGATCGCCGGTGGCGTTGGCATCCTCTATCTTTGGCTGCTCGCGCCCCGCCTGCTGCCGTCACGCGTCGCACCCCTGTCGGACACCTCGCCGCGTTTGTACAACGCGGTCTTGTATGTGAACGCGCAGAGCTATCCCGTGGCCAAGACACTCTCACAAGTGTTGGCAAAGACCGACCGCAAGATGAAGGTCGAGCGCATCGAGCGCGGCAAGGAGCTCGAGCTGGTCAAGCTGCCTACGGTCGTGCTCAAAGAAGGTGACCGGCTGCATATCCGCGACACGCGCGAGAATTTGAAGGAGTACGAACGTCTGCTTGGCGCCACGCTGTACAACGTCTTCGACGTGGACCATCCAATCAGCGACGAGCACCCGCTCTCCGCGCAGGACCAACAGCTTGCCGAGGTCGTCGTCACGCAAACGTCCTTGTTGAACTACCGTTCACTGCGACAGGCGCGTTTTGCGGAACGTTTCAAGCTGGTGACGCTCGCCATCCACCGCGCCCACGTCTCCGTACAGTCACGCAACTTGAACGATATCGCGCTTCGTCCCGGCGACGTGTTGCTCGTTCAAGGCGCTAGCGAGCAAATAGAAGACCTCAAGCGCAATGGTCAGCTTTTGGTGTTGGACGGGACCGTAAAGCTGCCGCATACCAGCAAAGCACCGCTGGCCGTGGGGATATTTGCGGTCGTGGTGCTCAGCGCCGCCTTCGGGCTACTACCGATTATGGTTAGCGCGCTGCTCGGCACCGTATTGGTCGTCTTGAGCGGCTGTGTGAGCTGGCGTGATGCGGTCAATGCACTGAGCGCGCCTGTCATCATGATTATCGTGGCGAGCCTTGCGCTTGGCCTGGCGTTGACACGAACGGGGGGAGCCGACTGGCTTGCGCATGTGTTGGTCGAAGCGACCGCGGGGCTCTCCCCTGCGATGGTGATGAGCGGCCTGATGCTGTTGATGGCAATCTTGAGCAACCTGGTCTCACACAACGCCGCGGCGGTGATCGGGACCCCGATTGCGGTGGGCATCGCGAGCGAGCTCGGTGTGAACCCCGAAGCCTTCGTGCTCGCCGTCATGTTCGGTGCCAACATGGGCTTCGCCACACCGATCGGCTACCAGACCAACGTGTTGATCCTAAACGCGGGCGGCTACCGCTTCTCCGATTTTGCACGTGTCGGGATCCCGCTGACCATAATCATGTGGCTCACGTTTAGCTTCTTGCTGCCGATTTTCTTTGCCCTATAGCGCGGTAAGCGAGCAAGGTCAGGTCGTCGGGTTTGCTTGGCTTGTCTGGTGTAGGCGTGAGCATGCGTTTTTGACACTCCTCAACCAGCGCGTGGACGCTGTCTTTGATGCGACCGCGACGCAGAAAAGCCACGATCTCATCGGTGTAGAGGTTGTCGTACAAGCCATCGCTTGCGATCAACAACGTGTCCCTCGGTTTTAGCCGCAGAGGCGAGCTCATCCCCACGTGCATTGCCGGGTCGCCGATGACATTTGATACCAAGTAGCGGTCTTCGTGGTCCATGGCATCACGCTCGTCGATCACACCGGCTTCTACCGCGTACCCCACCGGGGAGTGCGCGATGGTCTGTAGCTTTAGCTTCCCACGCCCGCCAAACACCATAATCGCCGAGTCCCCGACATGGTAGCTTCGCACGGTATCGCGTTCGATCTCGGCGACAGCGAGCGTGGTGGCCGCACCGCCGCCAAGCGCCAAAACGGCCTGATTGGCGTTGTCGAACCCCGAGAGTACGGCTTCACGTAGTGTCCCGTTGCCCTCCAGCGAACCCGGTATTGCTTCCTTTAGTGCGTCGATCGCAAGCCGCGACGCGTGCTTGCCGGCGGGCTGACCGCCCACGCCGTCGGCCAGGGCGAGCACGAGCTGCTCGTCGCTGATTTGGATAATGCCCGCGCAGTCTTCATTGTCGCTTTGTTTCATGGGAGCACGCGCTGAATACACCGCGATCTGGTTGCGCGCAGACACATGCAGCGCTTCTGTGAACTCCTCCTGCGAGTAAATGTGCTCAACGCGCTGATTGACGCCTTCTAGCATAGAACGGCTTGGTCTGGACGGCTGGGTTGGTTGCAAGTCAAGCAAATACTCCGTGCAAATACCACTTTTGTAGCTTGCGGCTCTCATAAAAGATCCAGAACTTCTCACCGGCCGAGTTGACGGCGACATAATAATCTCGGGTGATATCTAAGCCGTCCCACCAGCCGCTCTCTATACGTTCTGGCCCCTTTATCAAATCTAATTCACCACGCAGATAAGGTTTACCTCGTTTTGAACGCAAGGTTCTAGGCGCATCCAGTAGCCAAAGAGGACGGCCGGCAAACCGAAGCTTCGTATCACTTTCCTTCTTGTTGATGACGTCTGTCGTAGCCCAAGCTCGCTCGGGACGATGCTCAGCGACGACCGTGAACCCGAGTACTGCCTCGCCGCCTAGATGAGCCTGCAACCGCTCGAGCAAGTGAGTCCAGTCTTGTGCCGATTGCTCTTTCCCATAAAAAAGCGAGTGATTCTGCGCTGAGAGCGTGGTGACCCGAGGTGTGCGTAGCTCGATCCCTTCGACGCCGGCACCGAGCTGTACCTGTTTTAGGCGCTCCCGAATAAGCGTATTCAAATGCTTTATGTCGCGAGACGCTTTTACAAGACGAAACGAGACACGGGTCGGTTTGGCCGCACGATGCCACAAGCGTATGTCTATCTGCTGAACACCTGCGTTCTTGGCAATCAGATAGCCGCAAAGCTCGACCAATAGCCGGTTGACGCTAAACAACAGCGCTTCGACCTCATGGACTTCCCCGAGAAATGCTTGATGACGCGTAAAGGTCGAAGGGATTCTATAAACGGGACGCGGGTCCGGGTGTTTGCCAAGAGCACGGTCCATAAACCCCAACAGTTCCGGGCCAAGACGCCGCGCCAACCCCTTTCTCGGTAGACGATAGCAGTCGCCAAACGTACACAAACCCATCTCACGAAGCGTTTGAATCACCTTCTGCGACGTATCCATGCATTCGATCGGTACACCCGCGAGAGACCGAGGCAGCTCCCGCAGATGCTTAACGCTTTGCTCTAGGCCCGCATGGGCGAGCAATGATGCACCCAGTGGCGTTGGCGCCACCGCGAGCTGCACGTGATAACCGAGCTCGTGTATCTCTCTGCGTATTTGATGCACAAGCTTTTGTAGGTCTCCAAACAGGCGCACACTACCACCGACCTCCAGTAACAAGCTTTGCGTGGATGACAAACTGACAAAGGAGGTAAATTGACTTGCCCACCCGGCGAGTGCTTTTAGCGCGACATCCTCGGCCCGTGCATCGCGCTTCAATATCTTCAACGCGGGGACGACGGCATACGCCGCATTGAGTGCCATACCGACATGCAAGCCACGCGCCTCGGCCGCCGCATTCAACGATGCTAAACGACCGTGGCGCTCACTCACCAGCGCCAGAGGGGTGTTGCTATGCTCGCTTCTGGCGATCACCTCCAGTGGGAAACGAGGCATATACAAGCCCAGCCACAAAAGGTGGGCGCGCGTAGCCTCCGTATTACACCGAGACGCGCATCGGCTGTCGCCCGGGTCAGTGTTTAAAGGCAAGCTGGACATCATGTTTTGCCACGCCGAGGGTAGACATAACAACGAGACGCAGCGCGCTACGCAGTTGCGAAAGTCGACAGCGTTCGAAGCTCAGGTCGGACCTTGTTCCTCGAGAGCCAGCAACACCGGGCGACCGGGTAAAGGCCCCCGGCATTTCAATATTTGAACGACAAGCCCTTTTGGCGATGGGCGAAGATGCAAACGCAAGGTGGCTGGTGACGGATGGCTCACTAGTGATTCATGACGAAAGATCAAACCCCAGCTTTGCCCTTGCTCCGCGGCAAGCTGCAAACGTCTCAAGTTACGGGTCTTCGACGTCGAAGCCCACAATAACACCGCCCCACACGCCGATTCCCGGAGCGCTTGCTCCATGGCCCACAACGCCTGCTCTTCGCTGGCGGGCTTTAACCACAGCATTCTCGACAGCACCATGCCATGCTCGAATAAGGCAGGTGCGTACGGAATGTAGGGCGGCATGATCCAAACAATCCATTGCCCGTCTTTGCTCATCCCGACAAGGGTCGATAATACGAGCCGCAGCTCTCCGATACCCTCGTTTTCACTCAAGATCTCGGTCAATGTTTCGACCGGCCAACCACCACCCGGCAACTGGCTGTTCAATGCGGCAAATTCTGTGGGGACAGTCTTTAGCCCGGCGCTGGACAGAACGCTGGATGACCAGACATCCGGACGCTTTAAAAGCTGCTCCAGCGTCGCGCTCACGGCTTTTGATTGCGTATGACACCAACGCCTATGCCTTCTATCACCAGCGGCTGACGGCGCAGATTGACGACGATAGGCTCGAAGTCGGCATTCTCTGGTAGTAGTCGTACCACACCACCGCGCTGTCTAAACCGCTTGACGGTAACCTCGTCCTCGAGTCTAGCCACCACGATGTCGCCATTCTTGGCCTCCGAGCTGCGATGCACGGCAAGCAGGTCGCCATCGAAGATCCCCGCATCACGCATACTCATCCCCCGCACGCGTAGCAAATAATCCGCACGCGGGCGAAACAGCTTGGGGTCCAAACGATAGTGATCGTCGATATGTTGCTCGGCGAGCATGGGCGCACCCGCGGCAACCCGGCCAACCACCGGCAAGCCCTCCCTATCACTCGTACCGAGCAGACGAATGCCACGCGAGGCGCCGCCCAATAGCTCTATCGCCCCTTTGCGTGCCAACGCTTTGAGATGGTCTTCGGCGGCGTTGACCGACTTAAAACCGAGCGCACGCGCGATCTCGGCACGGGTGGGGGGGAACCCTTCGGATGCGATAAAATCTTGAATAAAGGTGAGTATTTGTTGTTGACGCGCGGTGAGTGTGAGCATTTTTTCGTGCTCCATTTGCAGACTGTAAATATATACAGCATCTTTTTTTAAACTGCAAACGCAACGTCTGCCACCCCGGACTCTAGCCGGCGCCGAGGTGCCCCCTGCGCAACAAGTCGAGAATGCACTCCACATCGGGTCCCGGCGCGCGGTCATGCGTGTGCCCCGGCACATGCTCGCGCACCCGCCGGCGAAGCTTCTCCACCTCCTGCCCCGCATGCTGTCCCCGCAGATCCAGCGCCGCCAATGCCGCGTAGAGCTCATAGGCAAACATGGCCTCGGCCAGCTCGCACATCCCGAGCGTTCGTTGCAGCACCGGGAACAGCATCGACATGTAGTCCTCTTGCCCTCCGGAAGTCTCCGCGGTCAACACCGACAGCGGCTGTGCCATCGCTTTGAGGCGGGCGGCGAGGTCGATGCTCGCCTTGTGCACCACAACCAAACCGGCATCCAGACCGGGCCGGGCGGCAAGCTGGGCGTTGAGCCCCGTCTGCTGCGGGTCCATCAAAACGGCTCGGGGGCTTCGAGCCGGGAGGCCTCGACCAGGATGTCGGCGCCTTCCAAGCACGCCTGCCAGCTCGCGGTCACGGTGACCGCTTTGCCGAGGTCGCGCTCCAAGCGTTGCGCAAATGCCTCGCGGCTTTGCGGGCGGCGCCGCTCAGATAACGTATGTTGATGCCGCGCATGTCTGGCCGACCCTATTCTACCAGCGCCCCGATGCAGCGCTCATCGACTCCGCGCTTAGCCGGATCGGGTAGCGCTCGCGCAACACCCTGTCGACATTGGGTGCGATGTAGCTTGGGTAGTGTGTGCTGAGAATCTCGACCACGCGCTCCTGTGCGCGTTTGCGGATGTCGCTCCCGCCCTGCTCTTCCCATTCGTCGGGCGTGTGCCGGTCACCGAGGTCGGGGTAGACGTATTCGGACTCCATAATCTCGAGCGTCTGCCCGGCGCCCAGAAAATGGCCGGGACCGTAGACCGCTTCCTCGATCACATCCACCGCCAGGGTCTCATCGGTCACCTCGATGCCGCGAATGGTGCGTTGTATGAAGCTGAGCATCTCGTTGTCGATGACAAAGGACTCGAACGAGCAGCCAAGCAGGCTCGCCAACATGCCGGAAGATTCGTACACCAGATTCGCACCGGCCAGTCCGGCCAGCACCGTCGTCATCGCCTTCTCGTAGCCGGCCTGCTCGTCGGGCAGCTTCGAGTCCGCCATCCCGGCCGCGACCCCGCTCGGCAGCTCGTAGAAGTTGGCGATCTGCGCGGCCGCCGCGTTCAACACCGCCTCCTCGCCACCGCCGCCGCTAAACGCGCCGGTGCGAAGGTCGGAAACAAAGGGCCAGTTGCTAAAGACAAACGGATGGCCCGGTGCGAGCAGGTTGACGAAGATCATCGCCGCCAGGGTCTCGGCCACGGTCTGCACCAGGGCACCGGCCAGCGGTGCCGGCGCGGTTGCACCGGATTGACCCGCGGTGATGGCATTGATGGGCATGCCATGCAGCACGGCCTGCTCGATCACCGCACATGCATCCTCGCCAAAACGCAGCGGCGGTACGATGGGGCTTGCATGCAGCTTGCAAAACGGACGCTGCTTGAAGCGTCCATCACCACCGAGCACATGGTCGAACATGCCGACGATGGGTGCCACGTTCTCCGGCACCGTGATGGCGGTGCCGATGTGCTTGTTGGTGCCGGCAATACACGCATAGGCGGTGTTGATGTCGAACTCCAGCCAATCCTCGAGCTCGGTCGCGATCACGCAGCGGGTAAACCAGCTCACGTTCTCCAGCCGGTCGGCAAGACGTGCGAAGTCGTACAGATCGACCAGGGTCGAGGCGCGGTAGCGGCGTGTCTTCGAATCCAGGACCTTGACCGCCGCGCCCCCGGTACCGTAGTGCACACGTTGACCGGAGACCTCGAGGTCATGCTCGGGCACGCGGCCGTGGAGCACGATCTGGTGCGCCGCCCCGGCGACCATGTCCTCGACCATGGATGCCGGAAAACACAGCCGGCCGTGCGCGTTGACATGCGCGCCTCGTTGGGTCGCCAACTCGTGCATGGTCGCGGTGGCGCCCGCCATGCCAATACGCTCGAGCACATCCAGCGCCGCCCGATGGATACGTTCGAGGTCCGCTTGTGACAGGGGTTTGTAGCTGCCACCGGGGTAGACCGCGCTTTGTGTGCGGTCGTGGCCACCGGTACGCAGCGCGCGTTTGGCGGCGCGCGCACCGCCTCGCTGTCGTCTAGGCCTTGCGGCCATCAGATGCAGCGCCCGCCGTCGACGGCCAAGCATGTCCCCGTGACCATGGCCGCCTCATCCGAGGCGAGAAAGACCGCCGCCGCACCCATGTCATCGGGCGTGATCAAACGTCCCATGGGTACGCTCGCCGTAAACCGCGAGCGACCTTCCTCGGTCTCTTCACCGCCCATGAACTCGGCGAGCATGGGCGTGTCGCCGGCCGCCGGGCACAGCGCGTTGACACGGATGCCTTCTTCGGCAAGCTCCATGGCCAGACCCTTTGTAAAGGTGACGACGGCACCCTTGGTGGCACCATAGGCAACCAGATTCGGGCGTGGCGTCAGCGCGATACCCGACGCGGTGTTGACGATGTTCCCATACCCTTGACGTCGGAATACGGGTAACACCGACCGGCAGCAAAGAAACACGCTGCGCACGTTCACATCGAACAAGGTGTCGTAGACCTCGTCGGTGGTCTCCTCCAACGGTCCGGGACGCTGCCCAATGCCCGCGTTGTTCACCAGCACATCCAGACCACCCAGACGGGATTGCGCGGTCTCGACCATGGTTGCGATGTCATCCGCTTTGGTGACATCCACGCGCAGCGCCTCGACACGCGCGGCACTGCCGTCCAGCTCGTCGGCGAGCGCGCGAGCCTTTTGCTCGTCCAGGTCGGCAACCAGCACCCTCGCACCCGCGGCGACGAAGTGGCGTACGATCCCCATCCCAAAACCCGAAGCACCACCGGTGACGATGGCCACCTTGTTGTCGAGTCGACTCATTGCCAGCTACTCCTGTTGTTATCGGACCGGATTTCGGTTTACCCCATCGGGCAAGGAAAACTACCATACTCTCGCCACTGTCCGCTCCAACAAGAGAGCCCACGGAAACGACGCTCCGCATCTTGCCAAACCCATGAAAACCATGCTTGCCACCACCCTGGCCGAGCGCGCAACGGCGCTTCGCACCAAGGACATCCCGCCAGCCGCGCGCTCGGTCGCCACCTGCTGTGTGACCGACATCATCGGCGTTGCGGTCGCGGGGTCGACGCGCCCGATCGCCAAGACGGCCGCCGGCTTTGCCGCGCGCACCTACGGCGCCGGGCAAGCGACCCTTATTGCAACCGGGGCGCTCGCCCACCCGCGCGCCGCCGCTCTCGCCAACGGTGTCGCGGGTCATGCACTCGACTACGACGACACGAGCTACGCCGGCATCTTGCACGCGACGGCCGTGGTCTTTCCCGCGGTCTTGGCGGCTGCGGAAACCCACGCGCGTTCGGGCGCCGAGTTTCTACGCGCCTTCGTCGCCGGCGTGGAGACCACCTACACCCTGGGGAAGCTGCTCGGGACAAGCGTCTATGACCGCGGCTGGTTCACCACCGGGGTGCTCGGGAGCATCGGCGCCGCGGCGGCGACGAGCGTCGCGCTTGCCGGCGACACGGCACAGACCCGGAGGGCCATCGCGCTTTGCGCGGCGCAAGCCGGTGGCGCGCGCGCCATCCTGGGGACCGACGCCAAGTCATGGGCCGTCGGGCGTGCGGCGCTGGCGGGCTATGAGAGCGCACTCGCCGCCACCGAAGACATTGGCGTCCCCGACGACATCTTCGAAGGACGGAACGGTTTGTTCCAGCTGCTCACCGGTCGCCGGCGAGTCCCTGGAGAGCTGGACGATGACATGGGGCTGCTTAGCCCCGGCGTCTTCTTCAAACGCTATCCGGTTTGCTCGAGCGCGCAGGCCGCGCTCACCGCGCTGGAGCAACTCATGACACAAACACCGTTTGACAACGCCGACGTCGAGCGCATCGACGTCGAGCTCGCCCCGCTGGCCTTCGGCTGTCTTCCCTATACCCAGCCCAAAGACCGCGTCGAGGCCCAGTTTAGCGCGCAGTTCGCGCTGGCCTGTTTACTGGTCTACGGCAAGCTCGATGTGGCAACGCTCGATGCCTACACACCGAGCGAAGCGAGGCTGCTGGAGGCCATGGCGAAAATCGCCACGCACGGCGGGCTCGCTGACTTGGACACGGACCGGTACCCGGAAGCCGCCCGCGTCACGGTGAGCCTGAAGGGCGGGTCTAGGGTGACCCGAACCGCCAAGGCCGCCAACGGTCATCCCGAGAGCCCGCTGTCCGCCGCGCAGCTCGATGAGAAATTTCGCACCAACCTCGCGGGTTACGCACCCGAGGATGTGGAGACCCAGCTCGATGCCATCCGCGGGCTACAAGACCTCGGCAACGTGTGCGAGCTGCTCGCGCCCCTGCGCGCCTGTGCATGAGCCCACTTGTCTGCGCGAGACCCAGACGCCAGAATGCCGTGGATTCCCAAGATAGACCGAATGCCCATGCACACGCAGACATCGACCACGCAACCCGGTAGCACGAGGCGCGGACGGCGTTGGACGGTTAACCTGGAAAAATACCCCATCGATGCGCTCGACTCCCCGGCGGGGCAAGCCGCGGTGCAGACATCCCGTGCAAAAATGGCGAGCAACGGTGTGTGTTTGCTGCCACGGTTCCTGACCCCTGAGGCAACCCAGGCAATGGCTGTGGAAGCACGCGCTCTGGTGGACAAGGCATTCTTCTGCCACAACACCCACACCGCATACTTGAAGGCGGTGGACGAATCCTTTCCGGTCGACCACCCACGGCGCCGTCTTCTGCGCACCGATGTGGGCTCGGTCGCCTATGACTATATCCCGTCGGATTCGCCGTTGCGGGCGCTATACGAGTGGGATGCGCTGACGGACTTCATTGCGGCGGTGTTGGCGAAGCCCACGCTGTACCGGCATGCCGACCCGTTGGGCGCGTTGTCCATCAACGTGTTCACGCAGGACGGCAGCCATGCGTGGCATTTCGATGAGTCCGAGTTTACGGTAACGATGATGCTACAAACGGCCGAGCAAGGTGGTGCGTTTGAGTACGTGGCGAACATACGCAGCGACAGCGAGCCGCACTATGACGACGTCGCCAAAGTGCTGGATGGCGAGCGTGGCGATGTGCGCAGCCTGCCGTTCAACTCCGGTGACCTGTTCATCTTCGCGGGACGACACACCTTGCACCGGCTCTCGCCGGTCGGCGGCAGCAGACCGCGGCTGGTGCCTGTGCTGTGCTACGCAGAGCGACCGGATGTCGTCAACAGCGACCGTGTAAGGGAGCTGTTCTGGGGCAGAACCGCCTGAGGTACCGGCGCGCAAGCTTTTGGCGCGGCGTCGAGCACGCCCACTGTCGCGGTGGCGACTCGGGCTGACACGTGGGTAAAGTGTAGGTCCGGCGTTGCCGCGTGACCCGGTTGAGAGCGTTTGAGCCAGTCGTCCGAGAAGCGGCGCGGAGAGCCAAAAGGAACAAACTCATGAGGAAAGTGTTTTGTGCTGTTATTGGTGCCACAGTCATGGCCTTTGGAGTTGCGACGAGCGCCGCTGAAGGGAACGTAAGCATCGGTGTGCCCAACTGGGACTACGCCAAGGTCATCTCGAACGTTCTCAAAGTGATCTCCGAGGAACGGCTCGGTACGCAAGTCTCGATAGTACCGGCCACAAATCCCGTGGCCTTCAGGGCCATGCACCGCGGCAAAGGCGATATCGACGTTCACCCCGATGTGTGGATGCCAAACCAGCAGAGCTTTACGGCCGAGTACGTGGATCAGAAGAAGACGGTGCACCTGGGCGAAAAGCATTATTTGGCCGAACAGGGGCTGTGCGTATTCAGATCAACCCGGGACACGCATGGCATACGGTCGGTTGACGACTTAGCCAACCCGGAGAAGGCCAGGCTGTTCGATTCAAACGGTGACGGCAAAGGCGAGATGTGGATCGGGGCGCCGAATTGGGCCTCGACAAGTATCCAAAAGGTAAAGGCGCGTGACTACGGTTATGGCGGGTTATTCGAGCTAAAGGTCATGAAAGAGGACCTAGCCCTATCGGAGATCGACGCCGCAGCCGCGAACGGCGCGAACATGGTGTTCTTCTGTTACTCACCGCATTTCATGTTCGCAAAGCACACCATCGTGCGGCTCGAGGAGCCCCCTTACGACGCGTCAAGATGGAACATGCTCCAGCCCGCCGATGACCCGAACTGGTACGACAAGTCGAGCGTCTCCGTCGCATCGCCACCCGTCACTGGACACATCGCTTACTCCAAGACGCTGGAACAGCGCGCGCCCGAGGTCGCAAAGCTGCTGCGTAATGTCCAACTGGACACGGACTTGCTCAGCTCCTGGTCTTACGCGATAGCCGTGGATAAGAAATACGCCGCGGCCTATGCAAAGGAGTGGGTGGAGGCGAACCCGGAGCGGGTCAATCAGTGGTTGGGGATGTAGCGCGTTAGGGGTAAGTAGTCGAGCGACCGCGATGCGCTGGCGCTATGTCAGCACAACGTTGTTAACGACCCATTGCGCAAACAACCCTACCACGGGCTCGAGGTGCGATAGCCGCCCCGGCCGACTCAGCGGCGAGCTAAGGCCGCGCTGCTGTGCCTCCATCACGACGTTGTCTTCCGCAATCCCCGTCTCCCAACGCTGGAAGTAGTTCGCGGCCATCCGGTCGAAGTCAGCACGCTCCACGGTGGAGCGCGGGAAGCACATGTTCATCGAGTATTTTGTGTGGCCGGGCCCCTGGGGGTGGCACTCGAAGTACCACATCGAGTCGGTCGTCGCCGCGAAGGCCAACGACGGGTAGACGAGCGTATACCGGGTCCCACCGAGATGGCGTCCTTCGAGCGTCGGTATGGCGTCAAAGCGACCGCCACCCGAGTCCTCTAGCACCGCGCTCGTGCCCTGGTGGGTACCGAACTGGCTGACAAACTCTCCTTCCACCTCGTCGGGCGGGTCGGGGATGTCGTAGTTGACCGTGTGCAGGGTGTCGGGGTGCACCGCTTTGAGATGGTAGTACTCCATGAAGATCTCGATAAACAGCTTCCAGTTGCAGGCCACCTTGTATGCGCGGCTACGCACGCACACCATGTCGTTGAGCGCATAGGGTGCGAGTAGGCTTTCAAATCCACCGAGGTATTGGTCGAGAGACGGCGCGTTGTCATCGAGATTGATAAACACAAACCCCGCGGCCGTCTTCAGCCTTAGCGGCAGCAAGCCAAACTCCGCTATATCGAACCCCGGCGTGTTGCCCATCTCCGGTGCCCCGGCCAAGGACCCGTCAAAACGGTAGGACCATCCGTGATAAGGACAACGCACCAAGCGCTCGCAGCGCCCGCTGCCGTCGACAAGCTGCATCCCCCGGTGCCGACAGGTGTTCGCAAAGGCCCGCAGCTCGCCATCGTCGTCGCGCAGCAGAAAGATCGGGACACCCGCCACGTCCGTAGCGACATAGTCACCAGGATTGGGGGCTCGCTCAACTCGTGCCACGCAAACCCACTTGCGCTTGAACACCCGCTCGACCTCACGTTCATAGAACGCGGCACTCGTATAACACCACGGCGGGAGCGTCTCGGCGCGCTCGAGCGGCTCGAGTACGACCGCGTAGTGCTTAGCGTCAAAAATGTCGCCGTACTCTTGCATCGCGTATTTCAGGACTCTGGGCCGGGAGACAGAACAGGCCCTGTGTCGCTCAATGAGGCTCAGCGTTCACATCCCAACCGAGCAAGCGCCTCCAAGGACTCTATCCAGGAACGGTCTGGTTCTCCAGCGCGTAGATGCACCAGCAACTCCGACACCGCTAGATCGCGAGAGTTAGGGCGTCCACGTCCTCAATGCTTCGGGGTCGGGCAATGCCGAAGCCCTGGGCGTAATCGACACCGATACCCGGGAGCTTGAGTTTTTCTAAGATAGCCGCGTTCTCCACGTGCTCGGCGATAGTCTTCTTGCCCATCGCCTGTCCGATCTCATTGATGGATCTAACCACCGCGAGATCGATGGGATTGTCAACGATGTTCCTGACAAACATACCATCGATTTTTAGAAATTCCACCGGCAAATTCTTGAGATAGGCAAACGACGAGAGCCCACTTCCAAAGTCATCGAGCGCAAACCTACAGCCCAGCTTCTTTAGGCGTTGCATGAAACGGGTGGCCGTAACCAGGTTTGCGATTGCGGCCGTTTCAGTAATCTCAAAACAGATTTTACTTGGCGGCATTTTTGTATCACGGAACCGTTGGATGATGAACTCGAGAAATTCCTCGTCGCCAAGCGAACGGCCCGAGAGGTTGATCGCACACAAAAACAACCCTCGCACGCGTTTTGGGTTACGCATGAACCATGCAAATGCCTCGCCAGTAACCCAGCGGTCGATCTTCACCGAGAGGTTGTAGCGTTCCGCCGCCGGTAAGAATGCGCCAGGCTCTACGAGCCGACCTTCCTCATCTTCCATCCGCACGAGCAGCTCATGATGCTCACCCTCGCTGAGTCCCGCAACCAGCGGGACGATCGGCTGGCAAAAAAGATGAAATCGATGCTCCTCTAGGGCCCGAGGAATGCGGGAGACCCACTGCATCTCCCCGTGGCGTCTCGCCAGCTCCGTGTCGCCCTCCTGGTACACGTGGACGCGATTACGGCCTTTATCCTTCGCGGCATAGCACGCGCGGTCCGCAACGCTCAGTATGTTCGGGATGCTCCCACTGTTCTCGGTGATGGGCACCAACCCGATGCTTACGCCAACATCAAAACTCCTACCCTCCCAGACAAAACGGAAACCTTTGATGGCCTCGCGCAGCCCATTGGCCACCCGTTGCGCCTGTGCAAGCGAGCAATGCTCCATGAGCACCCCGAATTCGTCGCCCCCAAGTCGGGCCAACGTATCTCGTCCCCGGATCCGTTTGGTCAACATTTCACCGAGTTGTCGCAACAACTCGTCACCTGCTTGATGACCGCAGGTATCGTTGATGACCTTGAACTGGTCGAGATCTAGGTAACACAATGCGTGCTCCGCGCCGTTGGTCTCCGCGGTCGCTATCACCCGCTTCAAGCGGCGTTCAAACTCCTGCCGGTTGACGAGCGCGGTCAGCGCGTCGTGGCTGGCCTGGTATTCCAAGTCTCGAACCATGCTGCTCAATCGATTCGTCATTCGATTAAAGGCCGCGCCGAGCGTACCAATTTCGTCGTTGGATTCCACCTTGACCCGCGCACTGAGATCTCCATCGGAGATTTTCTGCACGACGGTAGTCAAGCGTGCGATGGGGCCGACGAGCACGTTTGAAAGCGCAATGGCTACGAAGACAACCAGGCCTGCGATGACTCCGCCCAACACAATCGCATTGCGGGTCTGCAACTGGATAGGGGCCAGGAACGCCTCCTGTGGCTGCGCAAACACAACCAACCACGGAAGGGTCTGCATACGGGTTACGGCCACAAACGCCGGCGCACCGGTCGCGGCGAGCTCGGCGCCAAAATAAGACTCACTGGCCGCATTCTGTAGGCTCCGCTCAAAGTCTGGGAGGTCGGTTGATAGTTGATTGGCGGGTAGAAGCGGCAGGCGTTGGTCAGACTCGAGCCGTGCCAATTGCGTTTCAGCCAACGGTTTGACGGTTGTGAATATCAAATCGGGGTCGGCTCCGTGCGCAAGACGAACATGGTTCTCATCCAGTATCACCGCAAATGAGCCGGCGCCCGCCAGGCCGTTATTCCCAACGATGAAACGCTGCAAAATTGCTGCCCGGTAACGGGCCACCAAAACCCCAATCGTGGCCCCACTGGCGTCCCGCACGGGACTACTGAAATACATTTCGGTCTCACGGTACGGACTCGCCGATACCTCTATGGACGTGGCGGTCGGCAACCCGGTGCGTAGCGGCTCTTTGAAATAGTCCTGGTCGGACCGGTCCTGATTCATGTCGGCGCCGCTGGTATCGGCTATGGTGATGCCCTGCTTGTCGATGAGCGCGTAAGAGGAGATGTTGACGTTGTCCTTCAGACTCAAGGCGCGAAGGGTCGCAACGACCTCCGCCTCTTGTCCGCTATCCGGCCGCACCTCGCTAATTGGCCCCAAATACTCCACGAAAATCGGCAATTTGGCCTCGGTGCGTATGGCGTTCAAGTTGGAATTGACAAAGGCATCGATCTGACCCGCCGTATGACTCGCTGCCGCAAGCAATACGTGGTTGGAATTGCGGGTAAGACTCGAACGCATCGCGCGTTCGTTTAACACACCCAAGACTCCCAGAGAGGCCACTGCCACCAGCACAAAGGCCACCACGAGCTTTGTACGTAAGGTGGCGTTGGCCAGTAGCGATGTAAGGCCGCTCATGGGATAGGAGTCACTGTAGAAACGACGCGTCGAGAAACCCTTGCACATTTGGCGCGTTGTTGAGCACGCCGGTGCCGATCAAGAACTCGGCGTTGACTTCAGCACTCTTGTAAAGAGATGTCTCATCCCCATGCTCCTCGAACGCACGGAGATTTGCAGCGCGGTTGAAAAACTTGATGCCTTCCGTCGACACATCCTGTGGAGATCTGCCGGTGGCGTGGGCGATGATGGCGTTACCCTCGCTTGGGTGAGAACGCCAGAACTCTAGCGCCTCAAACCAAGCGTCGACGACGGCGCGAACATCGTCCGGGCGTTGCTCTATGACGCTGGTACGGAACACTAACACATCGGGAATCAAGCCAGGCGTCTCGGAGGACGAGAAAATGACATGACCATCATTCGCTATTGCCCGCGCTGCAAAGGGGTACCACGTCTGTCCGGCCTCAATGGTGTCGGGGATTGCGTCGGGGACCTCTTCCGGACCCATGTTGACCAGGACAACATCGTTCACGCTTAGCCCGTGTGCTTGCAACATCTTTCGCACGAGCAGCTCACGGAACGACCCGATCCCCGTACCGATACGCTTGCCCTGCAAGTCCGTAACATGCGCTATGTCGGCTGCGGCGACCACCAGGTCCGCGCCGTCCGAGTTATCGGCAACCATTACCAGGCGAAACTTTCCCGGGGACCGTGCCGCCAAGGTCAGAGCGTCGGCAAGGGCAAAGAAACCGCCATCTATTTTTTCGGCTTCGAAGTCCGGTAACTGCTTCGCCGACACGTCGTAGAGTACAGGCTTGACGCTCCCACCGTGCTTGGTAATCCAGTCCTTTTCGAAGGCAATGACGAACGGCGAGTATCCCGGATAGAGACTCCAGGCAACCTTTAGTGGTCGCGCGGACACGCTCGTCGTCGCAGCATTCGCGCTAAAGGAACCAGTAATGACACCTAGGACCAATATAGACGCCAGGAGACCCACGCGTAGGAAGATGCGCCTTCTCGGAGACATTTGGGTCTCCCCAATCACTCTTGGTCACTCCATGAACCATACTGCCAAGCTGCTAGCGGTGGTGTGAGCTGCATGGGCAACATCGAACACCGGTTCTCGCTGCTCGGACCCCGATAGGAAAGCGCGTCAAGGCGAGGAGTCCATGATAGCAGCGCTTGGTTGCTTCGGTAAGCGGTGCGACATAGCGCTCGAGGCACTGGTGGGTCGCTACCCGTGGTCTGCGACCAACCGCGCAGTCGCAAAAACGCATTACCCGTACGGTGCATCTGCATCGACGCAGGCAAATGCAGCGTTTACCCATTTAAAAGGTTACTCGCGCGCACACTCCAAAGTATTGGGGTCAGATGCTATTTATTCTGAAACGGGAGCTGCTGAGTGGTCAACATCAGCTTATCAACAACGTCGATTACTCGCAGCAAAGCCAACGCGCCTGCTTGAAAGCCCTAGAGATGTATGTGGTACAAGTATCCAACGCATTGGCAGAATGAAACAGGGTGATGATGATGAAAGCGATAAACCTTCGCACAGGCTATTTGGTGATTCTCTTGGCTGTTGGCCCCTTAGTCGCTTTAGCCGCCGATGGCAAAGAGGAAGCAGCAAAGCGGGCAGCGCTCGACTGGCTGGCGCTCGTGGACGCCATGCAGTATGAAGCGTCATGGGAAGAAGCGGCGTCGCTTTTCAAGGCCCAGGTCAGTACGACCGAATGGGTGAAGGCGGTAGCGGCTGCGAGACGTCCTTTCGGTGAATTGGGCGCTCGAAAGCTACTCTCTTCGACGTATGCGACCAGCTTACCGGGTGCGCCGGATGGAGAGTATGTGGTTCTACAGTTTCAAACGGCCTTTGAGAACAAGGCGCAGGCGGTTGAGACGGTTACCCCGATGTTTGACGGCGGTCAATGGAGGGTATCGGGTTACTTCATTCGATAGCGTGCCAAGACACAGGAACGACCCGGATTTCCCAGTGAACCACGACGCGCAGGCGTCCGCGCGAGCAGGGGAAGCACGATGGCTCCCCCACGCCATGCTCGTAACCCAAAACAGCTAAATGATGTACCCGCGCTCATCGTGTAAGGCGATGTCCAGACCTTCTGTTTCCTCTTCTTCGCTGACTCGCAGACCGCCTGTTAGCGCACCAACGATCTTCAGGATGATGAAGCTCGCAATGGCTGTGTAAACGACAGTCGCCGCAACACCGACAAACTGGGCAAACACTTGCGCCGAGATAGACTCGTTACCGTCACCAAGACCCGCGCCGCCAAACATCCTCGCGGCGAACACACCGGTAAGCAGCGCGCCGATGATGCCGCCGATCGCGTGGATACCAAACACATCCAGCGAGTCGTCATAGCCAAGCGCCCGCTTGACCTTGGTCGACGCATAGAAGCAACCCACACCGGATATCAGACCGATAGCGAGCGCGCCCATAGGACCTACCGAGCCCGACGCGGGTGTGATGGCCACCAGACCAGCAACCGCGCCGGACGCGATACCAAGCACGCTGGGTTTACCGTGCGATACCCACTCGGTGAACATCCACCCGAGCGCCGCACCGGCCGTGGCGATTTGCGTGACGGCCATGGCCATGCCCGCAACACCGTCGGCGGCGAGCTCGCTCCCAGCGTTGAAACCAAACCAGCCCACCCACAGCAACGACGCGCCGATCACGGTCATGGTCAGATTGTGTGGTGGCATTTGTGTGGTCGGGTAACCCCTTCGTTTGCCGAGCACCATCGCCGCGACCAAGCCGGCGACTCCGGCGTTGATGTGCACGACGGTGCCGCCGGCAAAATCGAGCACGCCCCAGCTACCGAGCCAGCCGCCGCCCCAGACCCAATGACACACGGGCGCGTAGACGAAGGTCAGCCAGATGGCCATGAAGAGCAGCATGGAGGAGAACTTCATGCGTTCGGCAAAGGCGCCGACGATCAAAGCGGGCGTGATGACCGCGAAGGTCATCTGGAAGGTCATGAACACTGTTTCGGGGATCGTGCCGCTCATCGACTCGACGGTGACACCGCTCAAAAACAGTTTGCCAAAACCGCCAACGAAGCCATTTAGGGCGCCGCCGTCCTCGAAGGCGAGGCTGTAACCCCAAAACGACCACAGCACGGTCATCAAGCCGGTGATTGCAAAACACTGCATCATCACCGACAGCACGTTCTTGCTGCGTACCATCCCGGCGTAGAACAAGGAAAGCCCCGGGATGGTCATGAACAAGACCAGCGCGGTCGCCGTCAGCATCCAAGCCGTGTCGCCCGAGTTGAGCTCGTCCTGCGCGAATACGGGTGTTGTCAACAAGGCGCCGGCCGTCAGGGTAGCGAGGCGAGTCGTCTTTCGAAGAATCGTCATTTTGTTACAGTGCCTCCGTGTTGGTCTCGCCCGTGCGGATCCGCACCAGCTCCTGGAGGTCGCTGACAAATATCTTGCCATCACCGACCTTACCGGTCTTCGCTGCTTCACAGATCGTCTCGATCACCTTGTCTTGCGCTTTGGCCTCCACGACCAGCTCCAGCTTTACCTTTGGTAAGAAGTCGACGATGTACTCAGCGCCCCGGTAAAGCTCCGTATGCCCTTTCTGACGGCCGAAGCCTTTGACGTCCGTCACCGTCATGCCTTGAACCCCCAGCTCGGAAAGCGCATCGCGCACCTGCTCCAGCTTGAACGGCTTGATAATGGCCGTGACTAGTTTCATGTGTGCCCCCTCCGCGGTGTGCCGGTCTCGGGCCGCGGTCAAATGAACTCTGGGCAGAGTGTTTGCACGCAGCGTGCCAACACGTGCTATCGGGACAAAACCGATTCCCGTGCGGGTCTTGACGATGAGAAATGCCACATCGAGGTGCGCGGTCACGCAGAGCACGCACCGCGCTGGTGCAGTGCATCAGTCCGAGGCAAGTGCGCAACCACACCGTAGCCATGAACGGCGAGACCGGGGCCTTTGGCCCTCAAACCGCTGGATGCGTTGGTTTCGACGCCCGCCTGCGCCGTGCTGGCGGTGACCATTTCGTGAAGTGCCGGTGGAAATTAGTAAACTGTCCCCGAAACTCTGGACGACCCACGCTATGCTGCCAACACCTTCGCGAAAGCTCGCTGTCATCATGCACGCGGATGTGGTGGGGTCGACGGGGTTGGTGCGCCAGAACGAGACGCTTGCGCACCAGCGCATGAAGGAGGCGTTTGGTCGTCTGGCCGAGGCCATCGAACGCTATGGCGGCGTCGCGCATGAGCTACGCGGTGATGCTTTGGTCGCGGAGTTTGGTCGCGCCTCGGATGCCGTGTGTGCCGCCGTCGCGTTCCAGGACGAGAACACCAGCTTCAACAGCGCGTTGACAGACGACTTACGGCCGATGCTGCGTGTCGGTATCGCCATGGGCGAAGTCGTGGTCGCGGACAATACCATCACGGGTGATGGAGTCATTCTGGCACAGCGTCTGGAGCAGCTTTCCGAGCCGGGCGGTGTTTGTCTCCAAGGCGCCGCCTACGAGACCGTCCCAAAACGTCTTCCAATCGCCTATCTGAACCTCGGCGAGCAAACGCTAAAGGGCTTTGACGAACCGGTGCGTGCTTACAGCGCGAGCCTAGCGGCCGGTCAAGTCGCCCCTGCCCCCGAGCCCATGGCAGCTTCGAAACCTGCCGGGCAAAGCTCGCCAACCACCTCTATCGCGGTCCTGCCGCTGACCAACATGAGCGGCGATGCGGAGCAGGAATACTTCAGCGACGGGATCACCGAGGACATCATCACCGAGCTGAGCCGCTTCAAGAGTGTCGCGGTCATCGCGCGCAACTCGTCCTTTACCTTCAAGGGTCAAGCGGTCGACGTAAAACAGGTCGGACAAAAGCTGGGGGTCGGCCACATCGTCGAAGGCAGCGTGCGTAAAGCCGGCAACCGTGAAAGAGCCCAGGGTCATCCAATGAGAGTCCGGCCGCGGTGTTTGCAGGGTAAAACCCTACAAATCACGAGCTGATTGAGCAGTCTAGTCCATTGAAAAGATTGGGTGCTTGTGGCAGTATACTGGTTATATATACA
>CAJHYW010000101.1_pt1 | contig 36182 bp, 34 predicted proteins | sample 9198811 | NCBI WGS metagenome assembly CAJHYW01 (sample SAMEA7708378, study PRJEB35096) | sediment metagenome | biome: marine neritic benthic zone biome [ENVO:01000025]; feature: sediment [ENVO:00002007]; material: shallow marine sediment [ENVO:03000034] sea grass bed [ENVO_01000059] ...
AGCGATGAATCGAGCTATATCACCGGACAGACGGTCTACATCGACGGCGGCCGGCTGGGTTTGAACTACACCGTCCCGGTGAAGAGCTAGCGCATCGCGTCGGATTCTTTGGGTGCAGCCATAGATGGTTTGCGCGCCGGTCGACGCCCTCGTCGGCGATGCAACCCGCAACCGGCGTCGACAATCTATGGATCACACCGACTAGAGTGTGGCTGTCTCGACGTAGATGTCGCGACGGCTAACATCGGGCAGCTCGACGGTTTCGTCCGGCCAGTGCACCGAGTACAGAATCGAGCCGTATACCCACGGTTTAAGCTTCCGGCGTAGCGCGAGGCGCTCCACGCATGTATCCGACAACCCGAGCATCACCTGCTCGAGCCCCTTGCTACGCGCAAGCTGGAACGCGGCTCGCAATAACTCGTGCGCGAGCTCCGCATTTGAGTCACGCATAGCAAAATGTGAGAGCCAGCCGTCACGTAGCGTTGCACCGATGGCTGGCAGCTTTGGCAAACGAAGAAGCGGCGCCAGAAGATTGACGGCCGGGCGGGTATATCGCACGGCGAGTCTATAGTCGTTGACGATGGTTTGCTTGAAAGCGCGCTGGTCCCACACCGCAACACATGCGCTCAATCGGCCATCGCTCTCGGCCACTACGAAGTCGGTGGGCGAGAGTCCCCGGCTGCGTCGAGCGCAAAGCAAGTCGGCCTCCGTCCAGACCGGTGCGAACTGCATGCGCGCGTTACAGTCGTTAAGAAGTCGCGCAATCGCCGGCACGTCGGCATGGCTTGCCCGCCGGACCGCACTGCTCCGGCCTGGGCGGGCTCTGGAAGAAAAGACCAGTGTGTGCCAGTTGGCGACTGGCGTGTAGCGGGGAAGACCGCGCAGACCGGCTTCGAGAAACCGTCGCGCGGGCCGATTGTCGGCCAGAATACTGGTGAGGTCGTAGGGTAGCTCGTCGGGTGCGCGACACAGACGCCTCCCCGCCTCAAACCCTTCGCGCATCAAGCGGCGATATCGCCAAAAGCCTTTTGGCAACGAATCGTCGGTGCGCAACTGGCCCAGATAACCGAGCCTTTGCACTATCCCATCGATGTACACATGCCGCACGACGCGCGTGTGCATCGCGCTGATCCGAGCGTTCGCCGCATCCCGCGCAACCAGTGCGTGGTGACGGTCACCCTGTACGCTCACGGCGTGAAAATAGTTGGGCTCGCGTTCAAAGCGCAAGCTCACCCAACCCGGAAGAGACTGTCGTCCGGAGAACTTACGCAGGTCCTCTTCATCTTTGGGTCCGGCGACCTCGAAGCTCAACTCGGTCTCGCGTAGCCCGCTCACTGCACGCTTAACAACGAGCCACGCCAAGCAGCGTCACCCAGTGGATAGTGGTTACGCTCTCGCACTTCCCTTCTGTGCATGGCATTGATCAAGAAGAAATTGCGGAACATAAAGGCGTCCATGCGGTTAACTGCGTTCAATCCTCGACGCATGATGTTCGACCAAGAGTAGAATGCGCGTCGCGTTTCGACGCATTTGCGTTCCACCTCCCCCGCCGACATCGAGCTGGGCCGAAAAGGCACCCGGTTGTATCGATATTCAGGGTCCAACCACCAACTGTCATGCAGAAGTCGACCCTCGGCTTGCAGACGCCGGTAAAGTGGTGTGCCGGGGAAAGGTGTCAAGTGGTTGAACGCAGCGATATAGAAGCCTTCACTCAAGGCCATATCCAGCGACTGTTCGAAGCTCGAAGATGCGTCGTTGTCATAGCCAAACACGAAGGTGCCGTACACTCGGATACCGTGACGTCTCAGGTTTGAGAGCGCAACCTTGTACCCACCGCGCATGGTGTTGAACTGTTTGCGCATGGCGACGAGCACCTCGGGGACAAGGCTCTCAAACCCGATCAGCACTCCAACACAACCACTCTCGGCCAACAGGGCAAGAAATTCTTCGTCGTGGGCCGCGTTGATGCTCATCTGTGTTACCCAGCGTACCTTGAGCGGTGCCAACTCACGCAGCAATCCCTTCGCGGCTTTGATGTTGCCGGCAAAGTTGTCGTCTACGAAAAAGAACAAGCGTTTGGAATCGCGTAGCGAAAGCAGCTCGGAAACGATATGGTCCGCCGGGCGAAGCCGATGACTCGCATTGAAGAAGCTCGTGATCGCGCAAAAGTCACACCGGAATCGACACCCGCGACCGGCTTCGACGAGCCCCAGAGGCAGATAACGTTTCCCTTGATAAATGGTGCGGTCGTAACGCAGCGTTTCCAGGTCGGTTTTTTTTGCACTGCGATACTCGGGTTTCAATACGCCGTGGCGCAAATCATCGATGACCTCATCCCAAACGGGCTCCGCCTCGCCTAGCACGACCGCTTCGGCGTAGTGGCTCACCTCCTCCGGGCACAACGTTGCGTGAAATCCCCCCATCACCACCGGCACCCCACGACGACGGTATTCGCTCGCGATCTGGTACGCGCGCCTAGCGGTGTACGTCTCGATGCTGATAGCGACCGCATCGGTGGGCTCATCGAAGGGGATCAACTCCATCCGGTCATCGTAGAAGCGGACGTCGACATCGTCGGGGGTTAGCCCTGAGAGCAACGCGGGCTGAAGAGGCTCCATTTGCCAACTACGGATGTAACCCTGACCCACGCGGCGCCCGATACAAGGATGAATCAGTGTGAGACGCATCAGCGGGCCGTTGACGCTAGGGGCTGCCCCACGTGCCAGTCGCAGTTGTAGAAATCGTGCAGATGATGCGCGTAGAACCGGTACCCAAGATTCGAGGCGATAGCAATCGGGGTCTGTACCCGTGACCCCGCCAAACGTTTGATGATCGACCCGTATTGATACGCCCGTTTCCAGGCGCGTTCATGCCCTTCCTGCAGCTCTTGCACGCTCATTCCCACTGGTTGGAAGACCACGTGCTGGCCGTCGTAAAGCTCCCAGTCGCGGCTGAGGATGCGACCCTGCGCTTCCAGACGCCTGAAAAAGGGTGTACCGGGAAACGGCGTCGCGATGGCGAAGCGCGGGAGGTCAATGTGCGCATCCACTACGAAGTCGGCAGTTCTATCGAACACCTCCGGCGTGTCGTCATCCAGCCCGAAGACAAAACAGCCCATCACGCTGATGCCACGCTGATGCAGTTTTCGAACAACCTCGGCATAGTCCGCGGGGTCGTGGAATCCCTTTTTTGCGCGACGCAAGTTATTGTGGTTCACGCTCTCGAAACCGATGAGTAAACCGCTACAGCCGCTCCGAGTCATCATGTCAAGCAACTCCTCGTCACGCGCGACCAGCGCGGTCGCCAGACCGAACCAGCGCAGGCGAAGGGGAATAAGCGCACTGAACAACCTCATCGCATAACGGCGGTCGGAGATGAGATTCAGATCGATGAAGATGATTCGCCGGGCACCATGCTGACGGATGTCCTCGACAACATGATTCACCGGTTTTTGAAACTGTTTGCGTCCCCAAGCGGCGGGGGCGACGCAAAATTCGCATGCATGAGCACACGAGCGGGTCGCCTCGAACACATTGTTGGTCAAATAGTGGCCCTTGTCCAAAAGATGCCGCGCGGGAAAAATCTTTTGCTCGAGGCTAAAGTTGGATGCTTGATGGTAACGAGGGCGCATCCGCCCCGCGGTGACGTCGTGTAGCAGCTCGGGCCAAGTGTCTTCTGCATATCCCGTGACGATGGCATCGGCGTGCTCGGCCGCTTCGTCCGGCACGAGCGTGACGTGTGGACCGCCAAGCACAACGGGGATGCCTTTGGCACGATAACGAGCAGCCAGCTCATAAGACCGTCTTGCACTACCCGTGATCACCGTCATGCCGATCAGATCGACGTCGAGGTCGGGCGGGATATCGACGATGCCTTCATCGTAAATCTCGACCTCCGCGTGCAACTCGGGTGGCACCAACGCGGCGAGCGTAGTCAGGGTTAGTGGCGTGTAGCGTAGTGACTTCTTAAAAATGCCGCCCCGGTGCCGGTAGAGCGGTCCTTTGGGTGATAGCAGCGCAATACGCATCGACTCAGACCACCTCGAAGATATGCTGCCAGTCGAGCTCACGATGTAGGACCGGCGGCTTGATATCACCGAGTCGTTGCCCCTGGTGGGCAAGCCAGCCCAGATAGCGGGTAAGCGCGTCCGGGTGGCGCTCGGCCTTGACTGGTTCGAGTTGACCAATACGACGAGCGTAGAGGTAATGCGGGTTGCTGCGCAGACCTTGCTCGACCCGGACCGCGAGGCGCTCCGCCGCGGATGCGTCGTACTCGCACGCATCTAGGACTAAGCGATAACCCGGCCCACCGCTCAGGCTTGGCGCGACCAGGGCGAAGCCCGAATGCTCAGCAAGACTTTTCTGCACTAAGGCCTCACTGATTTTCTCACCACAAAGGTCGCTGACCTTAGTCGCACGACCGATGAATTCGAGCAGCGGGGTGGCCTCGGCAAAGCCGCATACCCGGACTTGGTCTCCAATTCGGTATCGATAAAGACCCCCGTACGTGGTCAAAAGCACCTCGTAAACCTCGTTTTCGGTGACCTCATGAGCGAGACGGGATTGGCCCATGTTGTCGATAAACTCAAAAAACCCGCTGTTGACGGCAAGCACCGGATAGTCGTACTCCGTCAACGGTAACGAAACCACGCCTTCAGTTGCGAGCAAGCCTTTGCCTTGTAACGCAACACGAGGAAGGCATCGTCTCAGACCCGGCACGAAGCGGGCAGCAGTGCCGTCCATCCAACAACTGATGAGCGTGAGCGCGGGCCACAAGGATTGTGTGTCCACCGTCGGTCCCGACAGCGCCGCGCGCACTTGCGCCGCGCGCTTTGGACGTGCCTCAAACTGCGTGTCGAGGGTTGACCCGTTGGGTCCGAGTGCAGCGCCGGTCTCGACCTGGTCGACCAGGCGTTCAGCATAACTGTCTAAACCCCCCAACAGCGTGGTGAGAAAGGTCGGGCTCCAGACCGAGATCAGTGTGAGGTCATCAGCGTCGAGTAGACACCGAAGCGTGAGAAACCGCCAGTCCTCCATATCTGTTACAGAGGCCAACGAAGATGGCACCGCCATTACACCATTGAGCGGTGCGAGCAGGTCAGCACCGAAGTAAAGCGCATCGTTATCGATACCAATCGGGACCCCGGCGCTCGTGCGACACACGTTACGGGTGGCAGGACTGATCGAGAAATAGCTGCGACCGTTTATAAGCCCCGGCCAGTGTGTCGCAAGGTCGTGTAGCCATGGATGCAGCGCTCGGCAAAACGCATCCAGTGCGGATTGGGTATAGGGGATGAGCTTCGCCGCCCGGGCGCTGCCACTGGTACGCTCGAAAAGAAGCACTGGCTCGGATACGAGCGAACCGTGCTCGCCGGCATCGGCAGCGTGGGTCATTGGCTCCAGGTCGGCGTAGTCGTGGATGGGGACTCGCCCACGATACTCATCTGGCTCAGTGATCGTATCGAATCTGTATAGCCTGCCAAACGCGCAGCGCCGATTGCGCTCCAGGATGGCGAGTAGCTGTGCGCGTTGTGAACGCTCTGGCTCCGCAAGCGCGGCTCGATAGCGGTCGTGCTCGCTGCGTGTTCGCTGCTCGATGAGTGACCAGGAATTCATGCCCGCAACCCTTGTTCGAAGAGTCGGCGCGCGAGCGGACGCAGGTTGGCGGCCGCAAGCTCGGTGAGACACACCAGCTCATCGCCACGCGTGTAGCCGGGGTTTCGACGCAAAAAGAACGCCACCTCGGGGCGTCGTCGCTCTACATCGTCGATGCCAGCCCACCTTGGTTTCAAGTGGTCACGCGGCTGGGGAAAACGAATGAGGCCACTCTCGTGCTCATAGCACGTCCCGAAGCGGCTAGCGGCGAGCCGGTCGATCAACCACTGCTCGGCTTGGGGCGTCGTCTCCCGCCAGTGCGGGTAATAGCGCCGGGCGAAGGTATTCAGATAACGATAAGTTCGGTGACCCTTGACGATAAGAAGCCAGTACAAGGCGCACTCTGGCGTCTGCGCCGCAACTCTACCCGCAAGCCGTATCCAGGTGAATGCAAGTGTGTGCTGACCCCAGTAACGGTCGTCCACGATTGTGTCGCCTGAATAAATGGCGCGCGCCGTCGGACCGCGGTCAGCCTCTATCTCCAGGGTTGCCAGAGTTGAAAAGCCACATAAGGCGGAGCTCGTGTCCTCGAGCAGGATGGCATAATTCTTGGCGTCGAGATCCTTTTGGAATCGGTTGAAGTCAGCACCGTCATAGTAACGCGAGTAAAGCTCGAACATGGTTCTACGTGTCGTCGGCGTTAGCGCACCAGGGTCATGCACGTCCGCGCGCAACGCCGCGAAGCGAGAGGGGTTGCGGATATTGGGTGAAACCCTTGAATCCGTGACTACGGCCGCCGCGTGTGCGCTAGCGTTCACTCGCGGACTAGATTCTTGCTGGCTCCCGCCCAACCTGCTGTCTGAACAAAAAGAGCAGCACCCCGAGCAGCAGCACGAATCCGGTGGATATCCAGTAACGGGTCTCCGGCACCTGGAACACCTCCATGACCTTTGAGGAGAAATAAAAGCGCTGACCGACTCGCAATACAATGAACACAATTGCGACCGTGAGCAGGGCACGATATTTCACCGGGTCGGTGCTTATAACAAACAACATGCAGGCGAAAGCGATGAGGAAACAACCCAGGATTTCACCGGCGATCCCAAGCTCCGCACTACCTTCGATGGTCCAGCCCAGAGCCACTGACGCGAATTTGATCGTTAGCTCTCCCGACAAGATGAGTAGCACACCGATGCTGGCGTGATAGAGGAGCATGAACCACAGCAGCGCCTTTCCTGGGAGATAGTCGTTCTTCAAGGGATACCCTCCCCTATGAGGACCTAAGAGGTAAAACCCTGACCGGCAGCGATATCGACGTCATGCCAGCCTCGTGTTGTCCGCCGCGGAGTGCGGACTGCAAGTTGCGTTCTCCCGAACGACGACCGGGGTCTCGTTCAAGGTCAGCGACGCACGCAGATAACGAAATATGAGCGCGAGATAGCTCGACCCGATCACCACCTTGGGCAGCCGCGGCTCAAGCGTCCGCGAGAGACACGGCAAGTTATAGCTAGGGACACGCGGAAACAGATGATGCTCGAGGTGATAGTTCTCATGAAGCATCACGAACGACACCAGCCGCCACGGACGCATGGAGCGCGCGGCAAGCAGTGGGTCGGTGGGGTCGGTAAGCGTGTGCTGAGCAAATGCGCGTAGCTGGGTGATCAACGCAACGATGACCATGGGCACAAACCATGTCCATAACAGCACGTCTCCGGGCACCCAAAAAACAATCGGCGCTGCGAGTACTAGCATGCCCAAATACTCCTGCGCGATATGGCGGCGTACGCTCGCGTTGCCGTGCCAGCAGGCTAGAACCGGGATGGCCAACAAGTAGAGAAAGGCAGCGACCAGCAGCCGTAGTCCGTTCAGAATCCACACCAGCGGTTTGCACTCGACGTAATTCGCGTAGTGGTCGGGGTCGCCTTCGACTCCGACGTTTTTGTGGTGCCGGATATGCAATACCTGATAAGCGGTGAAACTCATCAAGTGGGAGTAAGAAAGCAACACCGAGACTAGCCGATTGATGCCACTATTCTTGAACAGCACTCCATGCATACCGTCGTGCACCAGCAGGACAAAACCATTGAGCCCAAGCGCGGCAAGCAGACTCCCCACACACCACCAGAGAAGGTTTACAGGTTGGTGCGACATCTGCCACAGGATGATGCCGACACCACCGAGCCACAGGGTGATGTAGAAGACGAAGTCTTGGAGGCGCCGCATCAGACGTAGCCGGTGCAGATCTCGAATGCGCTCTTCCAGGCCGAGAAACAGACCCGGCGGCAGCCGGTGAACCAATCCAGATTCGATGCCGAAGGGGAATTGAGTGCGTTGCTTGTAGCTCTTCAATGCTCGTCCTTCGCCCAATCGGTTTGCGACGGGCGTGAACCGCTCACTGAAGTATAGAAGCGTTATCCGTTTGCGCTACTCGAGCAGAGCTTCTTGCGGCGGTTTGGAGATTCGAAATCAATCCAAGGCTCTGCATCAGCTTGATATAGAGGAATCCCGGGTCGACCTCGCCTGCCCGGTGTGACAACTTAGCGGCGCCGGGATACTGGTGATGATTGTTGTGAAACCCCTCGCCACCCGTGAACATAGCCAGCACGCGGGAGTTCGTGGATTGGTCTGGCGTATCGTAGTTGCGATAGCCGTAGAGGTGCCCTAACGAGTTGATAGACCACGCCGAGTGCAGCGTCAATGCGATGCGGAAACATCCCAGCCAGCACACCGCGGGCCAGCCACCCCAGGCATAAAGCAGCGCAAAGATCAGGAACTGTGCTGGGAAGTGGGTGGTTTGGAAAAACTGGAGCAGCCGGTCGCCGGTCAGATCTTTTGGAGCTTGTTGAAACTCTGTCATGCGCTGGCGCTTTTGCCTTTGGAAGAGCCAGCCCAGGTGTGCAGCCCAAAACCCCTCGCGGGGAGAATGGATATCGCGCTCGGTATCGGCGTATTTGTGATGGGTGCGATGCACCGTTGCCCATACCACCGGCCCTGCTTGTCCGGCGATGAGCGCGCAGGTGAGATGGAAGATCTTTAGCGGTAAGACGGAGACGAACGCCCGGTGCGTGATCTCCCGGTGCAGGCACACCGAGACCCCAATCAAGCCGAAGAACTGCCAGGCGGCGATCGTCACGAGTAGCCAGCCCCAGCTGAAATACCATAGCAGGGCAACAAGCGCTCCCGCGTGGATCGCCACGAGGAACGCAACAAGCAACAAGTGGGCACTCAGACGGTTCATGCGCTTAAACTGTAGCCGCCGCGTATACGCGCACGGCACGGTACATCGATGAGTATAGGAGAGTATTCGGACGAGACGTTCCGGCGGAGCGCTTTCCTAGTAACTACTTTAAGCTGGCCCCCGGCAGAGCGATTCGGCTCAAAACCGGTCTATACGATAGGGGTGCAAGTCCACGCTTGGCGTTCGTCCCGTCACCAGCTCGCCGATCAAACACGCGGTTGTGGGTCCCAGGGTCAAACCCAAGTGTCCGTGTCCAAACGCGTAGAAGGCGTTTGCAACACCCGGCGAACGGCCGATAACCGGCAAGCAATCCGGCAATGAGGGCCGATGTCCCATCCATTCGGTGCCCTGCTCGGTACGCAGGCCCGGATACACACGCTGCGCCTTCTTGACCAGCACGCGCGCACGCGCGTAGTTCGGGGGCGCATCTAGCCCAGCAAGCTCAACCGTACCGGCAACACGCAACCCCATGTCCATGGGCGTGATGACAAAGCCCTGCGCCGAGTAGACCACCATGCGCTTAGGCGAGACACCGGGCTCGGGGAGCGTGGTGTGGTAGCCTCGCTCGGTCTCCAGAGGCACGCGCTGACCAAGCCGAGCGGCGAGACATCCCGACCACGCGCCCGCGCAAACGACGAGACGCTCCACGTCGAAGCGCTCCCCACCACCACAAAGCAGGCAACTCGCCAGACCGTCGCGCACCTCGATGTCTTGAACCTCGGTGTACTCGATGCGCCCGCCATCCGCGCAAAACCGCTCGGCTAGACGCTGCACCAGCTCGAACGGATCACCCACATGGTACCAATCGTGCATCAGCACCACACGGGCGAAGTCCGTGGCCATATCCGGGTCGAGCTCGCGCAGCTCGACGGTGTTGACCTCCTCAAAGCGCAACCCATGCTCGCGGCGCAGGTCCCAGGCCAAGCGTTCGGATTCGTACTCGCTCGGGCGGTCGTATACATGGAGCACACCTTCGCCCCGAAACACGTCGTCCACACCCGTCGCGCTCAACAAACGCTGGTAGTCGGGATACGCGCGCCCACACAAGGTCGCCAGCTCGGAGACGACGTCGCGGAAGCGTTGTCCGTACCCCGTGCGAACAAAACGTAGCAACCACGGGACCATCTTTGGCAAGTACATCCATCGAAGCGCGAGCGGACCCATGGGGTCCATAAGCCACCCCGGCACCCGAAGGACTACCCCGGGCGACGTGATCGGGATGATCTCGCCGACAGCAACCCCCCCGGCATTACCAAAGGATGCGCCCTCACCCGGTCCAAGCCGGTCGAGTACGGTGACGTGGAAGCCTTCGCGCTGAAGCTCGAGCGCACAACAAATGCCGACAATACCGGCTCCGATGACCGTGACGCGGCCCATCAAATCAGCTGGAAACCTTTTGCGAAGGGGTCGCGCTCGTCAACGAATATAGTGTTGTAACCGGTCATGTACGCCTGCCCTTCCACGCTGGGGATGATGGCCTGGTGGTTCCCCACCTGCGCCGTGCCTTCGATGCGGCCCGTGAACAGGCTACCGATGATGCTCTCGTGCACGAACTCTTCACCCTCGTGCAACAAGCCGCGTGCGGCGCGCTGTGCCAGTCGGGCCGATGTGCCCGTGCCGCAGGGCGAGCGGTCCAGCCCGGTCTTACCGTAGACCACCGCGTTGCGCGCGTGCGCCCCGCTTGTGGTAGGTACACCCGTAAACATACAGTGCCTTATGCCGCGAATGGACCCATCCTCGGGGTGCACGATATCGAGCCCCTCGTCCAAGGTTGTGGCGAGCTGACGACCCATGCGCAGCAGGTCGCTCGCCGCATAGTCGCTCATATCGTGGAAGTTTTCCTGCGACTCGACGATGGGATAGAAGTTGCCGCCGTAGGCGACATCGACCTTTAAACGGCCAAGCTCAGGGCACTCGAACTCGTGGTCTCTAACGAGCAAAAACGACGGGACGTTTTGGATACGAACCGAGGTGACCTTGTTGCCATCCCGCGCATAATGCGCGACTACCAGACCGGCCGGTGTCTCGAGACGCAGCACACCGGGCGTCTTTGGGCTCACCAAGCCCTGCTCGACCGCAAAGGTAACAGTGCCGATGGTCCCGTGGCCGCACATCGGCAAACACCCGCTGGTCTCGATAAACAACACGGCAATGTCGTAGTCATCGCTGGTTGGCGGGTAGAGGATGCTACCGGACATGACATCGTGGCCACGGGGCTCGAACATCAAGGCGGTGCGGATCCAATCGAACTCGGCCAGGAAATGCTGCCGACGCTCGCTCTGTGTCGCGCCTTCCAAGGGCGGCCCCCCGGAAGCGACTAAACGCACGGGCTCACCACCGGTATGCCCGTCGATGCAAAAGAAGGTGTGATTGCTCATCCGCCGATTGTATTCAAAAGTAGAGATTCTCTCGACAATTAAAAGGTGCGAAGATTGGAAACGCCGCGCCATGATAAAGGAGAGAACGATGAAGCAGCTAAAAGGTGTTTGTGTGCCGGTATGCACACCCTTTGACGCCACCGGTGAAACGGTGGACGAAGCCGCATTGAAAAGGCACATCGATTCGATGATCGAGGCCGGTGTGCATATCATCCTGGTGTGTGGCGGTACCGGCGAGTTTGCCTACCTTCGCAGCGAGGAGAAACGCCGCATCGCCGAGATCGCGAGCGAGCACATCGCGGGACGCGCGGCCTTCATGGTGCACACCTCGGCGATCAACACGGCCGACACCATCGAGTTCAGCAAACATGCGGCCGATCTGGGCGCCGATGCCGTGATGGTGCTGCCACCCTATTTCGAAGGCCCCGACCTTCGCGGCGTGCACTATCACTACGAGACTGTCGCCAACGCCGTAGACGTGCCGATCATGGTGTACAACATCCCGCAGAACTCGGGCATAGACATCACGCCGGACTTCTTCTCGAGGCTGCTCGAGATCGACAATGTCCAGTACATCAAGGACAGCACCGGCGACTTCGTGCGTATCCAGGAATTGTTGCAAACCGGTGGCTCGGTGTTCAACGGTGGCGACCCCATCACCTATGCAAGTCTGGTCGCGGGTTGCCCTGGGTGCGTGTGGGGCTCGGTCAATGCCATGCCACGCGAGGCGGTACAGCTCTACGAGCTGGTGAACGCGGGGAATCTCGGCGAGGCGCGAGCGCTGTGGGAACGGGTGCTCCCGTCGCAGCTCTATTTTTGGACGCATGTGTACAACGCGACGGTGAAGGCATCGACCAACATGTCCGGTCGGCCGGTCGGCCCGTGCCGCAAACCCGTCCTCGAGCTCACCGACACGGAGCTAAGCGAGCTCGAGCAGGCTCTCGCGCCGCTTGGCATCGGCGCGCTTGGCGAGCAAAAAGTCGCGGTTTGACCAGCCCGCTGCACGCCGTGGTGCATCATGCGTGCTAGGGACCTCGGATTGCCCTTTGGTGGCACACCGGGTCCGTATAACGCGATCACCGATGTCGCCGGTGTCGAGGTCGGCTTTTGTACGCTTATCGATGGTCAGGGCGAGCTGGTCACCGGCAAAGGACCGGTGCGCACGGGTGTCACGGCCATCTTCCCGCGCGGGCACAAGAAGGAGCCGAACCCGGTCTGGGCCGGATTCCACGCGCTGAACGGCAACGGCGAGATGACGGGGACGCACTGGGTCGAAGACGCCGGGTATTTTCTAGGCCCGATTTGTATCACCAATACCCACAGCGTCGGCATCACACACCACGCGACAGTCAAATGGATGGTCGACAACTACGCCGGTGCCTTTGGCGAGCACAACGTGTGGGCGATGCCGGTCATCGCCGAGACCTATGACGGCGCGCTAAACGACATCAACGGCATGCACGTACGCGAGCAGCACGTGCTCGAGGCACTGAGCTCGGCGACATCTGGTGCGGTAGCCGAGGGCAACGTCGGCGGCGGAGCCGGTATGATGTGCTACGACTTCAAGGGGGGTACAGGCACCTCGTCGCGGGTCGTCACCATCGACGAGCATCGATACACCGTGGCATCGCTGGTGCAAGCCAACCACGGCCGGCGCGAGTGGCTCACCGTGCTCGGTGTCCCCGTCGGCGCACACCTGCGTGAGCAGACGCTACGCGATGCAGACGAAGGCTCCATCATCGTCATCACCGCCACCGACGCTCCCATGCTCCCGCACCAGCTGCGGCGTGTCGCCAAACGCGCTGCCATCGGTGTGGGCCGAACCGGCTCGCCGGGTGGCAACAGCTCGGGCGACATTTTTCTCGCCTTTAGCGTGGCGAACGAGATGCCGTTGCACGAGCTTTGCCCCGCGCATCTCGAGATGCAGTTTATCAACGACGAGTACTTCGACCCGCTGTATCAAGCAAGCGTGGAATCCACCGAGGAGGCGATTATCAACGCCATGGTCGCCGCGCAAGACTGCCCCTCGCTAAAGCCCCCGGGCCGCACATGCAAAGCCATCGACCACGAGCAACTTTTGGAGGTGATGAAGCAATACGCACGTTTGGGCTAAGCGCCGCGTAACATCTCTGTCACAAACCTGCCTTATTCTCGGAACCTTGTATTCCTCCTCAGACGTTGTCGGGGTTTGACGGTCGCTCTATGGGTCTCAAACCCCCATTTTTCCCCCGCTCAGATTCCACATCTCCATCACCTGCGCGTAACATTCTCGTCACAGTGACGCCTTAGCATTCACGCTGTCGGAGAAACTCAGCCGGCAACCTTGGACCCCCGGGGTTCGTTTTCTACGCTGCCGCCCCCCCACCACTTGGCAGCGTAGCCCCTGCGACGACCCCCGGGGGGACGTTTTTATCTTCGCGAGACTATCCGACGTCAAGGCCTGGCGTCGTTTTTGAAACACTCCACGCACAGCCAGCGCATGGCGCGAAACTGACTTGGGCCAAGCGTTTTCCCACGCCAAATCCCGTGCCAGCTTTGCGTGAGATCATTGCCACAGATACGGCAGCTCGCGGCTGCGACGGGGCGCAACGACCCGTCTGCTTTGCAGCTGTTGCCCGGGTGGTCGGTGCTCACGACAAGACCCGCGCCGGCTTCTTTTCAAATAGCATGTCCGAACGCAGCAGGTCGATGAGGTCTTTGTAGCGCTGATACGAACGCCGAACCAGCGTCTCATCGCGCTGACTGAGACCTCGATTGCGAAGCGCGCGCCTCACCGCGACATCGAGATGGCTGCTACGGTCGAGGGTCCGGTGCACCTGTACGGCGGCGCGAAACTCGTCCTCCCTCACCTTCTCGCTCGGCGTGCCCACCCACAGGTGGAGCACACAGCCGGAATCCACGAAGTACTCGAATGTGCCGTCAATGGCGCTGTCGAGCTCCTCGTAGAAACGTGCGGTTGGTCGACCACTCAGCTTTATCTTGATCATGCGTAGGAAGGCCGCTTGCTAGCCTTCTAAATCCCATATTGCGTATACATTTAGAGGTAGCAAGAATCGTGCACGCTTCACCAAGCTACTGATTGCGCAACGCGTTGACCGCCGAGGGTCGAATGGGATACGGCTATTGTGTAAGAAAATCCGACAGTGACCGGGGTGGCATTTAGCGACGCGCCTCGGCGGGGATCACCGGCGTCTCGGGCGCTTCGTCCGCAACCTTGAACGCAATCAATACCTCCCCCTTCCTCTGCGCTTCCAATATGCGGTTGGTCTCTTTTTGGATCTCGTCGAAGCGGTCGAGGTCGATAGGGTGGCTCTTCGCGAACTCGACATCCGTCCCCGCGTACACGGCGCCGGCGAGACGCTGCCATAGCTCCGGCGCCACTGCGACGTCGAATCCTGCGCGCGCGGCAAACACCAGGCCCGTGCGGTCCGCCGCGGTCTCCATCCGCCCGGCAAACAAGGAATGACCACCGAGCTCGAACAAGCCCGTGTACACACCCGAGAAGGCAAACAGCGCGAGGTCGGCTAATGCGCCAAGCATGGATTGAAACTTCTTTCGGCCCACATGACCGTGCACCGAGTGCGCGAGCTCGTGCGCGATCAACACCGCAAGCTCGTCATCCGAATGTGTCCAGTCCAGCATCGACGAGGTGATCAAGATATTGTTGCCATCAACAAAGGTGCCGACGATGTCGCTGTTTACCACGGCAACGCGGTAGTCACACGCGAGACGTCCCTCGAGCCGGATTTCGAGGTCTGCATCACCGCGTTCGAGGCTGAGCGTCAAGGCTCCGGTACGAAAGGGCTCGGCCATCGCGGACTCGAAGCTCCGGTACTCGAACACGGGATGGGCATCGACGCCGATGATACGGTCACCACGCGCCAGCAAAGGCTCGGTGTCGCTCGAGTCCGGGCGCACGGCCCATATGCGCACGCCGGGCTGCAAGCCGATATCCGGGGCCACGCGGGCGAACTTGGGTGCAAAGGTAGTGCTGTCGACGGCAAAGAAGCCGAAGGTGTGGCGCGTATCGTCGCAAAACTCGGCGTTTGCGGTCCTCAAACGGCTGCCCACGCGCCAGACGCGGAGCTGGCGCTCCAAGGTACGTGTCAACGCCTCGGCGTTTCGAAGTTGAACGTACGCGCTCGGCGTACTGGCGGGCTGGCGTGCGCCCGGACGCGACGGCGTTTGGCCACAGCCCGCGAGCACCAGCGTCGCGACCACCCATGTACTCGTCCGTCGCCATCGTCGTAGCCAAATAGCCAAAACACCCTCCGCAAACAAAAGGATAACTGAATCCTCTGAGGTCGTGTTTATAATACCGCGCGCAGGCGACCGTTATTTGGGGGAACACTGATGCCGCATGAACGCATACGCAAATTCAACACCAAGGAAATGTATCCCGAGCAGCAGCTCGACAACGACCTGTGCATGGCGGTACGGGCGGGGAACCGCGTCTTCCTGCGCGGTCAGACGGGTTTGGACTTCGAAGGCAACGTGGTTGGCCTAAACGACCCCGGGGCGCAGGCCGAAAACGCGATGAAGTGTGTAAAGCTTTTGCTGGAAGAAGCCGGCGCGAAGCTGGAGCATATTTGCAAGATCACCGTGTATATTACAGACCGAACCTACCGCGAACCGGTGTACAAGGTGATCGGTAACTGGCTCAAAGGCATTTTTCCCTGCTCTACCGGGCTGATCGTGAACGGGCTCGCCCGCCCGGAGCTGCTGATGGAGATCGACGTCGAAGCGATTATCCCCGAGGACGAGGCCGCTTAGGTCTGGTGTATTAGTTCCAGCGCGCGCTGGTGCAGCGCTGGCGTGGCCGCGGCGACGACGCGGGTCTTCCCGCCCAAACCCAGGGGCGACCCTTCCCAGTCGCTGACGACACCGCCCGCGCCCTCGATAACCGCCACGACACCGAGAATGTCATACGGTTCCATGTCCGCCTCGACCACCAAGTCGACGTGGCCGGATGCGAGCAGCCCATACCCGTAGCAGTCCGTGCCAAAGCGTGTGAACCGACAGGCGTTGTTGATAGCTTGAAAGCGCAAGTGGTCGTCGCCCTTGAACATGTCGGGTGAGGTCGCGCACAGGATAGCCCCGTCCACATGCTCGCTGCCGCTGGTGCGGCAAGGCTCGCCGTTTAGCATGCTTGGCATGCCGCGCGCGCCCAGCCATCGCTCACCCAGCGCGGGCATCTCCAGTACACCGAGAAGCGGCCGGCCCTCGTAGAGCAAGCCGATCAGCGTACCAAACAACGGTATGCCCGATACAAAGCTCTTGGTCCCATCTATCGGGTCAAGCACCCAGCAGAAACGCGCCCCTTCGTGCTCACCGCCGTACTCCTCGCCGAACACGGCGTGCTCCGGAAATCGCTCACCGATCATCGCGCGCAGGACTTGCTCGGTCACACGGTCGGCGACGGTGACCGGGGTTCGGTCGGCCTTGTCCTGCACGTGCACACCTTGTCGGAAGTAGGAGCGCAAGATCGGACGGGCAACCTCCGCGAGGTCGCTCGCAAACCGGCAAAGCGCAGAAAGCTCGTCGCTAGCCATTGTCATGCGGTGCATTATGGCTGTCATCCACCCTGGGCGACAAATGGGATAAACTCCCATCAAGCTAGACACAACCCCGGAGGGTTGCATGTGTAAGGCCGTTTTAGGACTGCTCGTGCTCGCCGCAAGCGCGGCCTTGTGCCTGGGCTGCGACGACGCGCCCAAGAGCGCCGCGGCACCTGAGCAAGCACCTGCGGAGCAGAGCACCACCGCGCCGGCGCCTGCGAGCGCGGCGAGCGTCAGAGTTTCGGCCGACAAGACACATGCGGTGCAACCCGGTGACGAGATCACGGTCAGCGTCGAGGTGACCGGCTTCACCTTGGACGGGTCGCTAATGGGTCAATCCAACCAGGAAGGCGTCGGTCACTACAGCGTCCATTTGGACGACACCGGCAAAGCCCCGCTCGTAGTGAGCGCTGAGCGCAGTGTCAAGGTGACCATACCGCAAGATATCACCGACGGTTCGCACGACGTGCTCGTGGTTCTCAAGAATAATGACAGAACCCCCTTAGCCCCGCCCGTCCAGGGCAGCGTCTTGCTCATCGTTTATCGCCTCTAAGGCGAATCGTCGCTGAGGCGCTAAGCGCCTGTTAATGTTGACTTGCCGTGCATTCCTCCTGAAGATAGCTTGCGGGAATATTTTCTCATACCAATAAGACCCTGCAGGAGGAAGAACAATGAAACTCAGCGCTAAAACCATCGCCGCGGCTGCGGTCGTGGCAGCGACCGTACTCACCGCGCCGGTGAACGCGGGCGCCCCCGAATCGAAAGACCCAATCGTCATCACCATCCACGACTGGACCGGTCAATACATCACCGCGCACATCATGGGCCGCGTGCTCGAGGAGATGGGATACACCGTCGCGTACCAGCAGGCCGACTACATCGCCCAGTTCGCGGGTCTGGAGTCGGGGGACCTCCACGTCGCGATGGAGATTTGGGAGACCACGGGCAAGCAGGCCATGGAAGAAAGCTTGAAGACTGGCAACACGGTCGACCTCGGTGAAACCGGGATGGTGGCCATCGAAGAGTGGTGGTACCCGGCCTACATGAAGGAAAAGTGTCCGGGCCTACCCGATTGGAAAGCGCTAAACGAATGCGCCGAAGCCTTCTCAACACCCGAGACCCACCCGAAGGGTCGTTATCTCGGCGGACCGGTGACCTGGGCGGGCTTTGACGACGAACGCGTCGAAGCGCTGGGCTTGGACTACGAGGTCGTGCACGCCGGGACCGATGCGGCGTTGTTCGCCGAGGTGCAATCGGCGTATGAGCGGGGCGCCCCGATTCTCGCGTGGATCTACACCCCGCACTGGGCGCCGATCAAGTTCAAGGGTGAATGGGTCGAGTTCCCGCGTTATGCAGACGAGTGTTACGCCGACCCGAGCTGGGGCATGAACTCCGACATGGCCTATGACTGTGGCAAGCCGCGCGGTTGGATCAGGGCGGTTGGCTGGAAAGGCGGTGAGAAGAAATGGCCATGCGCATATCAAGCGGTGCGAAACTTCCAGATCTCCAATCAAGAGATGGGCGGCATGGTTGGCGAGGTGGACTTGGAAGGCAAGAAAGTCGACGCCGTGGTCGAGGCCTGGATCAAAAACAACAAAGCCAAGTGGAGTAAGTGGACCGAGTGTAGCTAAGCGCCACACTCGCCCTCATGCAAACAGCGAAGATTGCCTGTAAACAGGTATGGAAGCTGTTTGGCAGTCAGCCGGGCGATTTTCTCGCACAGCACGACTACAAGCCCAGCGACGAGCAGCTTCTTCGCGCGGGGATGATCCCCGCGGTGCGTGACGCCAATCTCGCCGTCTCTGACGGCGAGATTTTTGTCATCATGGGTCTCTCCGGGTCGGGCAAATCGACCATCGTACGTTGCATGTCGCGCCTCATCGAGCCGACGGCGGGTCAAGTGCTCTTTGAAGACAAAGACCTGTTGCAGGCGTCCGAGAAAGAGCTGACCGAGATCCGTCGCCACAAGATGGGCATGGTGTTCCAGCATTTTGCCCTGCTGCCGCATCTCACCGTGCTCGGCAACGTGGCATTCCCTTTGGAGATACAGGGCGTGGACCGGGCCAAGCGCGAGGCCCGCGCGCACGAGGTGATCGAGCTGGTCGGGCTGAAAGGGCGTGAACGCTACTACCCGCGCGAGCTCTCAGGTGGACAACAGCAGCGCGTGGGTATTGCCCGCTCGCTCTCGGTGGAGCCCGAGATATGGTTTTTGGATGAGCCCTTCTCCGCGCTCGACCCGCTGATCCGCCGGGAGATGCAAGACGAGTTCCTGCGTCTGCAAAACGTACTCAAGAAGACCATCGTGTTTATCACCCACGATTTCGACGAAGCCATCCGCCTGGCAGACCGCATCGCCATCATGCAAGACGGAAACATCATACAGATCGGCACACCCGAAGCGCTGGTGCTCAGCCCCGCGACAAACTACGTCGCCGAGTTCACCAAGGACATCCCACGCGCCAAGGTGCTGACGGCGCGTGCCGTGATGGGCCCGCTCGGCGACACCGCCACGCTTGCCGGGCGCGTGCAAAGCGAAACCAAGATCGAGGCGCTGGCGGAGCGATTCATGGACAGCGATGATGACGTTGCCGTCACCGATCGCGATGGCACACCCATCGGCCGCCTCAGCCGGCGTGTGGTCATGGCGGTCTTGCTTGGAGGAAGCGCCAACGCATGAGCAGCGTCGTTGCCACGCAGCCCCCGAGCAGCGCAGCGCGACACCGGCCATGGCTGTTGACCTGGGCAATTGCCTTGTCCGCGACGCTGGTTTTATATGTGCTCCGCGACACCTGGCCATGGGCGCTGAGCTACCCGCGTGAGTGGACCATCCCGCTGCGCTATTGGATCAGCGATTTCATGAAGTGGCTGGTCAACGACCTCGACCTCGGTTTCTTCACCTTCAAGGAGTTCACACGCTCCATCGCCTGGCTGCTCAGCTGGCCTTTGCTCACCGCGGAAGGGCTGCTGGCATCCGGCTTCGAGATCCCGGTGAGCGATGAGCGCGTGCTCGCGATACCCCGGCTCTCGTGGCTCGCGGTGATCGCGGTGGTGATGCTGCTCGGTCACTACGCCCGCGACCGCGCTCTTGCCGCGCTGGCCGGCGCGTGTTTCTTGTATCTCGCCGTATTCGGCCAGTGGGCAAGCGCGATGCTGACCTTGTCCTCCATCGTCATCGCCGTTCCGCTTGGTGTGCTGGGCGGTTTGTTCTTGGGCATTCTTGCTTTCAGAAGCCGGCGGGCCGAGGCCGTCATCAACCCCATCCTGGACCTCATGCAGACCGTGCCCGTGTTTGCGTATTTGGTGCCGGTGTTGTTCTTGTTCGGCTTTGGACCGGTGTCGGCGATGATCGCCACGATTATCTATGCCACACCACCGATGGTGCGCTGCGCGACCTTGTCCTTGCATCAAGTGCCAAGCGAGATCGTCGACTTCGGCCACATGGCGGGCTGCTCGCGGCGCCAAATGCTCTGGAAAATCTTGTTGCCCTCGGCGCGGTCGACGCTGATGGTGGGCGTCAACCAAGTCATTATGCTCTCGCTCAACATGGTCATCATCGCCTCGATGATCGGCGCCGGCGGTTTGGGTTTCGACGTGCTCGCATCACTAAAGCGACTGCAAATCGGCGAAGGCATCGAGGCTGGTCTCGCGATCACACTGCTCGCCATCGCGCTGGACCGTCTCAGCCAGGCCTTTGCCAACCGGCCACCGCCGCACCACAGCGACAAGCCGCGCAGCCTGCTCCGCCGCCACCCTCACCTGGCGGTGGCGCTCGCGTTTATCGTGGCGACCACGCTTGGCGGGTTGCTCGTGCCCACGATACAAAGCTACCCCGAACATCTACAAGTCACCACCGGACAGTTTTGGAACAAGCTGGTTTCCTGGGTCAATATCAACTTTTTCGACCAGCTCGACGCGGTGAAGTCTTGGCTGCTGCTAAACGTCTTGATCCCCGTCAAGCGCTTCATGCTTGCGCTGCCGTGGGTTGCCGTCGTGGGCTTGGTCGCGCTCGTCGGTTACCAGCTTGGCAGGTGGCGTCTTGCGCTTACGGTGGGGACACTGGTGCTGTTCATGGCAGTAACGGGGAACTGGGAGAAGTCGATGATCTCGGTGTATCTGTGCGGTATCTCCGTGCTCTTCGCGTGTCTCATCGGTGTACCCATAGGTGTTTGGTCGGGCCGTAGCGACCGCGCCCACCGCGTGGTCCAACCGACCATCGACACGCTGCAGACGCTACCCTCCTTTGTCTATCTCATACCCGTGGTCATGTTGTTCCGTGTCGGTGACTTCTCGGCCATGATTGCCATTGTCGCCTACGCCGTCGCGCCCGCGATTCGATACACCAGTCATGGCATCCGGCAGGTGTCAGGCGAGCTCATCGAGGCCGCGCGCGCAATGGGCTGTACACGCCGCCAAATACTGTGGCGGGTACAGCTACCGCTGGCGCTGCCGGAGATCATGCTGGGGATCAACCAAACCATCATGATGGCGCTCGCGATGCTGGTAATCACGGCGCTGGTCGGCACTCGAGACCTCGGTCAGGAGGTCTACATCGCATTGACGAAACTGGACACCGGACGCGGTATCGTGGCAGGGCTGTGCGTGGCCTGTATTGCGATGACCGCCGACCGATTGATCAACGCGTGGGCGGTCCGCAAGAAGCGTGAGCTTGGTATCGCCTGAGTTCCATCACCCATGAGCGCAGAGAGTCTATGAGCGACAAGAGATTTCCCGACAGCGCCCAGGTGGTCGTGGCCGGTGGCGGCATCATCGGTGCTTCCACGGCGTACCATCTGGCCAAGTACGGTTGCCGCGATGTGGTCTTGCTCGAGCGAGCAAAGCTCACCTCGGGCTCCACCTGGCATGCGGCCGGTGCGGTCGGGCAGCTACGCTCCAGCCCCAACATCACGCGTCTGCTGGGCTACTCGGTGGAGCTTTACGAACAGCTCGAGCAAGAAACCGGCCAGGCGACGGGCTGGGTGAAGAACGGTTCCTTGCGCTTGGCCTGCAACGCGGACCGGCGCGCCGAGTACGAACGCAGCGCAACCATGGCCCACTCCTTTGGTCTCGAGTTCGAGATGATTTCGCCGGCGCAGGCGCAGCAAATGGTGCCACCGATGGCCATCGACGACCTCGTGTGCGCGGCGTATGTCCCGAGCGACGGTGTGGCCACACCCTCGGACCTCGCCATGTCGCTCGCCAAAGGCGCCAAGGCGCGCGGTGTGCGCATCATCGAGGGCGTGAGCGTGCTCGATGTAGGCACCCACGCCGGTCGAGTCGATTCGGTAAGCACCACGCACGGCGTCGTCCGCTGCGAGAAGCTGGTCATTTGCTGCGGCATCTGGTCGCGGGCGCTCGGAAGGCGTGCCGGCGTCAACATCCCCATACAGCCGTCGCACCATCAGTACCTGGTGACCGAGCCCATCGCTGGGCTCGAACGACACTGTCCCGCGGTCAGAGACCCGGACCACCTGACCTATTTCAAAGAAGAGGTGGGCGGTCTGGCCATCGGTGGTTATGAGTTATCGCCAAAAGCCTTCGCCGGTGCCACCCCGCCCGATGACCTGGAGTTTCATCTCTTCCCCGAGGATACACGGCAGTTCGAGCCTTTGATGGACGGCGCGCTGCTGCGTTTCCCAAGCCTGGAACACACGGGGGTCAAGCAGTGGTTCAACGGGCTCGAGTCATTTACCGAAGATGGCATGTTTATCCTTGGCGAGGCGCCAGAGGTGCGGAACATTTTTGTCGGCACCGGCTTTAACTCTTTTGGCATCGCATCGGCCGGAGGTGCGGGACGTGCGCTAGCGGAATGGATCCTCGACGGCGAGTCGCCCTTCGACCTTTGGGTGGCCGATATCCGGCGCTTTTCGCGTTTCCACGGCTCCGACCAACAAGTGCGCGCTCGCGCCTTGGAGGGACAAGGGCACCACTACGTCCTGGGTTGGCCCCACTACGAGCACCAGGCCAATAGACCGTTTAGACGCAGCCCACTCTATGACAGGTTGAAGACAAACGGTGCCTGCTTTGGCTCGAAGAGCGGTTGGGAGCGCGCGAACTGGTTTGCACCCGACGGCGTCGAGGCCAAGGATGTTTACTCCTTTGAGCGCACGAACTGGTTCGAGCATGTCAAAGCCGAGCATCTCAACTGCCGCGAGAAGGTGGCGCTCTTCGACCAGAGCTCCTTCGCTAAGTTTGGCGTCTACGGTCCCGACGCGGAGTCGGTGCTCAACCGTATCTGCGCGGGCGACATCGCTCACCCACCGGGGAAGATCATCTACACGCAGATGTTGAACGCCAAAGGCGGCATCGAGTGCGACCTGACCGTCACCCGCATCTCCGATGAAGAGTACTTCGTGGTCAGCGGCACAGGTTTTGCCACCCACGACTTCAACCACATCCAACGCCATACACCCGGCGATGCGCGCGTCAAGCTCGTCGATATCACATCCGCCTACGCCACGCTGGCGTTGATGGGGCCAAGCGCACGCGAGCTCCTGCAGACCATCGCGGAAAGCGACTTGACAAACGAGGCCTTTCCGTTTGGGACCTTCAAGGAGATCTACGTGGGCGGCGCCCCGCTGCGCGCCCTGCGGGTCTCCTTTGTCGGCGAGCTCGGTTGGGAGTTGCATATACCCACCGAATACGCGGTGTCTGTGTACGACCTTCTGTTCGACACCGGTGTAGAGCTGGGGCTGAAGAACGCCGGTTACCGCGCTATCGAGTCGCTACGCCTAGAGAAGGGCTACCGGCTCTGGGGTAGCGACATCGGACCCGATTACACGCCCGACGAAGCCGGGCTCGGCTTCGCTGTCGCCCGGAACAAGAACGTCGCCTTTATCGGATGCGAAGCACTGGAGAGCAAGCGGCAAGCACCGCTTACAAAGCGCCTGGCCACTTTTACGCACGACGACCCCGAGGCCATCCTGCTCGGTGGTGAAACCATCTACAGAGACGGCGAGCGCGTGGGCTGGCTGAGCTCCGGCGGACACGGTCACTATGTAGCAAAGGACATCGGGCTCGGCTATGTCAGACACGAGACCGGTGTCGATACGGACTTTTTGCTCTCGGGTCGCTATGAGCTCGAGATTCGAACACGCAGGGTTCCGGCAACCGTGCATTTGAAGGCGCTGTATGACCCCGCAAACACGCGGGTCAAGACCTAGGGTCAGCGCGTGAAATAGAGGAGTGAGCAATGATCGACCCCACCTGGGACAACAAGAAAATCGAGACGCATCTTCGCCGACTGGACCACTGGTCCGGAGACATAGCGATCGAGCCGCTGGTGGGGGGGCTGTGTAACAAGAGCTTCGTGGTCACCGACGCCGGCAAGAAATTTGTCGCCCGCATCGGCACTGACATCCTGGTGCACGGGATCACTCGGACATCTGTCCAAGCGTCCATGCGCGCGGGCTCCGAGATCGGCGTCACGCCGCTGCTGCGCTACAGCGAGCCCGGTCTCGCCGTGGTGGACTTTCTAGAAGGTGGGTGTGTGCGCCCGGAAGACATCGAGGGACAAGACGCCAATCTGCAGATGATCGTCGACTGTCTCAAACGCACCCACGATGGCTCGGACAAGGTCCGTGGCCCGATGACCTACTTCTGGCCCTTCCAGGTGGTACGCCATTATGCCGCGGTGGGTCGCGAGAAAGGGTCGCGGCTCCGCTCGGAGCTCGCGCGTCTGGTGGACATCGCGAACACCTTGGAGCACGCCATCGAGCCGTATACACCGGTGTTCACCCACAACGATGTCGTACCACAGAATCTGATGTTCGATGGCGAACAGAGAATTTGGCTCATCGACTGGGACTATGGCGGGTACGGACATCCAATGTTCGACCTGGTTGCGGTCGGGGCAAACGCCGATGCGAGCGAGGCGACAGAGCAGCGGCTCTTCGAGCTCTACTACGGCGCGTTGAACGACGGGCTACGCCGCCAGCTGACCGCGTTCAAGCTAATATTGAATCTTCGCGAATATCTGTGGGGTATGGTGCAGGAGGTCACCTCCGACCTCGACCAAAGCGCGGTCGCCGCGTCGATGGCGGAGCTGTACCCTGACCAAGAACAAGGCTACGAAGGCTACACCAACATGAATCGAGAGCGTTTCGAGACGAACTGGGAACGCTACCGCTCGGAGTTCTAAACCTAAAACGGGGACAGTTTACTAATCTCTACCACCACTGTCCCCGAAATAAAGAGGAGGAGTGGACAATGCTAACTTCCGTGAAGGGTCGGTCGGTGATTGTGACGGGTGCCGGGGCCGGTATCGGCAAGGGGATCGCAAAGGTCTTTGGGCAACAGGGAGCGAAGGTGCTGGTTGTCGCGCGCACGCAAAGGACCATCGAGGCGACCGCTGAGGAGATCAACAACGCCGGTGGCACGGCATCGGCCTGCGTCGGTGACGTGTCGAGCTGGGAGGATATGCAAACGGTAGCGGCCACGGCGGCCGAGCGCCATGGGGGCATCGACGTGCTGTGTGCAAACGCCGGCATTTATCCGCAAACAAAAATCGAAGACATGGACCCCGATGAATGGGACTCGGTGATGGCCACAAACTTGAAGAGCGCGTTTCTTGGGATCAAAGCATGTCTCCCGGGTCTCAAGAACAGCGACTACGGGCGTGTGATCTTGACCTCGTCCATTACCGGCCCGGTGACCGGGTATCCCGGCTGGACCCACTACGGTGCCACCAAGTCGGGTCAGCTCGGCTTTATGCGCACCGCGTGTATGGAGGTCGCCAAGTACGGCATCACCGTCAATGCGGTCTTGCCCGGCAACATCATCACCGAGGGCCTGGTCGACCTGGGTGAGGACTATTTGAAGACCATGGCGACCTCCATCCCCCTGGGCAAGCTCGGCACCGTGGAAGACATCGGCAACGCGGCCTTGTTCCTGGCCTCAAAGGAAGCGGGCTACATCACGGGTCAAACCATCATTGTTGACGGTGGTCAGATCATCCCGGAGTCAATCGAGGCGTTACAGGAAGCCTAGGCAGGGATGACGATTGACAACGAATTCCTGACGGCGCTCGTTTGGGGGAGAGTTAGGAGCGCTAGAGGTGCGCGTCGAGCTGGGCCTTGAGGATTTCCTGCGAAGCCTCCAGCGCCTCGGTAGCCGCGGCGGCCTCGGCTCGGCTAAAAAAGCGGTTGTTGCGTACAAAGCCCGCGGTCACGGTCGATTTGACCGCGCGTACGCCACCAGACTCCTCGCGCTCGGTGACCAGCTCGGCGGGCAAGCCGTCCAAGACATGCATCGGTGCCGGCCGCCCGTCGGCAAACCGGGACAAGTACACCTCGCCGCTGGTCGTATCCAAGAAACCCGGTCTAAAGCCGGCCGCGCGGTTGTTGCGACTCACACCGCCGGTGCCCTTGTACAAGCGGTTTTGCTGTTGCAAGAGCTTGCTTGTCAGGAAGCTTGGTGCAAACACCCGTCTCGCATCTCGTCCAAGTGAATTGATTTTCGCAAGCATGTTCTTGCGCCGCCGCTCGTCTTTTGACCTACCAAGGGCGAAGCACAATTCATGCCAACGCTAGAAATCGTTACTACCGGCGATATGGGGGTGACGCCGGTCTTACACGCTTTGCTCCGCAACACCTAGGTTGCTGAAACTCAGCAACAATGGTCACCCGTCGCGCTCGACTACAAAACCTTCCAGACGCTTGCGGTCTTCTTCCGAGAGCGCCACCTTCTTGCGCGTCTCGAGGTCGAAGTACACCGTCACACTCTCCATGGTCGCAGCCAGCGCGCCGGTCTCACAGTTCTTCATACGAAAAAAAGGTGCAATCGAGGAAGTTCCAAAACGAAGCAGCCCGCCATCGATAACCAGCAGCGCCCCTACCCCCTGCTCCGCTTTATACTCGATAGTGCTCTTCACGTCGACAAAGCCGTGTCGAGCCTTGTCGAGTTTGGCACGCGAGAAACCGATGGCCGAGATCAAGTGCCAAAAGGCCTGGTCAAACATTCCCACGTAGTGCATCACCGTCATGTGGCCCTGGTGGTCACAGTGCCACGGGTAAATGACGCCTCTAAAGCACTCGACATAGTCGCTCATAGTGATTAGCCCCCCTCGTCAGCATTGCAGTTCCTGCGCCAGGCCGACCATGCTCTCGCTGACGATGTCAAAATCGTGCTCGGCCAACAGGTCCTTGTCTTGTCCGGGTCCGCACTCCGTCGGCCGGCACACAAAAGCCGTTCGATACCCGGATGCGGACGCCGCGACCAGATCGGAGTTGTGTGCCGCCACCATCAAGCACTGGTCGGGCCGCAAACCGAGCAGTCTGGCGGTGATTTCGTAGGCCTCCGGCTGCGGCTTGTAGTGACCCGCCACCTCTGCGCCGAGCACGGCATCCCAGGGTAAACCGCCCCTTTTTGCCATATTGACCAAGAGCGCGACGTTCCCGTTCGACAGTGTGGCGAGTATGTACCGTTGTTTGAGACGCGTCAGACCCGGGACCGAATCGGGCCAAGGGTCCAGCCGGTGCCAGGCGAGGTTGAGCGTCTCACGCGCGGGCGCCTCAAGCGCGGCCATGCCAAAGCTCTCGAGCACCTCGTCCAGATTCGCCCGGTGTAGCGCATCCAGATTCGACCACTGGACCTCGCCTCGTCGCACGCGCTCCATCGCAGGCTGATAACGAGCCCGCCAAGCGTCGGCAAAGCACGCACCATCGACATCGAAGCCGCACTCGCGTGCCAGGGCGTCGACCTCCGCCGCAATACTGGACCGCCAATCCACGACGGTCCCAAAAACATCGAAGGTCAATGCCCGGATCGTCGTCGGGTCCAGCCCCATCGGACTCCATGGATGCGTTTTTGAAGGCTAAAGCATACTTGGTTGGTCACCCGAGGTCAGCACGGGCGTTGCGCCGAACCGCGCGGTCTTACCGGTCGATGGTGCGAATATACGCGGTGACGTCGTCTATGGCCTGCTCGTCCGGCAGCACCAGCGCCATACCCGCATGGTCTTGCCAAAGCTGTCGTCGCCGTGGGTCCCCCTCGTCGAGGACCTGACGCTACGGGTCTGTCTCACCACATGCCGATTGTATTGCCCGGCCAAGGCACCAAGCGCCTCGCTGCCCTCGCCATTCGCACCGTGACGGGTCGCCTAAGGCACTGGAATACGGAGAGATTGACGTGAAAGAATTGTCAAGGCAAACCGGTCTTGGAGGGGACGGCCAGACCGCAAAGGTATCTGCTTGGCGATGACGACGGCACAAAAACGCTTCGAGGCACTGGTCAACGCGCTGGCCGGCGACATGTTTCGATATGCGTATGCGCTATGTCAAAACCACGCAATGGCCGAGGACCTGGTCCAGGAGTCCTTTATGCGGGGCTGGCGTTTCTTGGGCGACCTACGCGATGAGAGCAAAGCAAAGAGCTGGCTGTTCTGTATCCTGAGACGAGAGCATGCAAGACAGTACGAACGTTTCCAGCCCCCGCTGGACGAGCTGCACCCGGAGCAGATCGCCGCTCACCCACGCGACGAGACACCGGACATCGAGGTGCTGTTGCTGCGCCGTGCGATCCGCGAGCTACCGTTGAAGTATCGCGAGCCGCTGGCGCTGCAGGTCGTCGGTGGCTACAACGGCGAGGAGATTGCGCGAATCCTGGAGGTGCCGCGCGCCACCGTGGACACGCGCTTGTTCAGGGCAAGACACAGGCTGCGCCGGATGCTGCTTGACCATGAGGAACAAAACGAAGCAACGAAGCGGAAGACGCGATGAACTGTATTGAATTTCGCCGCACGCATGCAAGCGCCCCGGGTTCGCCGTCCCGGGCGCATCTTGCGCATGCGCGCGAGTGTGAGTCCTGTCGCGCGTATTTGTCGCGGGCCGGCGAGTTCGAGCAGTCGCTTCAACGTGCCATGCAGGTGGACCCGCCAGCCAATTTGGCCTCGCGTATTCTGCTAAAGCAATCGTTTGAAAAACCGACGCGTTCCGGGGCTTGGCGCCGTGGCGCGTATGGGCTCGCGGCAAGCGTCCTGCTAGCGCTGACGCTCATCGGTGGCATGAGCTACGTGCGCAATCTACCACCGCCGCTCGAGCGCGAGGTCGTGCAATTGATCAACCAAGCCACACACACCTTACAGGCACGAGGCCCGGTGGAGCGTGATAAGCTGGTCGCACAGCTTCGTGCGGTCGGGTTCGAGATCGATGGGCAAATACCGGACCTCACCTTCGTGGGTCCCTGCTACGTGCGCGGCAAGCTCTCGGGCCACTTGGTGATGAAAGGCGATGTGGCACCCGTAACAGTCCTGCTCATGTCCCATGAGACCGTCACTCGACGGGTCCGCTTTGCCAGCGGCGCCTGGCAGGGGGTGATCATCCCGACCGAACAAGGCGCGATGGCTGTCGTGGGAGCGCCCGGTGAAGTCCTCGATGGGTTTGAAGACCGGGTTCGCGCGGCCGTCCGCTGGCCAGCATAACGTCAAAACTATGACACCCGTCTAGTCCCGGCACACTCCGGCGGACGCGGCCAACTAAACCCGGGTCGGCCGCTTGAATACCAAAACCGCAGGGTCTATTCCTACCTACTAGGCTCGCCTTTGGGCCGAATGCCGTGCGCCTAATCATCTGATTTCTATGTTTATTCCAGGATACAAGCTGGAGAGAAAACTCGGCCAAGGCGGCATGGCCGTGGTCTACCTGGCGATCCAGGAATCGCTTCAGCGACCGGTAGCGCTCAAAGTGCTCAACCCAGCGTTCTCGGACACCCCTGCCTTCTCCGAGCGCTTTCTCAACGAGGGGCAGATTCTGGCCTCGCTGCGGCACAGCAATATCATCACCATCCACGACATCGGCGTGGTGGGCGACCTGCACTACATCTCCATGGAGTACGTCGAGGGCAGCGACCTCAGGGCAAAAATCAAGCAAGGTATCAGCCCAGAGCACGCGCTCACCCACGTTTCCACGATCGCGAGCTGTCTCGCCACCGCGCATGTAAAGAACATTGTCCACCGCGACATAAAGCCGGCCAATATTCTGTTTCGCAGCGACGACACACTGCTGCTCACGGACTTTGGCATCGCCAAGCGCATGGATGGTCAAGACATCACCGAAGTGGGCACCACGCTTGGCAGCCCCAGCTACCTCAGTCCCGAGCAGGCGCAGAGCAAGGAGGTGGACGGGCGCTCCGACATCTATAGCGTCGGGGTCATCGCGTACGAGATGCTCACCGGGAACAAACCCTACCGCGGCGCGACCGACATCGACACCATCGTGATGCACATCAACGAACCGGTCCCGCGTCTGCCCGAGCACCTGGGTATGTATCAACCGCTGCTCGACCGCATGCTCGCCAAGCAACCGCAGGAACGATTTGCCAATGCCGCAGACATCGTCGGCTTCATCGAGGCGCTTGGCGAACCCGGAGCAACCCCGAGCCCGGCGGGCGCAACGACCTTTTTCACCCGAGTCACCGAAGACCCTTCCGATGTGCCGGAGGTGACCAAGACCCTCATTCTACGTCCGGGCGATGGAGAGGAGAGTCGAGCCGTTGAAGCCTTTCCACCACCAAGCCCTGGCGAAACGGGTCCGCCGGGGTCACCTTCGATGGCACGACGCGCACTTTATGCCGGTGTTGCCGGCGCGGCGCTGCTTGGGACGCTCGGCGCCTTTGGCCTATATCAGCAGAACGAGACCCCGCCGAGCGCCCCTGGCACCGCGCTGGTCGAGCACCCAGACAAGACCCACTCGCTGCTAAGACGGCTAGAGACATCCCCCAAAGCGACCCTGGCTTCAACCGCTAATAATACGCAGGCTGGCAACGGCCAACCTATCGAGGAGGAGGAACCCACCTTAACGCTCGTCGTTGAGCACCATGAGGTTGTTCCGCAGACACGCTACACCAGAGACCAGCGTCCACCACCGGTCGTCGGGTCGCCGCAGAAGAGCCTGGTGTCCAGCGCGCCAACCCCACCACAGCCGCTAACGGCACCACCCGCCCCGGTTGCGAAGCCTGCCAAAGAGACGGCCAAAGCGCCCGCCGCCGGCGCCAAGGTGGTGGACAAAACACCGCCGGCCCCGGTCACCCAACAGAAACCGCCCACCCCGCAGGTCGCGATGGCGCCACCGCCCGAGCCAAAGGTCGAGCCCGTGGTCAAGGTCGACGAGGCGGAGATCGAACGGCTTCTTGGCAACGCCAATGCGGCCATCGCCGCCAATAGGCTCACCGACCCGAGTGGTCACAACGCGCTGGATTATTACAAAGACGTTCTCGAACTGGACCCGAACAACCCGCAAGCGCAGTCGGGGTTTACACGCATTGGCAACCGCTACGCGTGGCTCGCACGTCAAGCCCTGAGCAGCTACGAAACCAAGTCCGCGGAGCATTACGTTGAGCGCGGCCTAGAGGTCGACCCCTACAACCGGGCGCTGCTCTCGCTGCGAAGCAAAATGCAGGCAACGGCTCGCGACCTCACCATCGTTGAGGGCTCCAACCGTTTCCAGGAGGAGTCGAACGTCTCCGGACGCGAACGCAAGCGTTACAAGCGGGTCGGCGAGACGCCCGGCGCACTGGTCAAACGGATCAAGCGTTTCTTCGACTAGCTTTGCCCTAGCGCAACGCTGGGGACCCACAAATACCCATCCTGGTCCAGCAGATACGCCTCGCGCAAACCATGCGGCTTGTCCATGGCGCCCGCCAGCACCGTATAGCCCCGTGAACGTGCCGCCTGCTCCGCGGCGTCCGGGTCACACCCATAAACGCGAAGCTCGGCACCGATACCGCGCACATCACCCGAGGACAACGAGCCATGCAAGGGATGTGAGTCGTAGGTGTGGTCCGCGTGCAGCATCCATTCGGCACCCTGGTAACGAAACACGGCAAAGTCCTGGTCGCCGTAAATCTGCTCCGCGCCAAGCACCTCACGGTGGAACGCACACGCGGCCACGACATCGCGGACCAGCAAGTTCACCCCAAAGCCGCGCAGCGAACGCCCGTAGCGGTCGGCCGGCATCCAAGGCTCTTTTGTACGGCGGCTAGTCATGCGCTCTCTCCTTGCGAAAAACGCTCCCCCCACAGCGCGTGAAAATGGTGCAAGGGGCCATGACCGGACCCCACCTCCAGCGCGTCCGCGGCGCGGATCGAGGCGCTGACAAAGGCTTTGGCCTGCATCACCGCCTCCAACATGGGTAAACCGCGCGCCAGCCCGGCCGCGATGGCGCTTGAAAGCGTACATCCAGTGCCGTGGGTGTTCTTCGTCGCCACGCGCATGTCGCGCAGGACCCTGGTACCGGCTGCGCCAACTAACAAGTCCGTGCTCTCAACGCCCTCCAAGTGTCCGCCCTTGACCAGCACCCACTGCGGCCCCAGTGCCTGTAAGCGCTCGGCCGCGTCGCGCAAAGCCGTTTCGTTGACCAGACTCTGGTCGTCGAGCAGTACCTGCGCCTCCGGCACGTTGGGCGTGATGATGTCGGCGAGCGGGATGAGACGCTCGCGCAGGGTCGATACCGCGTCGGGTCGCAGCAGCTGCGCCCCGCTTTTGGCCACCATCACCGGGTCCACCACGATCTGTTGCACCGCGTGGCGCTCGAGCGCGTCGGCCACGGCCTCAATCACCGACGGGTTGCTCAGCATCCCGACCTTGACCGCGTCGATACGTATATCGGCAAATACCGTGTCTATCTGGGTTGCGACAAATGCAGCGGGCACATCGTGGATAGCCCGCACCTCGCGGGTGTTCTGCGCGGTCAAGGCGGTGAGCACCGAGGCACCATAAACACCTAGCGCCGAAAAGGTCTTCAGGTCCGCTTGAATTCCGGCGCCCCCGCCCGAATCCGACCCCGCAATGGTCAGCGCATTGGCAATCATCTTCCTTTACTCCACCTTTACTCCACGTCAGCGATTCCCTTAAGCTCCGCGCTCGTTAGACAATCGCGGTCATGGAACGCCCCTGAATTATGCTTAAAGCGGTCACCTTCGACCTCTGGGACACCATTATTCACGACGACTCGGACGAACCCAAGCGCTCGGCCAGTGGTCTTCGCTCAAAGCGCGAGGAACGCCGTCACCTCGTGTGGGCTGCGCTCAATCAAACGCAGCCCATCGCGCCGGAAACGGTGAGCCTTGCCTACGACGTGGCGGACGCGGCCTTCAATCACGTGTGGCACCAGCAGCACATTACTTGGACCGTGGAGGAACGGCTGCGGGTGCTGCTTGACGGCCTCGGACGCACCCTCCCAGACGCGGCCATTGGCAAGCTTGTGCGCGCGCACGAAGAGATGGAGGTCACCGTCTGTCCGGACCCCATCGACGGCATCAGCGAGGCCTTGGAAGAGCTCTCCAAACGCTACAAGCTGGGCGTGGTCTCCGATACTATCGTCTCCCCCGGGCGCTGCCTGCGCCAATGGCTAGATATTCACGGGCTGCTTGGCTACTTCTCCGGCTTTGCCTTCTCCGACGAGGTCGGCCACTCGAAGCCGCACCCGGACATGTTCAAAACGGTGGCCCAGCAGCTCGGTGCCGAGCTGCATGAGATGGTTCACCTGGGCGACCGTGACAGCAAAGACGTCCAAGGACCCCATGGCCTGGGGATGAAGGCCATCTTGTTTACGGCGACGCGTGACCGTGACAAGGACGTCACCAACGCGGATGCCATTTGCTCGACGCATCGAGAGCTGGCCACCATCATCGACCGGCTGGCGGCGCAATCGTGAGCCAAGAGCCGCGGTTCTTGGTCATCGACGGCTACTACAAGTCTGGCCGTGAGGAGCTGGCCGCGGGGGGGGCGTCCGTGGCCGGTGAGCTCTATGCGCGCATGCTCGCGCGCTGCCACCCCGGCTGCGAGGTCGACATCATCTACCCGGCCGACCCCGGGGTCACGCTCCCCGCGGGCGCCGAGCTTCGCGCCTATGATGGTCTCGCTTGGACCGGCTCCAGCCTGACGGTGTATGCCGATGAGCCGGGGGTGCGCGCACAGGTCGAGCTGGCCCGGACCGCTTTCGCGTGCGGTTTACCAAGCTTTGGAAGCTGCTGGGCGGTGCAGATCGGTGTGGTCGCGGCCGGCGGGTGCTGCGCAAAGAACCCGCGCGGGCGCGAGATGGGTATTGCGAGAAAGATCGCGCTGACCTCCGAGGGCCGCGCGCATCCGCTGTACACCGGAAAGCCCAGCGTCTTTGACGCCTTCATCAGCCACGAGGACGAGGTCACGCACCTGCCGCCGGGCGCCATCAACCTTGCCTCCAATGCATTCACGGCGGTCCAGGCGGTATGCATCACGCACAAGGGCGGGATCATGTGGGCGGTCCAGTACCACCCGGAGTACGACTTGCACGAGCTTGCCCGACTCACCTTTTGCCGGGTGGACAAGCTCGTCAAGCTGGGGTTCTTTTGCGACCGGGAAGCAGGCTTGGACTATGTGGCCAAGCTGGAAGCTCTGCACCAGCAACCCGAGCGCACGGACCTTGCCTGGCTGCTTGGGATCGACCAAGACGTGCTAAACGAAGACATACGCCAGGTGGAGTTGCGTAATTGGATCGAGCAGCTCGTGCTCCCGAGCATGCGTCCTTGAGACACCCGCGCGCCACACTGGGAAAAACTCGCCTGCCTGCGTATATTTGCACTCAGAAATTCTTCTCGTTAAAGATTTGCAACATTCTGATTTTTAATGTTAATGGGAGGCTGTCCTGTGTAAGTTGTGAACATGCCACCACGTAAAGAATCCGGGCGCTATAACAAACACTCACGACGGCGCTTTCTGACGTCCAGCGGTGCACTGGGGCTCGCCGCAGCGCTCGGCGGTGCACCCGACACGCTCGCCTTCAACGAGCCGCCACGTGCCGGCGGGCGTTTGCGCCTCGGCGTCGCGGGTGGTAGCACCGCCGATTCGCTCGACCCGTCGACAATCACCGATACCATGGCGACGAACATCTCCTTTGGCCAGCTACGCAACTGTCTGGTCGAGATCGACGCCAACTCCAAGCCGGTACCCGAGCTCGCGGAAAGCTGGGCATCTACACCCGACGCCCGGGTCTGGACGTTCCGTTTGCGCAAGGGCGTCGAGTTTCACAACGGCAAGACCTTCGATGCCGACGACGTGGTGTTCTCGATCAACTACCACCGCGGCGACAGCAAATCGGCCGCCAGCGGCATCGTCGAACCCATCGAAGCCATCCGCAGCGATGGCAAGCACCTGGTGCACTTCACGCTGAGCGGGGGGAACGCGGACTTCCCCTACTTGATGAGCGATTACCACTTGTCGATCGTCCCGGTCGACACCACCGACTTTAGCGACGGGATGGGCACCGGCGGCTATGTGCTACAGGATTTCGAGCCAGGATTTCGTGCCTTCACCACCCGCAACCCAAACTATTGGAAACCTGACCGGGCGCACTTCGATGAGGTCGAGACGATCGGCATCCCCGATGTCACCGCCAGAACCTCGGCGTTGAAGGCCGGCGAGATCGATGCCATGAACCGATGCGAGTTTCGTACCGTGCACTTGCTGCGACGCATACGCGGACTCAAGATTGTCGAGGTCACGGGTACGACCCGTCACTACAGCGTACCCATGCGCACCGATGTCTCTCCATACGACAATTACGATACACGTATGGCACTCAAGTATGCCGTCAACCGCAAGGACCTCCTAAAGCGCATACTACGTGGTCACGGCACCTTGGGTAACGACCACCCAATCGCGCCGGTGAACCGGTATTACGCCCGCGACCTCGAGCAGCGGGAGTACGACCCCGACAAGGCCCGATTCCATGCACGCAAGGCGGGTCTGAAAATCTATAGCTTCCAGCTCTCGGCGGCGGACGCGGCCTTCGCTGGCGCCGTGGATGCGGCCATCTTGTATCGCGAGCATGCGGCCAGAGCCGGGATCAAAATCAACGTCAGAAGAGAACCCGATGACGGTTACTGGACCGATGTCTGGATGAAGAAGAGCTGGTCCATGTGTTACTGGAGCGGACGACCCACCGAGGACTGGATGTTTTCCACCGCCTACGCCGAGGACTCCTCGTGGAATGACACCTTCTGGAAGCACGAGCGCTTCAACCGCCTGCTGCGCGAGGCACGTGCCGAGCTCGATGAGCAAAGACGCGCTGAAATGTACGCGGAGATGCAGCGTATCGTGCGCGACGACGGCGGCGTGGTCATCCCCATGTTCGCCAACGACGTGATGGCCCTCACCCGCAGCCTTGTAACCAGCACACGCGTCGCGGCCAACATGGAGCTGGACGGAAACAAGTGCGCCGAGCGCTGGTGGTTTGCGTAACAAAAGCCGGGTGGCATAAACGCGTGACGCCATGGGTGCGCTGGCGAGCCTGGCGCACCATGAATATACCGAGCTGCTGCTCTCGTCTGTTCCGGAAATGGACCCCGGCTGGTTGGAGACGGTATTGGCGAAACGCCGGGGGCCGAGCGCGCACACCGTATAGGGGTCTTGCGCTGAGCCTCGCTCTGGCGCTTAGCGCGCCGA
>CAJHYW010000113.1_pt1 | contig 35400 bp, 32 predicted proteins | sample 9198811 | NCBI WGS metagenome assembly CAJHYW01 (sample SAMEA7708378, study PRJEB35096) | sediment metagenome | biome: marine neritic benthic zone biome [ENVO:01000025]; feature: sediment [ENVO:00002007]; material: shallow marine sediment [ENVO:03000034] sea grass bed [ENVO_01000059] ...
GAAAGTATCTGCAAATGCTGGTGGCGCTTTTGACGTCAGTCAATTACTTGCTTCAAAGGACGTACTCCAGGAAACGCGGCGGCAGGGATGTCGACGTTATAACGAGACGCGCGCCTATCAGGTGCCCCGATAGGCCGGCTCTACGCGCAGCTTCACGACGGTTCGCTCCGTCGCCTCCTGTACCGTGATGCGGTAACCCGATTCGATGATGGACTCTCCCTCCTTGGGGATATGACGTAGCCTGGCCATCACCAGCCCACCGATGGTGTGCGACTCGGTGGTGGGAAGCTCAGCGCCCAATGCTTCATTGGCTTCGGAGATCGGCAGTCTCGAGTCCATCAGATAAACTTCCTCGTCGAGCATCTCGAAGATGCGCTTGCGTCGTGGCAGGTATTCATCGAAGTCGTAACCCACGTCGATCTCTCCTACCACCTCTTCCAGAATATCTTCCATGGTGATCATACCGATGGCAGAGCCAAACTCGTCCACCACAATGGCCATGTGGTCCTCACGCTGTCTTAGCGCAGGCAGTAGCTCATCGATTGTCTGATACGGCGAGACGTACATTGCGGCCCGCAGGCATTCGTGCAGCGGGCGGTGGGCCAGGGATTTGTCCAGCAAGTCCCATGTCGTCAGGGTGACTACACCGACGATATTGCTGATGTTGCTGCTATACACCGGTAACCGGTTGTAGCCGTGTCGGCGGACCAGGCTGATGGCGTCGCGAACGCTGCCCTGCTCACTGAGGCCCGTCATCTCTGCTACGGGGATCATCGCCTCTCCCGCCGTTGTGTCGGCAAAGCGGATCACCCGGCGGATACGCCCTCGTTGAAAGGCACCGACGTTGGATGCTCTTTCCGCCATTTCCGCCACGCTGCGTATTTGTTCGCGCGTCATAAAAAGCGATTGCTTGCTCGCTTTCCCACCGACCAAACGCGCGATGATGCGCGCCAAGCGGGAGAACACAAAAACAATCGGGTACAGCAGCAGTGAGAACGCCCGCAGCGGATAGACGATGATGGGCGCGATACGGTCGGATTCTTGCTGATAAACGCTCTTTGGTACGATCTCGCCGAGGATCAAGAACAACGGCGTGTAGAGCAAGAAGGCGTATAGGTCACCGCCCGCGCCGAAGTGATGGATCATGACGAGAGTGCCAAGCGTCGTCAGTATAACGGTAGAAATGTTCGTGCCGACGAGGGTCGTCCCAAGCAATACGTCGGGGGTCTGAAACAGCTTGAGCACGAGCTTGGCGCCCCGATGACCTTGATTCGCCTTTGCGTGGAGCTTGATCTTGTCCGCGTTGACCAGCGCGATCTCCGAGCCAGAGAAGAAACCTTTGACCAGCAGCAGCACCAACATGCTGAGTACAATTAAGATCAATTCCATTCTCGTCTCCTGGGTCAGCCTCCGGTCGAGCGTCTGAGTCGAGACGATGTGTCTGCTTTTTGCCGCTCAAGACCCGGTTCAATGGGCACGTCCTCATCGGATTGACCGCGAAGCGTCTCGGCAGCCTCCTCGTCTGGCGAGCCCAGCGCTTCGGACTCCTGCATTCCGTTGCTCTCCGTTGCGATATCGCCAATTGCTACCGGCGCCGCCGTGTCCGTGTCCGTGTCCGTATCCGTGTCCGCTTCCGCTTCCGGCTCCTCGGCAACCTCCTGCGGCGTCCCGCCGCGCGCGATGTGCACCCGTGCGATACGATGCACGTCCATCTCTAGAATCGTGATCTCGACCCCCTCCACGCTCACCTTGTCGCCCACCTGCGGCAACCTGTCGAGGTGTCTAAAGGCAACCCCACCGATCGTCGTCATGCGCGGGTCTTCGATGCCGAAGTGAGTGAGGTTGTTGAAATCGTTTAGCGTCATCTCCCCGGGGACCTCGTAGACGTTTTCGTCCTGCTCCTGGTAGAACTCTTGCCCCCTGACCTCCCCGGAAACCTCCCCGACGATGAAGGTGATCACATCCTTCATCGTGACAAAGCCCTCGACGCCGCCAAACTCGTTGAGCACGGCGGCCGCCCGCGCCTGATTGCTCTGGAAAAAATCGAACATCTCGTCGACTTGCTTGGTCAACGGCACCACGACGGGCGGGTGCATGATGTCTTCCGGCGTCAGCGTTGTGAGGTCTACATCGTCTAGAACCAATGCAAGCACGTCCTCGGCGTGGACAAAGCCCACCAGATTATCGCGTTGTACGCGAAACACCGGCACGCGCGGATGCTGATAGCTCTTGAAGCGCTCCACCATCTCGGGAACGCTGGATTCGATGTTTAGAAAATCGACCCGCGTGCGCGGTGTCATGATCTCCACCACCTCCGTATCACCGGATTCGAGAAGGTTGTAGATCAGCGCGCGCTCGGTGGCGTTGAGCTCGCCCTCCCGGGCACCCGCCTCCACGAGCGAACGAAACTCATCTACCTGTAGGATATTCTCGGCCGCCTTCTCCTCACCGACGATCAACGTCGTCACCCGGTCGGAAACACCACGTATCGCCCAAACTACCGGCGTCACAAGCTTGACCCACAGACTCATTGGCCAGGCGACGACGCCCGTGCTGACTCGGACCGGGTTCGAGACGGCGATGGTCTTCGGGGTAACCTCGCCAAAGAGAAGCAGCAGCGGCACCATGATCAGAACGGTGATGACCCCGGCCCGCTCGACGCCGTAGAGGGCGACCAGAATACCGGCCATATTTGCGGCCGCAGCGATGTTCACGAGCTCATTGCCGCACAGAATTGACATGATCAGCCGGCGGGGCTGGTCGAGAAGGGCATGCAGCGTTTCGGAGTGGCGGTTACGCTCGCGGCGTAGCTTTTGCAGGTCCAGCCGGGAGAGTGAGAAAAGCGCGGTTTCCGAACCGGAGAAAAAAGCCGAGCAGATAAGCAACATCACCTGGAGGGCGATGCGGATGACCATACCGGGCTCGCCCAACAGGGCCGTATCGAAGGCGAAATACGCCTTCAAATCTTCCCAGCCCACGACGAGCTCTTGAAGCAGTCGCTCCATATGCGTCTCTGTGCCTTCGATTCGAAGGCGGGGGTTCGTCAGTTACCGCGTTCACGGGCGGAGAGTGTAGCGACCTTCCTCTGTCGTTGATCTGATCCTAGTCAATACTCAGACCAGGTGAGAGCTTGCGCATTGTAACAAAGGCAGTAACCTTGGCAGCAACAATTGTCCGGAATAATGACCGATGACACGTGAGCTGCTGGTTTTTCGCCATGGGAAGTCCGATTGGACGACCGATGCGTCGAGCGATTTCGAGCGCCCCTTAGCAAAGCGGGGTAGGAAAGCGGTCAAGCAGATGGGGAGCTGGCTGAAACAACAAGGGTATTTGCCTGACTGCATCCTGAGCTCCCCTGCCTTGCGGGCAAAGCAGACGACGCTGCGGCTTTGCCAGGCCGCCGAAATGGACGAGTCGGGTATCGAGTGGCAGCCGACCTTCTATGAAGCAGGGACAATCGCGTTCTTGGAGGTGCTGGCCGATTGCCCGGTGAGCAAGCAACGCGTGCTCATGGTCGGTCACAACCCGGGGCTGGAAGACCTCGTGGATTATCTGTGCGGCGGTCCACTCGAACGACCGATGGACGGGAAGCTACTGCCCACCGCGGCCCTGGCCCGCCTCCAGATGCCCAACGACTGGAGCCAACTCGAACCCGGTTGCGCACAGCTTTTGTCGCTAACTCGGCCACGGGATCTCGAGACCTGAGCGGCCGCAGCGCGGGGGCACGGGCGGTCATGCCAACGGTGCCCGAGCACTTCTTTGTGCAATCCGCGGTCATCCCTTACCGGGTGCGGGCCGACTCGGCGGAGATACTGGTGATTACTTCGCGTAAGGCGAAGCGCTGGGTGATCCCCAAAGGGGTGAAGGAACCCGGGCTCTCAGCCCAGGCCTCGGCCGCGCGAGAAGCGCTCGAGGAGGCCGGTATCGAAGGCGTCGTCTCTGCACAACCGGTCGGGCACTATGAGTACTCGAAATGGGGAGGTACGTGCCGAGTCGCGGTCTTTGCCATGGCGGTGGAGACGGTGCACGAACACTGGCAAGAGAGTTACCGGCGTCGCGAGTGGGTCGGTGTCGATGAGGCCGAGGCCCGAGTCGATGAGGAAGCCCTCAAGCGATTGATCCGGTCAATCCCCGTACTCCTGCAAGACGACCGCATCGCCTGATTCTGGCTTGAACAGCTCGCGAAAGAGCCTGCGCTGCCGCCGTCGCGCGAATTCCTTAAAGCAGCGAGCGAAGCGTTCTCGCTCTTCGCCCTGCCGCTGACGCAGATATTGCACCAGCGACCCTATGGCAATGAGACTCTCGACCGACGCCAGCCCCTCTGCGTGCATCTCTTTAGCAAAGCTTTGAAGCTTCACCTGCTGAACCTCAAAGTCGTTGAAATCCCCGAGGTTGTCCTGAAGCTGCTTCAATGCGCCGATGAGCTGCTGCAACGGCTCGGGAGGGTAGAGGCTTCTAAAGAACTCCAGTAGATAACGAAGCCGCTTGCACCTGATACGCAGCTCGTGTAACGCCTCGGCCGGCGTCGTCGCATCGATTGCCCGTCCATCCTTGTACACGCGACGGTAGGTGCGCCAGATGCGTTGTGAGGCGAGGCTGAGAATGGGGCGCGACGCGTTGGTGCATGATGCGTCATCTCGAGCGCGCCGCTTGACGAGCAGCGACCACTTAGCGACCAGCTCACGGTACCGGTCGCTGTCCAGGGCCTCGATCAGAGCGCGTCGCTCGCTATCATGGTGTCGATGCAGGTACGCGTCCAGCGGCTCGAGGTGCATGCGGGCATCGGCCGGGAGCTCCGCACGGTAGTCGTCCATCTTCAGGAGATAGACATCCATGTCGCGAACCGGGCCGGTCCTGGTACCCAGCCATTTCAACTCCTCTCTTAGATACTGCACGGTTTCGGCGGGGAAAACATGCTTCATCTCCGCGAGGGCGCAACGTGCACGGCGGGTCGCTACGCGGAAATCGTGTAAGAACTCCGTGTCCAGGTCGCGCCGCACGCCATCCTCATTACGCAGGATAGTATCGAGCAGTAGACGATGAATAGCCCGACCCGCCGCCTCCGCGGGCATCGACGGCGAGAGCGCCAGCGTCTGCTTTGGTGAATAGCTGCCGGGCTCCAGCCCGACTGCTTGCAAGCCGAATATCAACGACTCCAACTCCGTTCGCTGCAAGGCGAGCTCTTGCTCGACGAAGTCGGTCGCCTTAGCGAAGTCGTCCAAGTACCCCCTAACGGGAAGCACGCGGCACAGGGGTGTAAGGTGGCGCGGCCTAGCCTTTGTCTCGGGCTTTGATGCGACACCGTGCTGGATTTGCACACGAGCGACCGTCTTGTCGTCTTCGTTGAGAATCCGCAGTGTCTCGCTCTGCGTTTCGATGCATACGAGCTGTAGCAGTCGGCGGACATCGATGATGGGACTGAGCCAGTCACGTAGATGGCCAGGAGGGAAATCCCAGGCGAAGCCAGGCACCTCGGCGCCGTTCAAGATATATCGTCGATTTGCGTCAACCGCATCGTGATGGGCAATACTGAGAACTGTCCGACCGGCCTCGCTTGACGTGTAAAGCCCATACCCCTTGGCGAACAGGCGCCAGTCGAAGGTATCGTAGAATGTCTCCTTGGTAGTCTTGTGCGTGCCCTGTACGCGAAACCGTGCCCTAAGCGCCTGCAATACAGCCCGCGGGCTGGAGGTGTCCTCTATCAAATACATACTTGGAACCATGTTCGGTGTTGTCGACACGGTAGGTTGCCACGCCGCGCTATTCCTTCGATTTTCTTCGCTTCCTTTGCTTGCGCCGCTTGTGCTTTGCTTTATTAGCCTTAGCATCTTTCCCCTCCGACTTCTTGACCTTTTTGTCTTTGCGTTTTTTGTCTTTGCGTTTTTTGTCTTTGCCCTTCTTATCCTTTTGCTTCTTCTTTTCGTCGTTTTTATCCCCTCTTTCTTCTTTGCCGGGAGCGTCGCCCACGGCGCGCGCGGCAGCCTCCGAAAGCCTCCGGGCTCGAACGGCCCCGACACCCGGGATGCTCACAAGGCGATCGTGTGGTGTCTCTGCGAGTGACTCCGCACTACTAATCCCGTGCTCTGCGAGCAATGCTGCCGTACTCGGGCCCACGCCCGCGACATCGACGATGGAAATAACCATGACCTCACCCCTTATTAGCCCGAACGAATAATCTACAATACTAATTCCCTCCTTGCATTGATCGTTATCAGTCAAGCCACCCGCCCCAGCCAATAGATGCTGGATTTACGGTCCGGTCGGCTCCGCGTCGCGATTTTGCTGGCCGTGCGCCATGTGCCCATGGTACTGATCTGGTGTCGCCGATATATGGATATAGGAGCCCGGAAATGTCTAAGTATCAACACATACTGGTCGCGACGGACTTTTCCAGAACCAGCGAAGTGGCCGTGCAACAGGCGGTCGACCTGGCCGCGCACTATGGCGCAAACCTCACATGCTTACACGTGGTCGAGCACTTCCCCGACCACCTGCCGCATTACAAAATAGCTCACGAGGGGATGGACGCCGAGCATTTCCTACTCGACCGGGCCGGCGCAGACCTCAACGACCTGTGCCAAAGGCTTGGGCGTGCAGATGCGCGACAGGAGGTGAGGCTGACCACACACTCGGCAAAATCGGAGATCGTGAAGTTCGCCAAAGAGAATGGCGTCGACCTGCTGATTCTCGGTGCCCGTGGCCGGCGCAACTTGCTCGATATGATAAGCGGTTCCACTGCGACAGGTGTCGTGCGCGCAGCCCCATGTGACGTTTTTGTCGTTCAAGGCCAATAACCCCAAGACTGGTATTGCATCCGTCGCTGTTCCCCCGGGGTCGTGGCGAGTCAGCCGACGTAAGGGGGATGTGTTGATCCCGATCAGGGCGGACTGCGCCACGAGAACCGATCCTGTTCCGAACGGGGCGGCACAGCTCGATGTTTTTGTCAGTGTTGACGCTATTTCGCTTCGGCAAGTCGAGAAACTGCTTTGAAGAGACTCGTTGCACCGCTGCTCGACAGTGTCAGGGACCTGGCGCCGGTCATAATCGTCATCCTTGTGTTTCAACTCCTGATTCTACAGCAACCGCTCCCAAACCTCGTCGATCTCATCATCGGCACGCTGCTCGTCGTGGCTGGTCTTACTTTCTTTGTACAAGGACTCAACATGGGTTTGTTCCCTCTTGGGGAGACCATGGCAAACGAGTTCGCACGCAAAGCCAGCTTACCCTGGTTGTTCGCCTTTGCCTTTGCCCTGGGGTTCGGCACCACCATCGCAGAGCCCGCGCTCATCGCCGTCGCCGAGGAGGCGGCCGAAGTGGCCGCGGCCGGCGGCGTCGTCGCGCAGAACGAGGAAGCCATGGAGAACTACGCCCTGGGATTACGGCTTTCCGTGGCCCTTGCAGCGGGGAGTGCCATCGTGCTTGGCGTCTACAGAATCGTGCGAGGGTGGCCGATTCAGTACTTCATTCTTGGCGGCTACTGCCTCGTGGTCGTGATGACCGTGTTCGCACCCGAGGAGATCGTCGGCATCGCATACGACTCGGGCGGGGTCACCACCTCGACCATTACGGTGCCTCTGGTTACCGCGCTCGGCGTCGGGCTGGCGTCGAATATCAAAGGCCGAAACCCCTTCTCGGACGGGTTTGGTCTTATCGCCTTTGCCGCGCTAGCGCCGATTATCTTCGTCATGGCATACGGGATGTTCTTCTGATGGACATCCTGGTCTCGACCGCGTACACCCTGGCCGGAACGGTCTTCGACGTGTTGCCGATCGTGCTCGTCTTGTTTGGGTTTCAGCTCTTTGTTCTACGCCGCCGGATTCCGCATCTAAAGCGGGTGCTGATCGGATTCTTTTACGTATTGCTAGGGCTCGGCTTGTTCCTGGAAGGTCTGGAACGCGCGCTGTTTCCACTCGGGCGTCTAATGGCCGAGCAACTCACCGCGCCGGACTTCCTCCTGGATGCCCAAGAGTCGATGGAGGCGCTGACCTGGGCGGACTACTATTGGGTGTTCATATTCGCCGCCGCGATTGGCTTCTCGACCACGATTGCGGAGCCATCGCTGATCGCGGTTGCGATCAAAGCAAAGCAGGTCTCGGCCGGCACAGTGACGGTGTGGGGATTGCGCATCGCGGTCGCCATCGGTGTTTCTATCGGCATTGCACTCGGTACCTTCCGTATCGTCACGGGAACACCGCTGTACTACTACATCATCGCGGGGTACGTCATTGTGATTGTTCAGACCATTTACGCGCCCCGTGCGATCATCCCGCTCGCCTACGATTCTGGGGGCGTGACAACATCTACCGTCACCGTTCCCCTGGTCACCGCGCTGGGTCTCGGATTGGCGAGCACGGTGCCTGGGCGAAGCACGCTATTGGATGGCTTCGGTCTAATTGCGTTTGCGAGCGTTTTTCCGATCATGACGGTACTCGGTTACGCGCAGCTAGCCGAATGGCGTGAAAATCGTCAAGCTGACCGAACCGAAGGAGGCTAATCATGCATTTCAAACTAATCATCGCGTTTGTAGAAGACGACAAAACAGCTCTGGTCATGGATGCGGCGCGTAAGGCGGGCGCGACGGGCGCCACCATTATCAGTAACGCACGCGGCGAAGGCGTCGACGCGCACAAGACCTTTTTGGGTCTCAGCTTGGAGACACAGCGCGACATCGCATTGTTTCTGGTTGAAGAACATCTGAGTCGTCACATACTCGAAAGGATCGAGGACATTGGCGAGCTACGAGAAAAGGGGCTCGGCATCGCATTTCAGATCGATGTTGAGGATGCGGTAGGTGTTGCACATCACGTGCAAAAACTGACCTCGGTGGTGGAGGAGAATCTATGAAACCCAAGCATGTCGTCCGTGTCCGCGATGTCATGAAGCCGGACTTCGAGATGATAGACGGGATGAAGACGGTCAGGGTGGCTTTGGAAGCCATGAGCCGGCGGGACATCCATTGCCTGATTGTCGAGAAACGCCACCACGACGACGAGCACGGACTGGTTCTGTTGTCAGACATCGCGAGAAAGATCTTGGCAAAGGACCGCTCGCCGGACCGCGTCAATGTCTACGAGGTCATGGCAAAGCCCTTTATCAGCGTCGATGCGGACATGGATATTCGCTACTGCGCGAGGTTGTTCGACCAGTTCAACATCACGCGTGCGCCGGTGCTGCATGAGGGCGACGTGGTTGGTATTGTCAGCTTTACCGACCTGGTGCTACGCGGCATGGTGGACGCGGAAGCCGCGGGGCAATAGTGAAACACACCGAAAACGGCCCGTATGCACTCATTTTGATGCTAGCGCCACAGGTGCATGCGCGTCGCGTCACGAGGACAAAGCCTGCGCAAACGCAAGCACCGCGCGGGCCAGAGATTCGCGGTCGTCGAGCGTAGTCATCAACGTAGAGGTGCATAGCGTCGGCATGTCGAGCGCACTTGCGCTTGTCTTGTCCATATCGTCCAGAACAAATCCATCCAAGAGCGCCCCATAGTGCTCGGCGACAGCCACGCTGGTTGGCGCTAGACCGAGCTCACGCATTATCTTGTCCGTCGGCCCTTTTATTGCGGCCCCGCCGATGATTGGGGAGACCGCGACCACGGGTGCGGTGCAGCGAACCAGCGCGTCGCGCACTCCGGGCACGGCGAGTATAGGGTCGATGCTGATAAAGGGGTTGGATGGGCAGATCACGACGGCGCACAGCCGCTCGGTCTCCAGCGCTTCGACGAACCGCGGGTTCGCGGCGGCTCCACCGGCGCCCTCGAAACAAAACCCGGTCACCGCAGGGGCACACTGCTCCCTCACAAAATAGTCTTGAAAATCGAGCGTACCCGCCTCCGTCTCGACCCGGGTGCGAACGGGGTCGTCGCTCATGGGTATCAAACGGGCCCGCACGCCCAGACGCCTGCAGAACCGCTCCGTGACCTCGCTGAGCGTGTGCCGCCGCCGGAGCAAACGTGTGCGTTCAACACTGGTCGCGAGGTCGGCGTCACCGAGTCTGAACCAGGTTTCGCCACCAAGCGTCTCCAAGGCGTGCATGAAGTGCCAGGTCTCGTCGGCGCGCCCCCACCCGTATTGTGTGTTGCTGACCCCGGCGAGCGTGTACATCAGCGTGTCGAGGTCTGGAGAGATGTGCAAACCGAGATGCTCGAAGTCATCGCCGGTGTTGGCGAGCACCGTGAGTTGGTCCGCACCCAGCACCCGGTACAAGCCAAGGGCGAGCTTTGCACCGCCTACCCCACCCGAGATAGCCAAGACCTCGTGGCGCTCTAACGGCATCGCGTTCGCTTCCTTCACCGTCCGGCTCAACGAAAGAGGTCCTGCGCTTTGGGTCGTACGAGCACCGAAGCCTTGGACGCCGGACCCGGGTAACTCAGGCCGCGTATCAGCACAAGCGGTGTACCCTGCGCGCCCTCCCCCATGAGCAGCACCGCCGCCGATGCGATTAAGTCGGCAAACCCAACCTCGGTGGTCTTTAGCGGGCGCCCGAACAAGTCGACTTCACCCCGCAGGTCGCGTAACGCGGGGATCCCCGCGGCGCCAAGCGCGAGCCCCACGGTGCCTATACGCCATGCGCGGCCCACGCTGTCGCAAACAACAACGCCGGACGAAACACCAAAGTACGCATCCAATGCGGTCTTGAGACGCCGGCTGCTTGCATCCGGGTCCACGGGCAACAGCAGCACGCGTTCACCGTCGCTTGCGTCTTCGACATTGGAGTGGTCAACGCCGGCGTTTGCCATCACCAGCCCCAGCCGGTGCTGGACCACTATCAGCCCCGGCCGGCAACGCAGCACTTCCGCCGACTCGCGGAGAATAACCTCGACCAGACGCGGGTCCTTCACGGCGAGCTCGGCAAGCTTGCACGCACGCGATGAGGGCGACACGGTGTCGAGGTCCACATAGCGTCCCTCGGCCTTCGAAACGATCTTTTGTGCGACGACCAATACATCATGCGCCAGCGGCACCACCCGCGCGCGCTCCAGTGCGTCGATGAGCACGACACCCAGGTCGTCGCCAGGACGCACCCTTGGAACGCCCGGGATGGCGAGAAGCTGGACTTGCTTTGGCATGGGGTTCAAAGCCGCTGGGAAAGGAGCGGATTGTAACGCGTCCCATGCCGCGGCCGCGCATACGACTCGCCCCGCAGCCGCGTCGCGCACGCGCAACCTTTGGCGGGGCCGTGATTTCCTGTAGCCTGCCGCTTCGAGAAGATGCTCGGAGCAAGAAACGATGCAGCTCGGTATGGTCGGACTAGGACGCATGGGCGCCGACATGGTACGGCGCTTGTCACGCGGCGGGCACGCCTGTGTCGTGTATGACCAAAACCCACAGAGCGTCCGTGCGCTCGAAGCCGAGGGGGTAGCCGGCGCACACAGCCTCTCCTCGCTCGTCGCGACGCTCACGCCGCCAAGAGTGGTTTGGATCATGGTGCCGGCGGGCTCCGTTGACACGGTCATCGACGAGCTTTACGAGCGGTTGGAGGCCGGGGATATCGTCGTCGATGGCGGCAACTCGGACTATCGCGCGGACTTGCGGCGCGCGAAGAGGCTCGCAGCGGCTGACATGCGCTATGTGGACGTCGGGGTCAGCGGTGGCGTGTGGGGGCTCGAGCGCGGTTACTGCCAAATGGTCGGCGGCGACACGGCAAGCGTCCGCCACCTGGAACCTATCTTCAAGACCCTCGCGCCTGGCGTCGATTGCGCCTCACCTACACCCGGCCGGGGGCGTGCGGGCACGACATCCGAGCATGGCTACTTGCACTGCGGCCCGCACGGGGCCGGCCATTTTGTAAAGATGATCCACAACGGGGTGGAGTACGGGATGATGGCGGCTATCGCGGAGGGTTTGCACATCTTGCACAACGCCAATATCGGTCACGCCAAAACAGACTCGGCGGGGCCCACCACGCCTTCTTACAACCCCGAGCATTATCAGTACGATTTCGACGTGGCCGAAATCGCGGAGCTCTGGCGCCGCGGCAGCGTTGTCTCGTCGTGGCTGTTGGACCTGACCGCGCAAGCGTTGCTGGATGACCCGGCGCTCTCGAGCTACCGCGGGCGCGTCGCCGACTCGGGCGAAGGCCGATGGACCATTCGTGCAGCCATCGACGAGGGCGTGCCCGCACACGTTCTGACCGCCGCCTTGTATGAACGCTTTAGCTCGCGCGGCGAAGCGGATTTCTCGAACCGTGTGTTGTCCGCGATGCGCCACGCCTTCGGGGGTCACCGCGAATAGGCGCGGCGATGCGGGTCGAGGTCTATGCCGACCCCGAGGTGCTCGCGCGCGAAGCCGCGCGCTGCATCGCCAGACACGCGCGCGAGTCGGTCACGGCACGCGGTCGTTTTCTGCTGGCGCTCAGTGGTGGGAGCACGCCGCCGCAGATGCTCGCGGCACTCGCGCAGATGGGCTTTCCTTGGGCCCACACACATGTGTTTCAGGTCGACGAGCGGGTCACCCCGGCAGCCGAGCAGCGCAACATCACCCAGGCGCGCCGCTACCTGGTTGAGGGGGGGTTGCTCCCCGATGCCCAGCTTTACCCGATGCCCGTGGAGGATGAGGATCTGGGTGACGCCGCCGAGCGCTATGCGACGCTGCTCGTTTCGTTGGCGGGCTCACCGTCCGTGCTCGACCTGGTGCATCTCGGTCTTGGCAGCGACGGGCACACGGCCTCGCTGGTCCCCGGCGACCCGGTGCTCGAGGTCCAAGACCGCGCCGTGGGCGTCACCGGCGTTTACCAGGGCTGCCGACGCATGACGCTGACGTACCCCTTGGTCAATCGAGCCCGGTGTGTGCTGTGGTTGGTGTCGGGCACCGCAAAAGCCCGGGCGCTGCAGGCTTTGCAAGACGCGGACAAAGACGTGCCCGCGGGTCGCGTCGAGCGGTGCCGCGCTGTCGTGTTCGCCGACCGCTACGCCGCAAACACCCGATAACCCACGCTCTTGCGCTCGCCCTTAGGGTGAGCCTGACCGGACCAACGGCTCCGGGTGACTTCTACGCTCGGTGCGCCGCGCGGGGCGATTGTACACCGGGACAAGCGGACCCGCGGTGAAGGACGCATCCAGACGCGATTCGGGCGCGGGTTGATACAGTGTCGTTCGCTGCATCGCCGTGCGTCCGAGGCGCTGAACCAAGCCCTCGATACGTGCCGGGGTCATCTCCTGCCCATGCGCGCCGCCCGCCGCGCGGGTGATGGTCTCGTTCATCAGCGTGCCGCCCAAATCGTTTGCACCCGAGGCGAGACACGCATCCACACCGGCGGGCCCCATCTTGACCCAAGAGCATTGAATGTTCGTGATGTAGGGGTGTAGTACCAGACGTGCCACCGCGTGCATGAGCACGGCTTCACGGAACGTCGGTCCTCTACGCGCACGTCCGCGTAGATACATCGGCGCCTCCATGTGGACGAAGGGTAAGGGGACAAACTCGGTCACACCACCGGTGCGAGCCTGTAAGCGCCGGATGGTCAACAGGTGCCGTGCCCAGTGCCGCGGTGCATCCACGTGACCGAACATGATGGTCGCCGTTGTGCGCAGCCCCTGCTCGTGAGCCGTTTCGACGACGTTCAGCCACTCGTGCGTGCGTATCTTGTCGGGGCAGATGAGCGCACGTATCTCGTCATCGAGGATCTCCGCGGCGGTGCCTGGAAGCGTGCTCAAACCCGCGTCACGCAGCTCGCGCAGAAAAGCGCCGACCGTCATTCCCAAGGTGCGCGCGCCTTGCCACACCTCCAGCGGCGAGAAGGCGTGTATATGTATCTCCGGCAACGCCTGCTTTAGCGCGGCGACGATATCCAAGTAGGTTTGACCGCTGTAATCGGGGTGAATACCGCCCTGCAAGCAAAGCTCGGTCGCACCGCGTGTCCACGCTTCGCGCGCGCGCCGCACGATCTCTTCCAGGTCGAGATCGTAAGGTCGCCCGCGCAGGCCCCGGCCGAGCCGGCCTTTAGAGAAGGCGCAAAACCCGCAGCGGAAATAACAGACATTCGTATAGTTAATGTTTCTGTTGACGACATAGGAAACGGTGTCGCCGTTTACCGACGCACGCAGCCGGTCGGCCGCGTCGCACACGGCGCCAAAGTCATCGTGCCGTGCAGCAAAAAGCTGCACGATCTCCTCTTCGCTGAGCTCCGTACCCGCCCCGGTCCGCGACAGCAGGTGATCGAGCGTACGCGCCGTGTTCGAAACTAACCCAACAGGCGCGTCGACGGGCTGCATCGGTGTGCCGGCAGCCCAACCGCCCGTCCAGGCGAAGCCTTCCGCGTCCAGGTGACGCCGCACGCGGGGCCGCAGCGCCGGGTCCAGCCAGCGCTCGTCGTCAAGTGCGAATGTGGGGTAAACCGCGAGACGCTCGGTCAATGCCTTGCCGGCAGCCGCTGTCTCGCGCGACAAAAGACTCAACTCAGGCCAAGGCGCTTCCGGGTTGACATGGTCGGCAGTCACCGGCGAGACGCCGCCCCAATCGTTTAGACCTGCCCCGACCAAAGGCCTCAGTACTCCCGGGCTCAAATTCGGCGGGGCTTGAATACTCATCTCGGAGCCCAACACCAGACGCGCCGCTGCGATGGTCCACAAGAGCTCCGAAAGCGCGGCGGCTTTGCTGTTGGCCATCGGTGTCGCCGGCTTGGGGCGAAAATTCTGGATGATGACCTCTTGTATGTGACCGTAGCGGTCGTGCAGCTCCCTGACCGCCAGCAACGACTCGATGCGCTCGCGCCGGGTTTCGCCGATACCAATCAGTATGCCGGTGGTAAACGGCACCGCGAGCTCGCCCGCGAGCGCTATCGTCGCCAAACGTCGCGACGGTCGCTTGTCGGGAGACCCGTAGTGGGGACCGCCCTTGGCGCACAGCCGCTCGGAGAGACTCTCCAGCATCACGCCTTGTGAAACGGATACCCGTCGCAGGGAGGCGATCTCGGGCTGCGTCATCACGCCCGGGTTCACGTGTGGGAGCAGCCCGGTTTCGGACAAGACCAGGGCCGCGGCCTCGCGCAAATACGAAATCGTCGTCTCGTGACCAAGCGCGGCAAGCTCGTCACGCGCCCGTTTGTAGCGAAGCTCGGGTTTGTCCCCGAGGGTAAAGAGCGCTTCCTTGCAACCGGCCGCCTGCCCGGCACGGGCGAGGTGCACCACCTCCTCCAAGCGCATAAACGCCCGTTGCACGGCCCGCGGTGTCGTTGCGAAGGTGCAGTAATGGCACATGTCGCGACACAGCCGCGTCAGCGGGATAAAGACTTTTCGCGAGTAGGAGACCACGCGCCCATGGCCACGGTCTCGTAGCGCCGCGGCCGTGCGCATCAGTGCCTTCGGCTCGTCATAGTTACAAAGTGCGACCGCTTCGGCCGCGGCTATACGCCCACCGTCACGGGCCAAGCGCCGGAAGGTGGATGTCAGGCGTTTGGGCGCGCTCGCGCTCATGTCAGACAAGCGCGCAACCGCCTACGACCTCGGCGAGTATCCAAACCGTGCCAAGAGCAATCGAAGTGATTTCTTTGTTCATACGCCGCGCGGGTATCATAACGTCAGGAAGAATCCGGCACACGTATCGCATACCCTGCTCCTGCGCGGCTTTCGCTACCGGTCGACACAAACCGTGTTAAAACTTGGCTACAAAGCATCCGCCGAACAGTTCGCTCCTCGCGAGCTGCTGGAAAATGCCGTTCTGGCGGAAGAGCACGGGTTTGATTCCATCCTCGTTAGCGACCACTTTCAGCCGTGGCGGCACACGGGTGGTCACGCGCCCCACTCCTTTACTTGGTTGGCGGCGCTTGGCGAGCGCACCCGGCGGGCGACCATTGGCACCAGCGTGGTGACACCCACCTTTCGTTATCACCCGTCGATCGTGGCGCAGTCCATGGCCACGCTCGATGCGCTGTATCCGGGCCGCGTCCTGCTGGGGGTGGGAACCGGCGAGTCCATGAACGAAGTGCCCGCTACCGGTGTGGCCTGGCCCCCATTCAAGGAACGCTTTGCGCGTCTAAAGGAGTCGGTCCTCTTGATGCGGCGGCTCTGGAGCGAAGAACGCGTGAGCTTCGACGGTGACTACTACCGGACAGTGAATGCCACGGTCTATGACCGACCCCAAAAACCCATACCACTGTACATCGCGGCCGCGGGTCCCACGGCGGCACGACTGGCCGGGCGGATGGGCGACGGCTTTATCTGTACCAGCGGCAAAGCCCCCGAGCTCTACCGTGAGACCCTGTTGCCAAGCGTGGAAGAAGGATGCCACAAGGCCGGTCGTCATCCGGACGACCTGGAGCTCATGATCGAGATGAAGGTCTCTTTTGACACCGAGCTCGACCGTGCCATGCGCGACACCCACCACTGGGCGGCGCTCGCGCTGTCACCCGAGGAGAAAACCGGTATCGAGGACCCAATGGAGATGGAGAAACGCGCCGACGCGTTGTCAGTCGAGCGCGCCGCCAGCCGTTGGATTGTCTCGACCGACCCCGACGAGCACCTGGAGCGAATTGCTTCGTACGTCGACCTGGGCTTTAGCCACCTGGTATTTCACGCACCGGGCACCGACCAGCCCCGCTTTCTGGCACTCTATGCTGAGCAGATATTGCCGCGTTTGCGTGCGCGCTATGGCTGACTGACACGCACCCGCCGCGCCGGATGACCGGCGGCTTTTGCCCACGGCGTTGCGGGCAACATTCCGACGACACGACGCGCTCGACGAGAATCCCCCCGCGGGGGGATTGGAGGACGCACCCTATTTGTGCATCGGGCGATGCGCGTCTAAGACCCGGTCGACGGTCGCCTGAATCCCGCTGAGCAATCCGCCGCGGTGTAGATAGTCATAAGCACGCGTGGGTGAGGGTGTTGCGGCAAAGACCGCGAGGTCCTCGGGCGTATCGATATCCAAACCCAAGCCGGGACGTTCGACGACGCGCGGAGCGATTCCAAGCTCGCGCGCACGTTCGAGGTGCGGGATAAAGCTGTTCTCGCCAAAACGAAAAGGCAACACGTTCGGTGGAGAGCAGAGCATCGCGTTGGAGCCCAGCTTGTCGCGTGCCGGTGCGACCGTGACCGAAGGCGCCGGTGCGTGTGCTTGGACGACGGCGTCAATCTCCTCGGGGGTGACCAAAGGTAGGTCGGCGGGTACGCTCATCATGCTGGTCACGTTCTCTGCGGCCAGCACCTGCGCGGCAACGGTCACGGCACCGGTGTGTCCGCGTGGTTTGTCTTCTCCAAGTACCCGCGCATCATACTGCTGCGCAAGCACATGCACAGCCGGGTCACCGGAAACGAGCATGACCCCGGCAAGACAGCGGCTGCTAGACAAGGTGTGAAGAACGTCCTCCAGCATCGCGCGAAAAAGCATGCGCCGTTGCTCCGGCGAGAGCACGGGTGACAAACGCTGTTTCGCATGCGCTAACTGCTTGACGGGGACGACTGCCCAAACCGTTGCTACTCCCGGTGGTCCCTCGCGGACCCGACTCCTGCTCATCGAGTTTCGCGGACCCGTCAGACCGGCGTGTTCGCCGCGTGTTGTGACTTCAACAAAGGGATGACGTCCGCTGCAATACGCTCGAACATCGGGAGCTGCTTCTCGAGCATGGGGTAATAAAGACCGATATCCGTTATCCCGAGCGCGGTCACGCGTTGCACCATATCGACAAAAACATCCTCCGACTCGTAGTAGCAAAACGCGCCGCCGCTGGTACGCGCGCCCGGGTCGAACATCAGGTAAGAACGTCTCAGCGAGCTTGGCTCCCGACCCAAAGCGGCGCAATGCGTGTCGATGGTCGCGACTCTGCCACGCGTCTCTTCGAGCTGCTCCTCGAACGTGGCCGCAAAGCTCAGGCTGTTCCAGGTGTCGGCGTATCGAGCGGTGTAATTCAGCATCACCGGCCCCATGGCCGCGATCACGATAGGCGGTCGCGGCTTTTGCACGGGCCGCGGGTTCATCACCGCGTCCTTCACCTCGTAGAAGCGACCCTTGTAAGTGCTGACCTCGTTGGAGAGCAACTGGTCGACGATGTGAACGTACTCCTTGAAACGCGCGACGCGCTCTTTGACGCTCCAGTTGGGGATACCCATCATGTCGTAGGAAGGGTCGATGGTTAAGCCGATGCCGAGCCCCAGGTCGAGACGGCCATCGGAAATGTGGTCCACGGCGAGCGCCTCGCGGGCGAGCATTGATGGCTCACGCAAGGGTATCTGCGCAACCAGCGGGCCGAGCCGCACGCGCGTCGTTTCTCTCGCCACCGCCGCGAGAAGCGTCCACGACTCGAACCAGGGGCTCGGTGGATTACTCCAGTCCACGAAGTGGTCACCGGTGCCGACGAGGTCAAAACCCAGACCCTCCACCCGCTTGAAACGCGCCAGCAGCTCGCTCCACGAGGCATTTGGCAGAACAAGCGCTTGGAATCGCAATTCATGGTTCATTGTCGTGCTCCTTGGAGGTTGCGACGCCCTTCACCGTCGATGACGAGCTCGGCGTTCCGCTTGCCAAAGGGTCCGGTGGACATGTCATCGAGCAACCTTGTCCCGATGCGAGAGAATACACGACGGGCGGTGACCCATCACAGCTTGCGCGCGAGGATGCAAGACCCAGCTCGGCCGACGCGCCTCGCCATGTTTCGCAGCAGACCATAGGCGTGGGCTATCATGAACGTCCCCATCCCTTGCTCCCCTGAGAGACTCCAATGTCCACAGACTACGATGCTATCGTCATTGGTGCCGGCCAGGCGGGACCACCGCTGGCGGAGCGGCTTGGGAAAGCCGGGTTGAAAACGGCGATCATCGAGCGGCATTTGCTCGGGGGCACCTGCGTAAACGTTGGCTGCATCCCCACAAAGACCCTGGTGGGGAGCGCACGCGTCGCGTGGCAAGCCCGGGAGGCGGCGCGGTTCGGTGTGCTGATCGACTCGCCGGTCAGAGTCGACATGACGCGGGTGAAAGCGCGCAAGGACGAGGTGGCCGGCGCCTCCAATGCCGGCGTCACCGCTTGGGTCCAGGGCATGGAGAACGTGACGCTGGTGCGCGGTCACGCACGCTTCGTCGCATCGCGTACGCTTGAGGTCGATGACCAGACGCTGACCGCCGAACGCATATTTATCGACGTCGGCGCCCGCGCGCGGGTGCCGGACTTCCCCGGCATCGAGCAAATCGATTACCTGACCAACTCGAGCATGATGGAGGTCGACTTCCTGCCCGAGCATCTGCTCATCGTCGGTGGCAGCTACATCGGTCTCGAGTTTGCACAGATGTACCGGCGCTTTGGCTCGGACGTCACCGTCATCGAGATGCAGGACCGCTTGATTGGGCGCGAGGACGATGACGTCTCGGCCGCCGTACAGAAGATCTTGGAGGGTGAAGGCGTCAGCGTGCGTCTTTCCGCCGCCTGCATCGGCTTTGAAAACGGCCCCAAGGGCGTGCGCATGCGCATCGACTGCAAAGAGGATTCGACCCCGCTCGACGGCAGCCATGTGTTGCTCGCCGTCGGGCGCGTGCCCAATACGCATGACCTCGGTCTGGAGCACGCCGGCGTCGAGATCGATGAGCGTGGGTTCATACGGGTCGACGACGAGCTGCGTACCAGCGCCGACGGCGTCTGGGCGCTGGGCGAGGTCAACGCCCGCGGTGCCTTTACCCACACCACGTACAACGATTTCGAAATCGTCGCGGCAAACTTGTTGGACGGCGACAAACGCCGCGTTAGCGACCGCATCCTCTGCTACGGACTCTTTATCGACCCACCGCTTGGACGCATCGGGATGACCGAGCGCGAGGTGCGTAAATCGGGCCGCAAGGCCTTGGTCGGCACCCGGCCCATGGCGCGTGTGGGGCGGGCCCGGGAGTTCGGCGAGACCCGCGGCTTCATGAAGGTGCTCGTGGATGCAGAGAGCGAAGAGATACTCGGCGCCTCGGTCCTCGGGCTGAGCGGCGACGAGGTCGTGCACGCGCTGCTCGATGTGATGTATGCGAAAAAACCCTACACGACCATCTCGCGAGCAGTGCATATCCACCCCACCGTGACCGAGCTGGTACCGACGGTGCTCCAAGGACTCACGCCGCTCGAGACGCGGTGACGCCGCGCCGCCTTTGATGCCGAGGCGCTCTCTCGACCGCATCTCGGCACTCAGGGCCTTGTCCGCCGGGAAAACGGACACGCCCGGTCGGCGAGGTCAACCCCTTGATGCCATCGAGCAAACACCGTCCGGCGCCGTACCTTGCTGCGCCGGTCGTCGCGTGGCGAAACGGTAGCCCCCCTCCGGTAGCCTGTGCAGCTCTTGTGAAAACACGAGCCGTCGACCAGCGGGTCGAGACGAAAGGCGAGCGAACACCACCGCTTTCATTCGTTAAACATTGTTAACTCTTCGCCCAGGATGGTCATGAGCCACCCCTACCTGGGTAACATGGAACGCGCTTAACACGCGACCAACATAGGAGCGGTGCTGTGAACCCTGCCGAAAACCGGACCGTAGAAGAGCTACTGGCCTACGAGATCTCGACCCTGAAGGCACGTCTGGAGGAGATATCGAGAAACGGCAACCAACGCTTTCGCTGCGTGAGCGCCTATCTGGAGAACGCGCTCGCGCAAAGGTCTGCCCGGCTGCAAGCCATTACATCGAATCACGACATTGACCAACGACGATAGGGTCCGCCACATGAATAGTGACGACGCGTTTGAAGACCAACTCGACGACTATTTCAAGAGGCACGCAAGGTCGCTTGCTAGTTGGCGATTTATCACGCGAGACACGGGAATCGAGAAGTTTGCGGTTGAACTCACCGCCATTCTACTCGAACAAATCAATACTCCGAACCCTTGCCCTCGTCCCAGACTCGAACGGCGCGTGGCGTCGATTATCTCTCGTGCCTATCTACAAGGCTGCGACCACGCGATCGATTTTGTCCGCGACGAAGGGTACGAAGAGCTTGCGCAACGGATGTCTTTGCGGGTTTAGAACCCGGCCCGCCTATTGCGCCACGGCGCGCATCGGCTATCGGTGAGTCTATGTATGCGGGCTAGAGCGACTGCACGGGCGTCTACTTCCAGCCCGCCCTGTCCATAAGCTTGACGGCGGCACGATTGTTTTCACCGAGCTTGGTCAACGCCACGTCATCCGCTCTGAAGCTGCCCATCTCCTGCAAGGTCTCCGGGACCGCGACGCCGTCGACGACTGGGTACTCGTTGTTTTCCGCCGCGTACCACGCCTGCGCGTCGGGCGATACCAAGAACTCGACCAGGGCAACGGCGTTCTCGGTGTGTTTCGCGTGTTTGGTCACGCCCACGCCGCTGACATTCACATGCACGCCGCGTTCACCCCCGTCTTGATTTGGCCAGAACACCGCAAGCTTGCTCGCTACCTCACGGTCGGTGGGCTTGTCGCTGTTCAACAAGCGGGCGAAGTAGTAGGTATTGGCAATGGCGAGATCACACACGCCAGCCGCCGCGGCCCGTAGCTGGTCCGTATCCCCACCCGCCGGCGGTCGCGCGAAGTTTGCCACCAAAGCGTTGGCCCAAGCCTCGGTTTGCTGCTCGCCCTCGGCAGCGATCATCGAGGCCACCAGCGACTGATTGTAGATGTTGCTCGAGGAGCGAATACAAATACGTCCTTTCCACTGCGCATCGGCAAGCGCCTCGTAGGTGGACAGATCCCTTGGCGATACCCGGTCTTTGCGAAAAAAGACCGGTCGTGCGCGCTGGGACAAAGCCACCCAATACCCGTCATCATCACGTAAGTGCTCGGGCACAACTGCGTTGAGCACTGCGCTATCGATGGCTTGGAGCAACCCGGCCTCTTTGGCTCGGTAGAGCCGGCCGGCGTCCACGGTAATGAACACATCCGCCGGGCTGGCCTGCCCCTCCGCCTCCAAGCGTTTGAGAAGCGCATCGGCCTTACCCGTGACCAGATTGACCGCGACCCCCGACCGCTCGCTAAACTGCTCCAGCAGCGGCAGTATCAGCTCCTCTTTTCTCGCCGAATAGACATTGACCACCTGCTCGTCGGCAGCGAACGCCCAACGTGTCGCCAGGGCACCGACCGCGAGCGACGCCACCGTCGATACGACCACGAGCGCGCCGGTGAGCGCTTGTCCAAGAGTCTTTGTTTTCATCACTACTCCGCTATGGCGAATTCGCTACTAAGTATGGACGATATCAATAACCAGATGCGGATGCAAATCATTCTCATTCGTACTCACGAGACAGGAACGATAATATCGAACGCGTCCCCAAAGCACATTGATGTTCCCCATGGACAATCATGCGGCGACGTTGTAGGAGCGCCGGCGGGTCATGGCAAAGATCGAAACCTTCATGCGGGAGGCGGACCCATTGTTCAACCGTTGTAGTGCTTCGAGCTCACCCGTATGGACAAACGCGTCAAGGGGTTCCAAATGCACCCCACGACCAAAATCTTCGCCGCTGCGCTAGCGCTCGAGCCCTAGCGTTGTTGATACACTACGAGCAGCATCGACGAGAGGAGCCGAGAATGAGCGAAACCCACGCAGCCAACACCTCAACCATCACCCACAACACGGACTTGCGTAGCGAGACGGCCGCCGTGTTGTCGCGTATCGGTGTAGCGCAGCCGCTCGACAGCGGCGACCTCGGCATCACCAGCCCGATCGACGGCACCGAGATCGCGCGGCTTGCGGCGCATTCGAGCGACGATGTGGACGCCATGGTCGCCGCGGCAAAGACGGCGTTTTTCCAGTGGCGGGTCATACCGGCACCGCTGCGCGGTGAGCTGGTCAGACGCTTTGGCGAGAAGCTGCGCGAGCACAAAGTGGACCTTGGGCGTCTGGTGACCCTGGAGTGTGGAAAGATCCGCTCCGAGGGTGAAGGCGAGGTCCAGGAGATGATCGATATTTGTGACTTCGCCGTTGGCTTATCCCGACAGCTTTATGGCAAGACCATCGCCACGGAGCGCCCGGGGCACAGAATGATGGAGACTTGGCATCCCTTGGGGGTCTGTGGGGTGATCACGGCATTCAACTTCCCCGTGGCAGTCTGGTCATGGAACACGGCCATCGCTCTGGTGTGCGGAAACACGCTCCTCTGGAAGCCATCCGAGAAAACGCCGCTGACGGCGCTGGCCTGCACCAAGCTGCTCGACGAGGCGGCGCGCGGGCTCGACTTTTGCCCCGACAAGCTCTGCCAGGTCCTCATCGGCGGCGGCGAGGTCGGTGAGAGGCTGGTTGACTCCCCCGACGTACCGCTCGTCAGCGCCACCGGCAGCACCCGCATGGGCAAGCAGGTGGGACCCAGGGTCGCACAGCGTCTGGGCCGCAGCATCTTGGAGCTGGGCGGAAACAACGCGATGATCGTAACAGGGTCCGCGGACCTCGAGCTGGCCGCGCGGGCCATCGTGTTTGCCGCCGCCGGCACCGCCGGGCAACGTTGCACGACACTTCGGCGCATCTTCGTCCATGAAAGCCTGTACGACGAACTGGTTGCAAAGCTAAAGACCTACTACGGCAGCTTGAAGGTCGGGAACCCCATGGACGAAGGCGTTTTGATGGGCCCGCTTATCGACCAGGCCGCATTCGAGTCCATGCAAAACGCGCTGGCGGCGGCCGGCGACCAGGGCGGTACCGTGTTTGGCGGTGAGCGCGTGCTCGCCGACGACTACCCCGAGGCTTTTTATGTCACCCCCGCCTTGGTCGAGATGCCACGGCAGACCGCGATTGTGTGCGAGGAGACCTTTGCCCCCATCTTGTACGCAATGCGCTACGGGGAGCTTGTAGACGCCATGGCCGCGCACAACGCGGTCGCCCAAGGGCTCGCCTCCAGCATATTCTCAAACGACCTGCGCGAGGTGGAGTACTTCATCAGCGCGGAAGGCAGCGACTGTGGGCTGGTCAATGTCAACATCGGTCCAAGCGGTGCCGAGATCGGCGGCGCCTTTGGCGGCGAGAAAGACACCGGCGGTGGACGTGAAGCCGGCTCCGATGCATGGAAGGCGTACATGCGCAGAGCGACCAACACGATCAACTACTCAAAGGAGCTGCCGCTCGCCCAAGGTGTGGAGTTCGTGTGACCACCGCACACGCAAAGGCAGGGATAAAAGGCGTCGCCGTCATCGGCCTGGGTAAAGTCGGGTCTCTGGTCGGCAGTCTGCTCAACGAGAGCGGCTTCGAGGTCCAAGGCGCGGACGCGCGCGAGCGCCCCGGTCTGCCTTTCGACGTGAGTTGCCTGGATGTCGGTGACCCGGCCAAGCTCGATCGGCTGTTGGACGGACGCGACGCCGTCATCTCCTGTCTCCCCTACGATTTGAACGTCGCGGTCGCAACGGCCGCCCATCGCGCGGGTGTGCACTATTTCGACCTCACCGAGGATGTATCGACCCGCCAGCAGATCATGAAGTTGAGCGATACGGCGCGCGCGGTTCTGGCACCGCAGTGCGGTCTTGCCCCCGGCTTTATCGCGATTGTCGGTGCCCATCTCACAAAAGGCTTCGAGCGGCTGCGCAGTATTCACCTGCGGGTGGGCGCCCTGCCCCAGCACCCCAGCGGGCTGCTCGGCTACGCCTTCAACTGGTCACCCGAGGGTGTGGTCAACGAGTACTTGAACGACTGCGAGGTGATCAAGGGCGGCAAGAAAATGCTGGCCCCACCGATGGAGCAGCTAGAGACCATCGTCATACAAGGGCTGCCCTTGGAAGCGTTTACCACCTCGGGTGGGCTTGGCACCATGTGCGACACCTACGAAGGCCGGGTCGAGGAGCTGAACTACAAGACCTTGCGCTACCCGGGACACTGCAAGCTGATGCGGTTTTTTTTCCAGGAGCTGCACATGAAAGACCGGCGGGAGGAAGCGGGAAATATTCTGGTCAATGCAAAACCCCCGGTCAGCGAGGACCTGGTCCACATCCACGCCGCGGTGGAAGGTTGGCGCGAAGAGCGTTTGTTTCGCGAAGAGTTTGTGCGCACCTACTATCCCAAGGACATCGCGGGCAAGACCTGGCGTGCAATATCGTGGACAACCGCGGCGTCGGTCTGTGGGGTGCTGGAGATGGTCTCCAACGGCGCCTTAGCCAAGAAGGGTTTTCTCAAACAGGAGGACATCCCCATCGACGCGTTTATGACGACGCGCGACGGGGCGTTGTTCAAAACCGAAACCGACCACCGCTGAGCAGACCCGGCGGCGAAGGGTACTTTAGTGCCGGTGGTCGAGAGACAACCCGGTATCACCGCCGGCAAGACGGTCACGCACTGCGCACCGGCAGCGCCTCTAAACACGAAGGCGTGGTAACGCCAAGCAGCCCTGCGACCGCGGCACACAATGCGCACGCGCGAAGAAGCGCGTGCGCAGGTCTAGCGCAGCGTGCTCATTCTCCGCTTGCGGATGCTTGGTCGACCGCGTCCAGCAAGCCCAGAAGATTTTGCGTGCTCTCAGCGTTGTCACCGGCGCGCCGGGCGTGGTCGACCGCCGCGCGTGCCGCGTAGGGGTCACCGGCGAGATAGCTCAGCGTGGCGACCATAAATGCAGCATCCGGGTCGCCGTCGCGGCGCAGCCGCTGCTGGTACAAACCGAGCACCTCCACCACACGCGCGTTTATGCGCGGGTCCGGGTACAGGTAGCTGAGGGCTTGCGGGTCGATCGCGGCGGCTCTGCGCATGGCCCACACGCCGCTGCCAAGGTCACCGCCGAGCGCGACCGACAATGCATAACCAATCTTTGGCAAACCCGCATGCGGTTGCGTGGTCGAGTCGTCGCCAAAGACCCGGATCGCCGCCGGGTAATCGCCATCGGCCAACAAGGTCCACCCCGATGAGCCACCCGCGGGTGCACGCGTCGGTGACGGCGCGTCCTCGACTCTGACCACATTTTGCGGTGGACTCACGATGGTCGGCGGCGCATACACATAAGGCTCGGTCCTGAAGTAGCCGCCATCGCCATAGTAGCTACGACCATAGCGGTAGCCGAGCCGGTTGGGCCAATAGCCAAAGTGTGGCTCCGAGTAGCGGTACGGGTATGGGAAGGCGGCGATGCCGGCAAACGGGTAGACGCCGGGATGCCTGTACGCGCCGGAGTGCTGCTTCGAAGGGAAACCAAAAATCCCCTGTTTGGCAAACCCGTGCACGCCGGCGCCACCGTACGGCGTCTCGGCGTGGGCCGCGCTGAAAGCAACCATCAAGACCACAAACGCGGTGCTGACAAGTCTCATCGCTTTGCCCCTTGCCTGCTCCATCGGCGTATCCGCGGCAGGCGCCATTTTCAAGTGCAGAAACGCTACTTTAACCCAACTACGCGCACATCGCTCCCGTTTCTTGCCCGAGCGCGACCATCAGACCGACCTCGCGCTCCGGAGACAGCATTCGCTCGATGCAACGTCCTCAACCGGGCTCCATACCCCCGAAACGGGTCCCCCGAGGTTGAAACGCGTGGGTGATAGTGCGTTAATGTGACCCCGGGGCTCATCATGCATCTTGTCAACGAAGAGGTGATAAGAATATGGCCAGCACCAGGACCCTTCAGCTTGTCCTCTCCACTCTGACCCTGTTCGCATTGTCCGGGCCCGCGCTCGCCGACCGCGACGACGATTCCGGCGGCGGTCTGAAGAACTACTTTACACCCGGGACCAAAACCAAGATAACCAGCGGGCAGGACTCGCCAAACATCAACGAGGCCCAATCCGAGGTCTATGACGGCCCCAAGGCGCGGATCGCGGTCTCGCGGTTTACCGACAAGACCCACCATGGGTGGTGGAACCATAGTATCGGCGATGGCATGGCGGACCAGCTTGCAACCGCCTTGTTCAACAGCAACCGCTACATCGTTCTCGAGCGCCAGCAGCTTGACGATGTGCTCGTGGAGCAGGACCTCGGCGCGTCGGGTCGTATTGCTCAGGCCACGGCCGCACAGATTGGTCAAATCGAGGGAGCGGAGCTGCTGATCACCGGCGCGGTAACGGAATTCCAGGGCAATGCCGGTGGCACCCAAGGGCGGGTCGGCGGCGCCGGCTGGGGCGGCTGGAGCAAATGGGGTGCCGTCGTCGGCTCGATCGCAGGCGGTGTACGCAAAGCCCACATCGCCATCGACGTGCGGGTTATCGATGCGCGGACCTCGCGGATCGTGGCGGCCACCTCGGTGGAAGGTGAGGCCAAGGATTTCAACCTCGGCGCCGGACTTGGACATTATTACGGCGGTGGTGCGCTGGGCGGCGCGCTGTCGACCTGGAAAAACACCCCCATCGAGAAGGCGCTGCGTATTTGCATCCAGGAAGCGGTGGACTTCATCGCCGCGAAGACACCGCCGGTCTACTACAGGCATGGGCAGGGGACTGTCCAATCCGCCAAGATAAGCGCCCCCTCACCGACCTCGGCCGCGCTGAGCCGCCCACCCACGCCGGCGTACCCAAAGGGCGCCGTGGTGCGGGTCAAATCGAGTAAGCTCAATATGCGCTCGGGCCCCGGCACCAACTGGCAGGTCGTCAGCGGCCTGGCACAAAACGACCCGTTGCTTGTCTTGGAGCAAAACCAGGACTGGATTCAAGTTCAGACCACTACAAACGTGGTCGGTTGGGTCGCCGCGTGGCTGATCTACCCGGATAACGCGGTTACGGCGGCCGACTTCACCAAGATTGGGTTAGCCGCCGCGCAGCCCGCACCCACCGTGGCGCCGGCCCCCGCGCCGGCGGCGGCACCGCAGCCAGAACCCAAGGTGATGCCGGCCGCGGCCAGCGCGGCACCGGCGAAGGCGCCGGCGTCTGCCGCGTTGGACTTCCAGACCAAACTAAAGAAGCTCAAAGACTTGTATGACCTCGAGCTGATCACCGAAGAGGAATACAACGCGAAACGGGCGGAGATCATCAGCCAGTTCTAGCATCGGCCGACCGGGGTTTGGTGCGCGGCCCCGACGGGGCCGCGTATCCGTAGTCGCTTGCTGTGCCCCGTCCGCCGTTCTGCGCGTAGCGGACAAAAGGGCGCGCGCTGAGGGCTATGAGCTCTTCTCTTTTTCTCCGCTTCGTCTTCGCCGTGGGTGAGGGGGGGCAGATGGTGTCGACATCCATCGCTTTATGAGTACCGTCGCGGCGCCGCGCGGGTCTCGTTGGCTTCAATCCGTGCGCGGCCTACAAGTTCTGAGAAACTACCGGCGAAAAGACCTCGGACCGGATGTTCTGTCCGGTCTGGTAATTTGTCTCGTCTTGATTCCGTCGGCGCTGGCCTATGCAGAGCTGGCCGGTTCGGGCCCGATCGGTGGCCTCTTAACGGCGCTGGCGGCCACGGTGGGGTATTTTCTCTTTGCCACGTCGCGCCACATGAACGTCGGTCCGGACGGCGCCGTCGCGTTATTGGCAGGCGTCGCCATCGCGCCGATCGCAGGCGGCGACCCGGGGAAAGCCTTGATCGTCGGCGCCTGGCTCGCCGTGTTCACGGGCTTCATCCTCATTGTCGCCGGAAAGCTTCGACTCGGGGTCATCGCGGGTTTTCTCTCCACTCCTGTATTGCTGGGTTATCTCAATGGCGCCGCGCTGGTCATCATCGTCAGCCAATGGGGCAAGCTCTTCGGCATCGACCTGAAGGAAGACAAGTTCATCCTCAGGCTCATCGAATGGTTTCAGAAGATCGGAGACACCCACACGCTCACGTTGGTCATAGGGGTCACCGTTATCGCGATGCTGTGCATCATGAATCGCCTTATCCCAAAGGTGCCCCCGCTTGTGCCCGTGTTCTTTATCGCGCTTGTATGCGGCGCCTTTATCGATTTCGAAGCCATGGGCGTGAGCGTCATTGGTGAGGTCAGGGACTTCAAGCCCGAGGGCGTCGGCTTTACCCTGGATCTGAACGACATGGCCAAGCTTGCGGTCGGTGCGCTTGGCCTTTCGATGCTCATCTTTCCAGAAGGGGTGCTGCTCGGACGTGCGATAGCGGAGAAGCATGACTACCAAATCGACCCGAATCGTGAGCTGGTGGCGCTCGGCTCGGCCAATCTCGTTTCCGGTGTGTTCCAGGGGTTTACGGTCGGTGGCAGCCAGACGCGTACACTTCTAAACGACGCCGCGGGCGGCCGCACCCAAGTGGCGAATCTTGCCTCAGGCGTTTTTCTCCTCGTGTTCGTCCTGCTCGCGGCACAGTGGCTTGTGTCTCTACCGAATATCGCGATCGCGGCGATACTCGTCTATACCGGGTTTGGGCTCATCGATATCGGTATCATCCGGCATATGTGGGCACGGCATCGCGAGAGCGGCGTCATCGCGATATCGACCACCGCCACGGTGGTCGTGGTAGGCGTGCTTCCGGGTATATTGTTGGGCACGGTCTTCTCGATCCTGATACTCCTGTCCCAGATGGCACGCCCGCACGATGCGTTGCTCGGTCGGGTCGCGGGTTCGGAGAATCTTCACGATGTCGGCGACGACGAGAAGGCCGAAGGCATACCTGGTCTCGTCGTGTACCGCTTCTATGGTCCGCTGTTTTTTGCCAACATCGGGTTCTTTATCGAAAGGCTTCAGTATTTCATCGACCGTGAGAAATACCCGGTGCGGTGGGTCGTGCTCGACGCAAGAGCGATACCGTCGATCGACTTTACGGCGGCCGAGAAAATTCTCCCGTTCCTCAAGAAGCTGCGTGACCAAGGGTACGAGTTGGCCGTCGCCCATGCACATCTTCCGCTGCGGGAATCTAAGCTGCTTTCGCCCGTGGGTTTGATCCCACAGGATAAGACCTTCGCAACTGTGGCGGAGGCCGTCGCGGCATTCAAGGCCAGTGCAAAGCCGCCCGAGCAAGCACTATGAGAAAGAAGCTCGCCGCTCGGGTGACCGGCGAGAGGCGCTGAAGGAGTTTGCTTAGCAGCATGCCTCCTCGACAGTGCGAAATCCGTAGCTCAACGCTCCGACCATAAACCGACACGCCTTTTGGATTCAGGCAGACGAAGGTTGCGGTATAGCAGTCTGTCGGCCGAAGGTGGCATGATTACCGCCCGGTAAGAGAACAAACTGACGTTATCGACCAGTCGAGCTCTCCATTTGCGGCATGTGGAATTTTCTTGTCAACGCCTGGCCCTGGATCCTGACGATCACCAGCATCTGTTTGGCGATCGGGGTGACCATTCATGCCGTCTTATGGAAGCGCGACATCCGCGCGACGATCGCTTGGACCGGGTTGGCCTGGCTCTCTCCCTTGTTTGGCGCGGGCGCCTATGTATGCTTTGGCGTCAACCGGATCCAGCGCAAAGCAAGCAGTCTGGATCTGCGCAACGCCTGGCAAGAAGAACCCGAGCTGCTTCTGACCGACAGCGGAGTCGAAGAAGGCGAAAGGTGGGCGGCAGAGCATCCTAATCTCGCGGGGTTGGAAATAGTCGGGCAGAACCTCACCGGTAAGCCGCTGCTCCCAGGCAACACCATCGAGCCGCTGATCGATGGCGACGAGGCGTATCCGGCCATGCTCGATGCGATCTGCGGAGCCCAGAAGTCGGTGACTCTGTTGAGCTATATCTTCGATAGCGACCGCGCGGGCAATGAGTTCCTCGACGCCCTTGTCGATGCTGACAAACGCGGTATACAGGTTCGCGTGCTCATCGACGACATTGGCTCGCGCTACAGCCGTCCCAACATGGTGCGGCGGCTCAAAGCTGCCGGTGTTCGCACAATGAGCTTTCTTCCCACGCATTTCCCCCGGTTACCCACCTATGCGAATCTTCGCAATCACCGCAAGATCCTCGTCGTGGACGGCGTTTTGGGCTTCACCGGTGGCACGAATATCAGAGAGGGTCACTGCTTGGGTCTCAACCCACCGTTTCCGATTCAATGTCTTCACTTTCGTCTGCGAGGGCCCATCGTCACCCACTTGCAGGAAGCCTTTGCGACGGACTGGGCATTCGCGGGAGGCGAGTCCCTGTCAGGACAACCATGGTTTGCTCAACCGCAGCGCTCGGGCACTATCTGGGCGCGGGGTATTTCGCACGGGCCGGACGAAGACTTCACCAAGATGGCCGACATCATCTTTGCTGCGCTGTCCATCGCCAAACGTCATGTACGGATCGTCACGCCGTACTTTCTCCCCGACGCATCGCTTGTCCAAGCGCTTACGGTGACAGCCTTGCGTGGAGCGCGCGTCGAGATCTTTCTGCCATCCGACAACAACATTCCACTCGTCCAATGGGCCGCAACCGCGCAGCTTTGGCAGATGTTGGAGAAGCGATGCCGGGTGTTTGTCACGCCACCACCCTTCGACCACACCAAGCTGATGGTTGTAGACGACTACTGGGCGTTGATCGGCTCGACCAACTGGGACCCCCGAAGCCTGAGACTCAATTTCGAGTTCAACGTGGAATGCTACGACCACGCACTGGCGAAACGCTTGAACGAGATCGTCGACCGCAAGGCCCAAGAAGCCAAAGAGATAACGATCGAAGACGTGAATGCTCGCAGCTTCCCCGTGCGCCTACGCGACGGGCTCGCGCGTCTGCTCTCTCCCTATCTCTAGCCTGGACTTCTTATCGCAGGCTGTTCTTCGCCTGGCGCAATACACCAAATAGCACCTATTAAATGGTCTTTTTAGCACCCCTTGTTGGGACCAGCTATTGACTTTCGGCGGTATCGAGCTGCTTGCGGTAGTGGTCGAGCAGACGCTCCCAGCCAAAGTTCCCGATCTCGGACAAGGGCGTGGTGTCCCCGAGAAAAAGAAAGACGGCCCGCAAGCCATCGGTGTGATAGGTTGAGCCGTCGGGCGTGATGCGTGGGTTTTGCGGGGACACTTCCCCAACGCCTTTGACGAAACCAAACTTTGCCAGGGTCTGTGAGTACGCCAAGTCCTGAATCAAATCGTTGCGCGCCTCATCCACATCGGGCTCGACCAGCGTGGCGCCGTCAGCGCCTTCACCAGGCCCGAAGCGCCCGCCGAGCGGCATGGCCACCTGCCCAACCCACACCGGCATATCCCTAAAACGAATCGGTGTCACCCAGAAGCGTGCGAGATGGGGCTGCGCAGGCGTCCACTGGGTGCGCTTGCGCGCGGCCGTATCCTGGGATCGGTCGAACAAGAAACGCGGGCTGACGTCCAAATAGCGGTATTGGCGACGAACAAAGGCGGGGGCGACGGCGTCGATGTCTCCGATGACGACGACGTTGAGCGGTTCCGCCTGCGCGCCGTCCTCGGTCGTTGTACAGCAGGGCAAACGCTCCAATTCCCGGCGAAGCTCGGACTCGTCCTCTACGTGCACCGTCGCCGGCGCGGAAAGCCGCAAGATCAACCCGTGGTAGTGGCCTTCTTCCATGAGCCGGTCAGGCAAGTTGACGATCATGGAAAGGTTTCTGGCATCGTTCTGGCCAACGAGGTCGATGCTGACGAATTTGCTTTCAGTGTCCTGGTTGGTGTAGAGAAAACCGGAGACCGTCGTTCGTGGGTCTATGCGGAGCGGCACCGCGAGTGAGTCGAAGCGGTCGTTGACCCTGGCGTTCGTCTTCGGAGCGAGCTTCGTATGAAAACTAAAGGCCACCTCCAGGGGCGAGAAGTATTCCGGGTCCAGACCCGTCGGCATAAACCAAAAACGTGTGCTGGTGTTGTTCTCGAACTCGAGCCACAGCGGTTGGACCTTCTTGCTCGATAGATCGACGCCGAAGATAGTCTCGCTCTCTTCGCGGCTCGGTACGGCCGCGGATACACGAATGTCATCCTCGACGACGGTCGTGGCGCGGTTGCGTAGCTCCGAAGAATCAAATGCGGGTGGTGCCTCGGATGTGGTGGCACAGCCGCCCGACAACAGCAAGAAGACGACGACGGCGTAGATCCATCTAGGTCCAACTGCATCGGAACTAAAACAGCATCGGATTCGCGAGTTGAGCATCTACTCCTCGATACGCTGCGAAAGGTCTTCAAAGACCATCCCCGGAAGCTCCCAGTCTACGAAGTCGATGTCGACCAGGCTGTGAGGTCTCGGCTCGAAGAACATCACCGCGCGCACGCCATCGGTGTAGTACGGGTCGCCGACCAGGTTGAACCGCGGCTCATCCTTGCTCGCTTTGCCTACCCCCCTTACAAAACCGAAACGCGCCACGGCTTGCGAGTAGGCCAAATCATCGAGCAAATAACCTCGAGCCTCGTCCACATCCGGGTCGATCACATGGGTCGAGATGGTCGGGGACTTGAGCGTGAACTTGACACCGATGTCGCGGCTGATTTGACCGACAAAGACTTCTTTGCCGCGAAAACGCAAGGGTGTGAGCCATATCCTGAGATGGTTGCGCTCGTGTATGGTCCCGCGAGCCTTCTGCATGGCGAGGTCCTGGGGACGCTCGTACACATAGAGCGGGCTGATCGGTGAGTAACGATAGCGTGTGCCGCTCAAGAAGGACTTGATGGTGCGCCAAACCGCCTTCGAATAAATAAGCTCGGTTCCATGCCAGCCGCGCCGAACAAACGCCGAGAACACGTCCGGCCCATCGCCGATGAAGACGAGATTCAAGGGGTCGCCGTTCTCGGTGCCCTTCTTGTTTGTCGTGCAGCACGGTAGCTGCTCGAGCGCGCGGCGTAGCTCCTTCTCATCCTCGATATTCACCAATTTATCCGCGGCATAAAGCGTGTCGAAATCGACCAAGGTGTAGTCGCCCTTGAAATCAGGGTCTACCAAGATAAAGGTGAAGCTCTTCAGGTCCTCTCGCGCGATGAGGTCAACATCGACGGCCTTGAAGGCCTCATCGTAATTGACCAGCACGAAGCCCGACACCGTCTCATCCGCGGGGACCGGGTTGGTGAACTGCAACCGCTCGAAGTGCGCTTTTATCCGCCGGTCGAGCTCGGGGGACGCCGAGGCGCGAAACGCGTAGGTCGCCTCCGCGACGGAGAAATAGTGCGGGTCTAGACCCGGTGCTAAGAACCAGTAGGCCTCCGGGGTTTCGTTTTTGACCTCGACCCAAATCGGCTGCATGTTCTTGGTGGCGAGGTCGTAGCCGTAGAGCTCGAACGCCTCCCATCGGGTCGGCACCGCCACGGTCACCGTGACCCCATCGCGAACCTCGGTCTGCGCGCGGTCTTTGAACGGCACTTCATCTACAGGCTTTGGAAAGAAAGTTGCCGCGCATCCGGTGGTCAGCGACAAGAGAACCACGCAAAACACGAGACACACGGCCGACCGTTGCGCGTAGCTCGCTTCGCCGCCAAAATCGATAAGTCGCAGAGCCATCAAATCGGATCCGAGATGAGCGCACCACCACGGTGCGCAGTGGAAAACCACAAAAGCCGTAGACTGCTTGGAGCCCGCGCCTTTCATTTAGCCGGATGCATACAGATCAGTCAACCATAGGGAAGTCAGGTCCAATTTCTCTTTCGGTCCGCCGCGCTCGTGCACGCGCGCTAAACTCGCGCGAGATGTTGTTTAAACCAGTCGCCCGCTGCATCGATCACTTGGTCCAGCGTGCCGGGCTCCTCGAACAGGTGTGTGGCACCGGGCACGATATCCAGCCGTTTCTCGCAGACGAGTCGGCCGTAGGCGTTCTCGTTGAGCTCGATGACACCGTAGTCGGCTCCACCCACAATGAGGAGCGTCGGTGCCCCGACCTTGGCTAGAACCGGTGCGGCGAGGTCGGGGCGGCCCCCGCGAGAAACCACGGCTGCGACGGACTCCGGCAGATTTGCCGCGGCGACCAGCGCGGCAGCCGCGCCCGTGCTCGCGCCAAACAAGCCAATCGCCAACGCGCTCGTCGTTTTCTCGCTCTGCGCCCAACGAACGGTCTCGGAGACACGTTCGCCGAGCAGGGGAATATCGAACACATTCGCGCGGTCCATCGCTTCGATGTCGGTCAGCAAGTCGAACTGAAGTGTAGCCAAATGGAGTTCATTTAACGCATCGGCTACGTACGTATTGCGCGGACTCAAGCGGCTCGAGCCGCTGCCATGGGCGAAGATAACTAGCCCCCTTGCATCGTCCGGAATGGTAAGTAGACCCTCGAGTCGCTTCCTTCCAATGCGTACACATTGGGTCTCAAGCGTTGCTATTTGCTCACCCATTGGCACCTGCCTCGTTTAAGAAGAACCTTGGCGAAACATGCTAACGGGGTTCGTCGCCGGTACCTTTGACTGGCATCATTTGCATGATGTTTTTTGCCAGGCGCAACGCTTCGAACCACATGTTGTGAGTGCCTCGATATTGTGGTCCAGTGCCGAGGCAGCGACGGAGACAATGCAATGACCAGACATTTCGAGACGCCATTGGTGGACGCCGACCCGCTTGTCGCCGCCGCGCTAGCGAACGAGAAGTTACGTCAACAAACGCAGATTGAGCTGATTGCCTCGGAGAACATCGTCAGCAAGGCGGTGCTGGAGGCCCTCGGTCATGAGATGACAAACAAGACGCTCGAAGGCTATCCGGGTCATCGCTTTCATGGCGGCGGTCAATTCGTGGATGTCGTCGAGCAGGCGGCCATCGACCGGGCCAAGACGCTTTTTGGCGCCGCGTATGCCAACGTGCAACCCCATTCAGGCGTGCAGGCGAACCAAGC
>CAJHYW010000108.1_pt1 | contig 35390 bp, 38 predicted proteins | sample 9198811 | NCBI WGS metagenome assembly CAJHYW01 (sample SAMEA7708378, study PRJEB35096) | sediment metagenome | biome: marine neritic benthic zone biome [ENVO:01000025]; feature: sediment [ENVO:00002007]; material: shallow marine sediment [ENVO:03000034] sea grass bed [ENVO_01000059] ...
GCTACTCCTCGGCTGCACGCGCTATTGGAAGAAATGCCGGGTGACATCGTCGGCGCAAAACACGTCACGGATCATGAGCGGGCGCATCCCACGCAGGGCGAAGTGTTTGGTCAGCGTTTGCCTCCATTGCGTCGCGTTTCTCCTCAGTGTGTCACGGAGCCCCGGACGCATGAACACCGTGCGCTCGACCCCCGTCTCCAAGTCTCTGACGCGGGTGATGCCAAAGGCGGGCGTACGGTCGAACTCGGCGCTCGAGCTGATGACTGTCGGGACCACCACATGTTTGGAGAAGCTGTCGAGTAGCCGTTCCAAGAAGGGTCGGTCAAAGAAAAAATCGGAAACCAGAAACACGAGTGAGGTTTTTTTGCCGACGAGACGTGCCGCATGCAACAGTCCCGAAGCCGTGCTTCCACCGGCATCAAACCCGCGCAGCCGGTTGGCCATCTCCATGCCCGCACCCCTCGCGTAGGTGAGCGGTTGTAGCAGCTCGGTGCGGAGGCCTTCGTCGCAGGCTATGAGCCCGAAGGGGTCTCCGGTCCTAAACGCCGAGTAACCAAGCGATGCTACAAAGCTCGCGGCGAGCGAGAGCTTCGTCACTCGTTCGCCAAAGCCCATGGATGCGGACACATCGCAAACGGCGAACACAGGCAGGATGCTCGGCTCGTTGTTGAGTCGTACCATGAGTCTGCGCATAGGGTCGCGCAGGCTCGCGCGCAGGTCCAAGCGGCGCGGGTCACCGCCTTCATGCAGGGCAACAAATTCACGGAACTCGACTCCGCTGCCTCGATGTCTACTGCGGTGGCTCCCCGGGACGCCACCGCGCACACGGTGACGGACTCGGTAGTGAAACTCCTCGATATGCATTCGCAGCGCGGGCGCGGTCACTCACTCAAGGAGCGGAGACATGGCGCAGGATGGCCGCGACGAAGTCGCCAGAAAGCCGCTCGCGACGAAGCTCGTACACGGGGGAGAAGAAGATGCGATGAGCGATGCACGGCGCGTAGACGGCATGCAGGTCCTCGGGCACTACCGTAGTCCTGCCATCGAGCCAGGCCGCCACCCTCGCCGAGCGCATGAGCATGCTCATTCCACGCGGACTCACGCCGGCCAGAACCAGGCCCGACATGTCCACGTCATCCAGCGTGATGTTGAAACGTTTGGGCTCGCGGGTGGCGCGGCACAGGTTGAAGGCATAGTCTTCCAGCGCCGCGGTGCTACGTACCGCTTGCTGGATCAGGGCACCGACCTGATTTAGCTCGTCGTAGGCAACGACACCCGGTTGAACGCGGTCGATCAAGCTGTCGACATCATGGAAGCTCGGGTCCAGCATCAGCCTGCTTTGCAGCTCGGCGTCCGGTGGGATGTCGATGCTTAGCTCCATTATGAAGCGGTCACGCGCCGCCGCCGGAATCTCGAAAGTCTCTTCTTTTTCCACCCGGTTGCGGTCGGCGAACACCTGTAGGTGCGGAAAGTGGTACTCGCGGTTGAAGGCGCTGAGGGTGCGTTCCGCCATGACTCGTAACAGCAGGGAGTGCACATGCGGCCGTGCTCGGTTGATCTCGTTGAAAAAGAAGATGGCGAGTGCCTCACCATGCTTCAACACCGGGCCAGGCGCCACTCGCGGTTGTCCATCCTCGGTGACGTACGGGTGATAAATTAGGTCACTCGGCATCAAATCGACCGTGCCCTCCACGCGTTCGTATCGGCCCCCGATGCCGCGCGCGAATGCGCGTAACAGCGTCGTCTTGCCTACGCCAACGTCACCCTCTAGCAACACATGGCCACGGCTGAACACCGCTATGTTCAACAAGCGCACGGCGTAGGACTGACCGAGGACGACGCCGTTGACCTGGGCTTCCAGCCCTAGAGCGCGTGCCCGCCAGTCCTCGAGCTGGGTGTCGCTCAGGTCTCGCCCGGTGGCCGCTCCAGACACTTCCAAGGAAGACGACGCGTCGCCCATATGCTGCATGTGCTCATCCGTATCGAAAGACCCCTGGACTTGGGGTCTTGTCCCGCAATCCGAGGCGCTGAGCCCACCACGCAATCCACACGTGTTGTGCACGCAGCCGTTAAGTGTGCCAAAGCCTTTGCACCGGTCAAGAAGACTGGCCACCCGCCCGAGGCACCCGTCGGCGCAATTCTACTCAAAATGACCGCTCGCCCGCATTGTGGACAACGGGGCCCGTTAGGGGACGACTCGCCATCATGCGGCCCGTCTATCCTTTGCGGCCCGGCGGGTCATTGCTCGCCTGGAAAAGCCTTTCCGCGATTAAACCGGTGTCTCGCTCCCGGAGGCGCGGCAAAATGGAAACTGTGAACCGAGTGGTAAACCGCATCGTGGGCAACTCAATCGGCACGACGTGGGTGTGGTTAGAGGCTACGCTTCATGGATGAGCAGGCGCACTTATCAAGACATAATCGCTGAATATAAAGCACGAGCGCAGGCTCGTCAGGCACGACCCGTGATGCCAAGCAGGCCGTCGCCCGAGGTGGTCCAGACACCGCCGGTCAGCGAGCCGGAACCCGCAAAGGATTCCATCCCTCAGCTAAGCAATACCCTACGGGGACCCTGCAAAATCTTCATAATAGAAGGTAAGAACCAACCCTACCCGAGTGACTGGGATTGCTTCTTCGGCTGAGCGCAGACCGTCCCGACCAGAATACTCTAGACTCCGCAAGACAAGGCAGATTGGACGACGCGTTTGCGCTGCTAGTTCGGATTGCGCGCCGTCACCTTCCATGAGCTGGACTCCATCACGATGCCCTCTTCGGTCTGGTAACGGGCGAGTTCCGCCGTCAGCGCCGCCTCGATGGCTTCGCGTTGTCCCTCGGCGCTAGCTCCTGCTTCGCGAAATACCTCGCCGGCGGGTCCGAGCGCGAGCTGGAAACCGATGGCATCTTCCGTGGCTCGTCCCACCATCAACGGGGCATCCACGCGCTCGAAGTCTATCGCCTCGTATCCGGCGATCTCGAGCTGCTTGGTCACCATCGTCTCGTCTGCCATGGAGAAGGGTCCAGGTCCACAGGTCCGCGCATCGTCGCCCGGCGGCGGCAAGAAACCGAGCACCACTTCCTTTGGCAGTCCAAGCCACGGGTTGTCCTCGATGATGCGCCACACAATCATGGTCATGGTGCCGCCGGGTCGAAGCGCCGTGCGCATGTTACGCAGACCCCCCACCGGATTTTCGAAGAATTGCGTCCCAAAGCGCGCAAAGCAGAAATCGTACTCGGGTTCGAAGGGATAGCATTGCGCATCTCCCTCGATAAACTCCACGTTGTCGACACCCGCTTGGCGGGTGTCTGACACGGCGATTTCCAGGAAGGTGCGACAACAATCGATACCTGTGACCTTGCCCTTGGGTCCGACCCGCTTGGCCAACTCGATGGCCGTATCACCAAAGCCGCATCCCACATCCACCACCGCATCGCCTTCGCAAACATTTAGCGATGGGAAGACCTTGGCGCTGTGATGCGTGAGACCGCCCACCAGAATGTGCCGATATTTGATGAACTTAGGAGCTAGGATTTCGTTCCAGAAGTCTACGAATTCGGTCGTCGCTGGGGTGCTTTCTGACATCTTCGTTCCTCCTACGACTCGAACCGGCTCGGGGTGGGGTCCATCGCGCGCCGCATCTGCTCGCAATGCGCCCGCCGAGAACAAGACCGCTAGTCGTGCATTATGCGCCTGCGGTCTATGACTGTCCCGCCTACTGAGCCGCCCTCAGGGCTCTAGGCCTTCTAGCTCGTAGAGCACCGCGGGCGAGTCTGGGGCAATGAACAACCCGCCTCCGGCATTGCTGAAATGGGGTCCGAGCTGTCGTCTGTACCAGTCGCCCGAGCGCAGGTATACATCCCCATCGGTTCTCGACCGGTCGCAGTTCTCCCGCCAGTCCCTCTTTGTGAGGACAGCAAAGTACAGGACGCCGCGGCAAAGACTCGCCAAGTTTTCGATGGCTATGACAGCTTTCTCGCGAGTGAGGTATTGCAGCACGTCATGACAAATGACGAGGTCGAAAGGCGTTGCCGCCGAGTAATCGACCACGGAGCCACGGGTCCAGCCAAGCTGCTCACAAAGGTGTGCACTGAATTCTACGCCCGTATAGCTGGTGTCCGGAAAATGCTCATGAAGGACGTCTCGCCAAAAGCCTAGGCCACAGCCAATGTCCAGAACGCGCCCAACGGGCTGGCCAAGGTAGCGCAAATAGCTGCAGACGAAATCCCCGAGAACACGAAATTCCTCCACCCCCATGGCGCGTGTGCTGGGGTTGACGTAGTAGCGCTCGTAGTAAGCTGCGTCGAAAGTGGTGTGTTTTGGCATGGCCAACGCTGCGGTTTGGGAAGCTGGGGCGTAGTGTAAACAAAGTGCCGCTTTGGGTTGTCTCGATACGATGTCGGATTTCTTTACAGCGGGCAGAGCACAGCCTTGGCCCGGCATAACTCGTTGTATGCAATAACCTCTGAGCGAATTGTAATCAGTCGGTTTGGCGCACGTGCCTCGATTAAGGGAACGCGGTGTGCTTATAAGGAAGGGGCGGTAGTGTTCGGCGTCGGAATTCTTTACATGGGCTCGGCCTCGCTACCGGATAAACCTTTGTAATTGTTTAAGACGCCATTCTTTGGCACGATTTGTGCTGGATTTCACACAGTGGCATTGGTTGGGGATGCCGAGTAGGGCGTGCCACGGGAATACAACAAAGAATGAAGCGATTTTCCATTACGATGCTGATGGCGCTGCTAGCAGTGCTCGGCTTGGCTTGGTTCGTGTCGCTGGCACTTGGTAGCGGGGCGCCGAGCGTCATTTCGCTCGAGTTCCATGCCCTGCTCGCTGATGCGCCAGCACGCGTCGCGGCCGCCTGGAAGGGGGTAGAGCTACCCCATCCGGGGTTGATAGCGGCGGGCGCTGGTGGCGTGTTGGTTCTTATCGGAGCTTACTACGGCTGTCGAACGGTCTCCCAGCGGGCTAACGAGAAAAACAGAAGGACAGAAGAAGCGTTACGGATCGAGCAGATCGCCGACAAGGCCAGGCGTACGGTCGCCGTCCAGTCGCCGCGCCCGGCGGATGGGCCGTCGCGGCTAGAGTCTCAATTGACACAATCGGCCGTCTTTTCGTTGCTGGATGTGGTCGACACCTGTGTTGCAAACGGTCAATACGACCAAGCCTTGCAATGGCTTCGCCACGCGATAAGGACTTCCCCAGGTGCGCACCAGTTCGAGGTGAAACTCGCGGAGGTTTATTACAAGAAGCGAGACCTGGCAGGGTTTCTCCCCCTAACCCACGAGCTGCACGAGAAGCTGCACGAGCAACACCCCGAGCTTTGGGAGCGGGTCGTGCGCATGGGCAGCGAACTCATCCCGATGCACCCGCTGTTCCGTGCCGCCAACTCGGCAAAGGCGGGCAAGTAGAACTCTTCAAGCCACCGCGAGCTCGGCGGTTCGTGTCATCGCTCATCGGCCCTCTGGTCGGCTACGGATGATTCAGTAGCAGCGTGGTCCAACCCGCGAAGGCAAGGGTAAGCACAATAGTCCAGTCCATGATCTCATGGACAGTGTCCTCGTAAATCACGGGTAGATCTCCCTATTTCTACCACATGTAGTAGCCTATCACGAAATTGCCTCATTATCTGGTAGGAGACAGCCAGGCGGTTTTTTGGGTGCTTGGCGCCAAGAACCTTAGGACGCGCGGAATGTCGGAATTTTTGACACTCAAACCGCGCCGACATGCCTTCGATTCATCCAACTTACTGAAAAATATACCGATTCTTAGGCCGTGCATGGATCTTGCTACGGCGTAGCCTAAACAAGACCTTCAAACAGGCCGGGTGTGCTGATGACGAAGCTCGATGTGTTACGCCTAGAAGTTGCCGAGAGAATTATGGGTTGGACCGCCGTGCACCGGGAAGGCGACACCTTGGTTGGTTACCCCCCGATCGACGTAGGTCCCGACGACGTGCGGGTCGTGCCAAACTACTCGCGCGATATCGACGCCGCGTGGCAGGTTGTGGAGGCAATGCGGCGGAAGGATTACGCGTTCGAAGCGCTGGTGTCACGCGAGTTTGGGATGCCGACCGCAACCTTTGCAAAGAACGACAGCGTCTCGGTTGCTTACCGCTGCTTGGATGCACCCGAGGCCATATGCCGCGCGGCGCTTGGCGTGCTCACCCATGACACCATGGGCTCCGCAAACAAGCCAGAGACATAACCGCACACCCGTCTCGCGCCGCGTGATTGGGTAGCGGTATCTGCGCGCATCCCGCCCCAACACCGGTCTCGCGTGTCATGAGAAGGCTTCTCCTTTGCTGATCTGAGTGTGCTGGCCACAGCGCGCCGACGCGTTACAATCGTCCACCCAGTTCTTATGGATGCGCGACGAGCAGCTCGACCAGTGCGTTGGCCACCCTACGAGCACGTATTCTTTGATTGTGACTCCACGTTGACCACCGTCGAGGGTATTGACGTCTTGGCCGACCGTGTTGGTCGCGGGAGCGAGGTGGCGAAGCTGACTCGAGCCGCGATGGACGGCGATCGGGACTTGGAGGAAGTGTACGGGGCTCGGCTCGATGCCATCTCACCAACGCGCGCGCAGATCTTGGCATTGCGTGACGATTACAAGCGCCACGCCGTCGACGATGCGCGACCCGTTATCGAGGCACTGCAGAGTCTGGGACATCAGGTCTACATCATCAGTGGAGGACTGCTGGAGCCGGTGCGTGAGTTCGGGGTCTCGCTTGGCGTTCCCGCCGCAAATATACGTGCCGTATCGGTCGAATATGACCAGCTCAGCGGCGACTGGTGGCGCGGTGCTGACAGCGCCTCGCGCGAACGGGAGTATCTTGCCTATGAGCGGAGCGTATTGGCGGTGAGCGACGGTAAGGCACGTGTCGTACGGGAGTGCTTGGACGGGCGTGGCGGGCGTTGCTTGCTGGTCGGTGATGGCGTGAGCGACTTGCTAACAGCGGGGTCTGTGGATCTGTTTGTCGGATTTGGCGGTGTGGTAAGCCGCGACGAAGTGGAACGCGAGGCGCCTGTCTTCATCCGTGGTCAGTCGCTTGCACCCGTGCTGCCTCTTGCGGCCGGGCCGGCGGCCATACGACGTTGCCAAGAGAGCACGAGCCGTACGTTGTTCGAGCGTGCTCTTGCGCGCTTTGATCTGGGTGTAAGCTTTCGCGAACGCGGGTTACGCGAGAAGTTCATACGCGCTCGCGCAGAGGTAGATTGAGCCCAAAGACATGAGCACCATGTATCGGATTCTAGTGTCAGACTCGCTTGGCGAGGCAGGAATAAGGCGACTCGCCGAGGCGTCGGACGTCGAGTACGAGCAACACACCGGTCTAAGCGCCCCAGAGCTCGAAGCGATGATAGGGGAGTACGACGCGCTGGTCGTCCGCAGTCAGACACAGGTAGATGCGAGCTTGTTGCGGGCGGCCAAGCGGCTACAGGTCATCGGTCGCGCTGGCGCAGGAACGGACAATATCGATGTAAGAACGGCGACGGCCAATGGTGTCATCGTCATGAATACTCCGCAGGCCAATACAATCGCCACCGCGGAGCAAACGATGGCGCTCATGCTTGCCGCCAGCCGGCACATCGCACAGGCCCATGCGTCGCTTCGCTCCGGCCACTGGGAGCGCAGTAAGTTTTCTGGCCGGCAGCTCTATCGCAAAGTGCTCGGGCTCGTGGGGTTTGGCCGTGTGGGCCGGGCGGTGGCCAAGCGCGCGCAAGCCTTTGGCATGGAGGTGCTCGTCTTCGACCCATACGTCTCCGAAGAAGTCGCGCAGGAACAAGGCGTCACCCTGCAGGACCTGGACGAGATTCTGCCCCAGTGTGATTACTTGTCTCTACATACATCGGCAACACCGGACACCAAGGGCATGATCAATGCCCAAACGATCGCGCAAATGAAGGATGGCGTCATACTTGTGAACGCCGCGCGCGGACAGCTCGTCGATGAGGAGGCGCTTGCGGAGGCACTTGCCTCCGGCAAGGTCGCCAGCGCGGCAATAGACGTTTTTTGTGTAGAGCCGCCCAGCCCCGACAGTCCTCTGCTAAAGCTCCCAAACGTCGTGCATACGCCGCATCTTGGGGCGAGCACCCTGGAGGCACAACGAGACGTCGCCATCCAGATCGTGGACCAGGTGCTCGACGCGCTCAGGGGTACGGATTTTCGCAACAGCATCAACATGCCCTTTGGTGTAGGCCCCGACTACGACGCTGCGCTGCCCTATATGGTGCTCGCCGAGCGCATGGGCATCCTGCAGTTTCACATGGCGCCGGCGCCTGTGCGCCGCGTCGAGGTAGAAGTCCGCGGTGAACCGAGCGACAGTCTCACACGGCCGGTCGCCGCCGCCCTGCTAAAGGGGATCCTGCAAGGCTTCTTGGTCGACAACGTGAACTACGTCAGCGCACCGGTGCTGGCGGAGGAACACGGCATAAGCATCTCTCAGTCAAAGGGCGTGAGCGTGGTGGACTACTCCAACCTCATATCGTGCCGGGTGCATTGGGACGGCGGCAGCCGCGTGATTGCTGGCGTGCTCTTTGGCGGTAGTCACCCACGCATCGTGCAAGTAGGCCGCTACCATCTGGATGCCGACCCGAGCGGCACCTTATTGGTCATGCTCAACAAGGACGTGCCCGGTGTCATCGGTCAAGTTGGCACCATTCTCGGTGCCTATGAGGTCAACATTGGCGAGTGGCGAATGGGCCGTAACTCCCCGGGAGAAGAAGCGTTGTCCTTTATCAACCTCGACTGTGAGCCGCCAAAAGCGGCGCTCGATGCACTGGAAAAAGTGTCTGCGATCACCAAGCTGAAGCTCGTCACGCTTTGATCGCGCGTGCCGTTGTTGCGGCTGATTGGGGAGTCGCAAAGGAAATCAGAACGGGATAAACTCCGCGCAGGCGCGGCGTTAGTAGATGGTCGGAGGGTTCACCTGCCTATCCCGTAATCTCTCTTTCTCTGCCCTGTTAATACGGTAACTGGAACTCGAGGTATATGATGCAAAAGGGTACTGTTAAGTGGTTCAACAACTCGAAGGGGTTCGGCTTTATCGCACCCGAGAGTGGAGGCGAAGACGTGTTTGTCCACTACTCGTCTATTCAATCGAACGGCTTCAAGACGCTCAGTGAAGGGCAGACCGTCTCGTTCGAGGCCGAGCGTGGAACCAAGGGAATGCACGCGACACAGGTGGAAATAGACTGACCAGCTACTCCAGAATTTCGAAGGCCCCGCGACATGCGGGGTTTTTTTTGTCTGCGTTGTGCTTTACCAGCCGCCGCCCCCTCCACCACCGCCACCACCACCCGAAAAGCCACCGCCACCCGAGCCTGACGATGAGCCTGGCGCCGTCGACGCAGCGGCAACGCTGGCGCTAAGCCCGGCACCCAGCGAACTCGTAAAGCTACCGGGACGGTGGCTATTCCAACCGTTGCCGCGATACCAGCTTGGCGTGTAGCTCGCTTGTTCCGTACTACTCGCGGCAATGGTGCTGGCAAATCTTTCCCCCCATGAGTGCTCGACGTCGAGCGCAAGCGCGTAGGGCAGATACTTCTCGAAGAGCGCGGGTGTTTTTTGCGGGGGGTGCTTGAGCTCGAGCTCATCCTTCTCGGCCACATCGAGATAGGACCTGAACCCTTCGATCACATCCAATAGCTTCCTACCCGCACGCGTTGGTGATTTCATCCAGTGGTAGAATGCCCAGTTGACGGCTGCGAGTAGCGAAAGCAGGACGAAAAGTCGAGTGGAGGCCATGTCCCCCAGCGAGAGCACGGCAAAGACCCCGAAGCACAAGAACGGAAGTGCAAAAAGCATCAAGCCGATGGCGATGACCGTATTTCGCACCGAGCGCGCGCCTCGCCAAGCACGCCCGGCACGCGCGAGAAGTTGCCACACACCGCTCATCCACACCACGGCAAAGATGGACAGAAAAATCGCGTCGATGCCTCGCGAGACCTCTGTACCGAGCAGCAAGTAACCAGCCAGCGTGAGCGCCGAGATGATCACCCCGGGGATGATGTACGCACGATTGGTAACAAAGAAGATTTTCTCGTAGTCGGCTTTCAAGCTGTTCTTGTGCGCCTTGATGGCCTTGGAGATGCGTTTGTGGTTAGCCTGGCGTAGTGACATCGAGCGCTTGTCACGAAATAGCTTCTTTATGAGGGACGCCTCGCCGGGGCTGAGCTTGGCGTCGGCTCCGGGCACCGACTCCAGCAGGTAGGTGCCGTCGGATTCGATGATACGCAGATGACCTTTGACCGCCAGGTTGATGATCGCGGCGCTAAAGGTCTTGTGGTCGTAGCGCATCTCGCGGATAAACCGCATCGATGCCGGCGAGAAGGTTGGCGGCGGTTGGTAGCGGGGGATGATCACCCCGGCATCTGGGTCCTTCCCGGCACGCAGCCAGACGAGGCCATAGTAGAGTACGAGGGCAAGAAGACCGGCGCATGCGACCACCAAGGCGGTGTTGTCTTTGATAAACCAGACCAGGCGTTGCTCGGTGTTCGGTCGCGCGACAAACCCCGAGGGCCAAGTGACAACGATTGTAAGACCCTCCCCCGGTTGCAAGGTACGCGTGGTCGCAAAGTGAGGCACCACGTCCTCGACTCGAGCCGTGTAGTCACTACCACCCGCGCCATACCGGCCGGTGTAACCTTCTACACCGACGCTAGAGGCCTCCACCCCGGCGGGAAGCGAAACGCTGGCGCTTGCCTTGGCGATTGGGAAGGCCCATGCGTTGCCGGTGACGTTCCAATACAGCTCGTCATGGGTGTCAAAGAAACCAAGCTGCCGCGTAGCGCGATAGCTAATGACGTAGACGTGCTCGCCCGGTTGGACAAAGACCTCCCGTCTGCCGATATACACGCGTTTGCCATTGTCGATGGGCTCGATACGATATGGCTCCGCAACACCGTCCCGTGTTAGGTCGAGCACCGTAAAACCGGTTCGGTGGCGCACGCCGTTGCGCGCGGTGTACACGGTGGGGAAGTCCCGATAGATCCCACGCTTGATGTGAGTGCCTTCGGCAAATACGCGGATCGTTTCCGTTACCACGAGCGCGGCGTCGCTTTGGACCCTGATGTCGCCGTGGAATGACAGGATGCGCTCCGCCGCCTGAACTGCCAACGGCCCCAGGAGCGTCAGTACCAAACAAACTGTCCATAACCAGCGCATGTTCAGACAACTAGGACGAGGGTTGCCGGGCTTGCTCGTTCATCTCGAAGTAATCGGCATGACGAAACCGGAATAACCGCGCTACGAGCAGATCCGGGAAGCTGTCACAGCGTGTGTTCAGCATACGCACCGCTCCGTTGTAGTATCGACGCGCCAATTGGATTGTGTCCTCGACATCCGACAGCGAGCTCTGCAAGTCTAGAAAGGACCGGTTGGCCCGCAACTCTGGATACGCCTCGCCCAGTGCCAAGATTCGAGTCAGCCCCGCCCCGAGTTTGCTCTCCAATCCGCTTAGCTCTTTGACGTTCTGGGTTTCTTCGCTGAGGGCACGCAGCTCGGTGACATGTCGAAGTAGCGCGCTTTCGTAGGCCCCGTATTGGCGCACCGCGTCGACCAACTTCGGAATCAGGTCGTGGCGCCGCTTGAGCTGGACATCGATGTCACTCCAACCCGCCAAGACCCGGTTGCGGTCGCGTACAAGCCGGTTGTAGGCGAATATGCCCCACAGCAGAACGACGCCGAGAACCAGGGCGACAAATGACATGGTCTAGAATCCCCCACGCAGCGCACGGTAGTGCTGCGCCGAGCACCGGCGGCGGAAGGGGCTTGGTAGGACATGCTCGATTATTGGTCCCACAGCTCGATAGCCGTCCGGGCGGGCGGGTTGAGCGCCCGGGCGACCAGCCCCGACTGCGTGACATTGATCTGATAGCGGGCTTGGTCGCGCATTGGGAGGTAGGACGCACTACCGTAGATAGCATCCACCCAGGGTAGCCAGCCCCGGTATTGTCTTGCGATGGCCCACAAATCCAACCCGTTTTGTGGTGCCAAGGCGTAAACGCTTCGTGTCTGGTCAAGCTCGGCGCCAATGTCCCGATAGCGTCCACTCAATCGCTCGAGGCGAAACTGAGTGTCGAAGCCAAGCACGTTGGCGAACCCCTGCCATTTGATGATTCGCGCATCGAGCTGCCACTCGTCGCCGTTCAGCTCGAAATAGCGTGGCTCAGGGACATCGGGTAGTGCCAACCGCACGTGGTAGCGTCGCGGACCCAGCTCGTCAAATTCGAGCTCGGCGACCTGTTGTTCCATGGTCAGGCGGTTGTAGGTGTGCAAATTGAGGAGCACCGCCGCGCTGATGGCGCCGCCCCCGAGCAAGCTCATACAGACCAAGCCATGACCACCGGCGGCCAGCATACGTCCGCGCCTCAGCCGTGCAAATGCGAGACCGGCGAAGGCGAGACCCGTAACGGCGAGGGTGGCGATAAGGGCGAGCGCGAGCGTCACTTCAATAGGGCCGACGCAGACGCGTGAGTGCATGAGGCCATCTCATCAAGATGAGTGTAGCCCGAGCACGGTCAGGGAGGCGGCTTCGCGAGCCACCGTGGACATCAACGCAAGGGGGTCTAGGGAAAAAAAACGGAGGACAGGTAAACCTGTCCTCCGGCTAGGAGTGCGTCAAGGCCGGGCACCTAAGCGACGCACTGAGGAGGAACGCGGGTTACGAAAGCGGGCACGCTCACGGCAGCGGCCAGCTTCTTCGAGTTTGGTTGGACGAATCGGCTTCCCTCGGGTGGAGACGCTTCGATGAGCGCATTCGCCAGCGCGATCTTTACTGATTTCAGATAGAGCCGGAACTTGGTCAAGGCGGCTACCTTATACAGGTCGAACGCAGGGCCATAACCGCCGAGCGTGTGCAAGATATAGCCCCAGCCGTGGTCTCTGGCACCGCGTGGAAGCTGTGCAGACTTCAGTAACTCATTAATTTCATGAGATTTTCCTTCAAGTCTTCGAAGGCCTTCGTCCACTTTTACGATGAGCCGCTGACAGTCTCTGATGGAGCCGCCCAGCTGCATCGATGAGCGGTTGCAGAACTCGCCGGCACGCTCGCTCGGGCACTGGGTGCGCTTTTTGAGCGAGAGTTCGAACTCGATAACGTTTGCGAAGACCCGGCGCTCGTCATCGACCACGATGCCAAGCGGCGACGAGCGCGTGGTTATACCTACCAACGTTTGTAACCACGAGAAGCCCCTCTGGACGTCTGTACCGCCACTTCTCGATGTTTTCGACCAGGTAAGCAACTGACTACGCTCTCGAAGAATTAGTGAGTTAAAGTCTCTACATAAACCGTTACTTTAAGAGAATAATTAGACTATTCAGAAAAATCAACCTGTTCCGTGATTTTTCTTATAAGCTTGGTGAGCTAGGCGTTATCGGCGCGCGGTAGGTCGCCACCCGCTTGAGCCATCCAGGTATCCACCGCGACTCATTTCGTGCCGGCGGAGCGTTTCCCACCCGCCGTCGCAACACGGTTCCGGCGGCATCGGCGAATGCGTCCACCGCGCGATGCTCGGGGTTATCGCCCATCGCCTGCAGAACCTGTAGCAGACCCCAACCTTCACCCTCATAGCGTTCCGAGGGCGCCGTCCCATAACCTTTGAAGTTGACATAGTCGACTATCGCGTAAAGCCCGCCCGGAGACGACGCTACTTTTGAGAAGCGTTTGCGTATGACCATCTGCTCGCTATCGGGTAACGTACTCAGCATGCGTGGAAGGGCGCGTTCGGCTCGTTGCGCCATGAATCGCGCCTGCAACGCAAACGTCGTCTCTAGCAGCTCGCGTAGCTCTAGCATCCGCGTTTCGTTTGCCGCGGCTAGGAAGGCCGCACGGTCTGGCCACGGGCATGGGGGCGGTGGCTTGGTGTGCAACCATACCGGTAGCGGCACACGTTGGTCTGTAAGAAACAATAAGAGTTCCGGAAAGCTTTGTTCAAAGGGTGCCGCACTGTTGGCGGGGAACCAGATGAAGTGTCCTATCCCAAGCGATGCGAATTCCTCTCCCTCGTTCCACCACAGCAACCTGTCGTCGTTGCCGCCGGTTTCATTGACCCAGACCCGTTTGCCAAGCTGTTCCGCTTGGCGGTCGGACAAGCTGATTTGTGCCAAAGTACAAAGCGGGTGCAGACAAAACATCAAACACAACGCACCGATGCGCGATGACCGCTGCATAGACGTTAACCTCGATAAATATGTCGATTATGCAACGGATGAGGGCATCGGGGCTCGCCGGCAGCTCGACCGAACGGCTGCCAGCTGCAATCATCTGCGCAGGTGGCAAAGGTCATCACACGGCCGACAGGGTGTCAGGCTGGAACCGGACATCCATGCCTGCGCTCCTTAAGCCTTCTCGAGGGCCACGGGTTGAGACAGGATGCTGAGCGGGTGATTGAGATTCACGCCCATCGCGGGGGGCGTGGCGTGATGCCGGAGAACACGTTGGCCGCTTTTGCTCATGCACTGGCGGTTGGTGTCAGTGCTCTGGAGCTTGATGTTGGGGTTAGCGCCGATGGCGTCGTCGTTGTCCACCACGACCGTCGGCTGAATCCAGACATCGCTCGCGACCTGAGCGGTCAATGGGTGACACAGAATGGGCCAAGCGTCTTCGGTTTGCGCTTCGCCGAGCTCGGCGCATTCGATGTTGGCAGGTTAAAGCCGGACACTGCGTACGCGCTCGAGTTTCCCCATCAGCGGGCCGTCGACGGCCAAGCCATCCCTTGCCTCGAGCAAGTGGTTGATTTTCTGCATCGGTGCGGCGCGGAGCGGGTCGGTTTGAACGTGGAGCTCAAGCTCAGTCCGCTGGAACCCGATGCCACACTCGAACAAGAGCAGTTTGTGCAGCGCGTGGTCGAGGTGCTCCAGAGCACCGATGTCACATCACGAAGCGCCATCCAATCCTTCGACTGGCGGCCCCTCCAATATGTGCAGCGCGCAGCGCCAGCTATCGCGACAGGCTATTTGTCGTGCCAGCAACCCTTCTTTGACACCCTCGGTCCTGACCCAGCGGTAGCATCACTTTGGCACGCAGGTTATCGCTTGTGCGACCACGGACACTCGCTACCAGCCATGGTAAAGGCGGCCGGCGGGTCGTACTGGTGTCCTTGCTTTCGGGACTTGGACGGGCAGCAGCTTGCCGAGGCGCATGCGCTTGGCTTAGGGGTCAAGGTTTGGACGGTGAACGAGATCGAAGATGCGCGCCGGCTGGTTGCAATGGGCGTGGATGCGCTCATTACCGACTACCCCGGACGCATGCGAGAGCTATTCCTGGAGCTTGGTTTGCCGGTCGCCGACCCAGTGCCCGTCACAACCTAAATTCACCCCACACGACGTGAGGTTACAAGGCCAAAGCGGCTGCTATCCTTTTGTGGAGCTCAATTCCCCGCGGACATTGGCCTGATGGCACGGACTCCATCAAAGCTGCGATTCAACCCTCAAATGCCCTACGCACCCGAGGCGCATGCCGCGCCATTACCCTCAGCAGTGAGTCCGGGGGTCTTGTACTTGAGCATTTTGTGATGAAGTTGGCACAGAGATTTTCGCTAGCGACCGTACCCGCCCTCCTCATCGTCGGTGTGATGCTGATCACGTTGTACCGCGAGTTCGTGCAAGCAGACTTGCTCGCTATTGCTGAGCAAAAAAACGCCGCCGTTACGCGTGCGGTCGCCAACGCGCTGTGGCCTGCCTATAACGTCATGCTCGAACGCGAGCTCTCGGTACTGGCCGAGCACGAAGCGGTGCAGATCGCGGCGAAGGCGTATCTCTACGATTCCGACAACGTCAAGGTCCGGATCATGAGCCAGGACGGTCGATGTGTGTTCTCAACGACAGTGTCGGAGATTGGTGAGCAGTGTCTCGGCGAGACAGCGGCTCAGACCGCGAGCAACGGCGAAGTGGTCACTCAGCTTTCGCACTATGAGAGGTTCGAGGCGTTCGACCGCATACTGCGCGACCGCTACCTTGTGGCCACGCTCATGCCGGTCTTCAGACCGGGCACGGCCGCCGTGGTCGGTGTATTTGAACTCACCAGCGATGTCACGCCGCTGGTCTCGCGGCTTAGCAATCAGCCGACCCGGCTCGCCTATTTGGTGTTGGCGTCGCTGGCCGCGCTGTTCATGGTGCAGCTCGTGTTTGTCACTTCGGCCGACCGGGCATTGCGCCGGGAAGCCGAGCGTCGGATGGAGATCGAGAAACGCCTGCAATTCGATGCACTCCACGATGTGCTCACAGGGCTGCCAAACCGCTCCCTGTTCCGGGACCGGCTACAGCACCTGATCGATGCGTCAAAACGTACCAAGCGCTACTTCGCCGTGCTGTTCTTGGACCTCGACCGCTTCAAGGTGATCAATGACAGCCTCGGTCACTTTTCGGGCGACCAGTTGCTGATCGAGGCCGCCGCCCGAATTGATTCAAACGTCAGACCTGGCGACACCGTGGCCCGGCTAGGGGGCGACGAGTTTGCGGTCTTGCTCGAAGAAATCGAAAATGTGCGTGATGCAACCCAGGTCGCCGAACGCATTCTCGGCTCGTTCACCGAGACCTTTCATTTGGGCGACAGGGAAATCGTTAGCACAACGAGCATCGGCGTCTGTTTCTGCGACGACGAATCGCTTCAAGTCCAGGATGTTTTGCGCAACGCCGACATCGCCATGTACCACGCGAAGGAAAGCGGTAAAGGGCAGTACGCGCTCTTCGGTGTGGAGATGCGCGAGGAGGCGATGCGACGGGTCGAGCTGGAAGCGGACCTCAGGGTCGCGTTGAAGCGCGACCAACTACGTGTCTGTTACCAACCCATTGTCAACCTCCAGGGCGGACAGGTCGTCTCCTTCGAGGCCTTGCTTAGGTGGGACCATCCGCAACGCGGCCCTATCATGCCGCAGACCTTTCTCACCATCGCGGAAGAGGCCGGACTCATCAGCGAGATCGACCAGTGGGTGTTGGGGCGGGCATGCAGCGAGCTTTCGTCGTGGCGTCAGGCCTCTCCGGGTTTGGAAGACCTGACCATGACGGTCAATTTGTCAGGGCTGAATTTTGCCGATCGGCGCTGGGGTCTGATGGTGCTGGAGATACTCGAGAGCGCGGGCGTCAGCGGTAAGGACCTCAAGCTGGAGCTCACCGAGAGCGCGGTTCTCAACAACACGATTGTGGTCGAGAATATGTTCAACAGCCTGCGTGCCGCCGGGGTGCAGCTTTGCATGGATGACTTTGGTACCGGTTTTTCGTCACTGAGCTATATCCGCCGCCACCAGTTCGACATGCTGAAAATCGACTGCAGCTTTGTGAGCGAGATGATCGAGGTGAAGGACAGTCTGCAAATCGTGCGAACGATTATCGACATGGGTAGGATACTCGGCGTTGGCGTCACTGCTGAAGGGATCGAGACCGCTGAGCAATACGAAACGCTTCTGGAACTCGGTTGCCCGCTCGGGCAAGGCTATTACTTTTGTGAGCCCCTCGACTCCCACGAGGTACTACCCTTTTTGCTCAAAGTCGCGTCGTAGCGGCGGCGGTGAACCCTGCGCCCGCCGCGTTCGCAGGTTTTCGAACGGGCGGTTCGTCTCGTGAGCTTTCTCGACCGCATCCACAGTGCCAACAAAGGTGACTCGAGTGGCCTGTTGCCATTTGATGTGCTAGGTCGACGCGTGGGCTACGTCTCGCGTAGCTTTGCCGAGCATTTGTCCGCCCACCGGAGCGTGTTTGTTGTAAGCCCCGAGCGGGTAACGCTCGTAGGTGCGTTGGACCGTGCCGAGCTTGCGCTCGCGGAGCGTTCGGCACCCGTCACTACGGTTCTCGCGGAGCTGCACCGACAAGGCGTCATCAGCGGTTGGCGCGACGAGCTCTACCCGGTCTCCACGTGTTGGTCCGAACCGCCGTGTCTGCTCATTGAACGTGCCGCTGTGCCGCTGTTTGGTGTAAGAGGCTACGGCGTACATCTCAACGGGTTTGTTCGAGACCGGGACCGCTTATTGATGTGGGTTGCTAAGCGGGCCGACGATAAACCGACATTCCCAAGCGAGTTGGACCAGCTGGCGGCCGGCGGACAGCCTTATGGTCTGGGTCTATATGAAAACATGCGCAAGGAGTGCCTGGAGGAAGCCGGTATCCCGATGGAGATGAGTGCCCGCATACGCTCCGTTAGTACCGTCACTTATACGATGCGAACGCAAGAAGGATACCGGCCCGACGCTATTTTCAACTTCGACCTGGAGCTGCCGCGCGAGTTTGTCCCCATGAATAACGACGGCGAAGTCGCGGAGTTCTATTTGTGGCCAATCACGCGCGTGGCCGAAATCGTAGAGAAGACGGACGAGTTCAAGTTCAACTGTGCATTGGTTGTGGTGGACTTTCTGGTTCGCCATGGCGTCATTAGCTCTGACCATCCGCATTACGTAGCGATCAACCAGGGTCTCCGCGCCCGTTGGCACGCGTCTTTTGCCTCTCGGCTACCGGACGTTGACCGCCAACTATACTTACCCGATGATTTGTCCTCACCCAACAAGGAGCGCTGACCGATGAGTGCGTTTTCGATCTTTGTATTGGGAGTGCTGGTTTTCGCGGTCATTCTCGGTTTTCTCGCTGTGCGCGCGGTGCCACAGGGGATGAATTTCACGGTCGAGCGCTTTGGCAAGTACACCCACACCATGGACCCCGGCTTAAATGTCATCTTGCCCATCATCGACAAGGTGGGCGCTAGGCTGAACATGATGGAGACGGTTCTGGACGTCCCTACCCAGGAAGTCATTACCCGGGATAATGCCATGGTCTCCGTCGACGGTGTCGTGTTCTTCCAGGTGCTGGACGCGGCGAAGGCGGCGTATGAAGTAAACAACTTGCACCATGCGATCATCAATTTGACCATGACGAACATCCGAACCGTCATGGGCTCGATGGACCTCGACGAGCTACTCTCCAAGCGCGACGAGATCAATGCTCGCCTGCTCGCGATTGTCGACGATGCGACTACCCCTTGGGGGATCAAGGTTACCCGCATCGAGATCAAAGATATTGCGCCGCCGCGCGACCTGGTCGATGCGATGGCGCGCCAGATGAAAGCGGAGCGTGATAAACGTGCCTCGATCCTAGAGGCGGAGGGCGAGCGGCAAGCAGAAATCCTCCGCGCCGAAGGCGAGAAGCAGTCTGCAATTCTCGAGGCCGAGGGCCGTAAAGAAGCGGCGTTCCGCGACGCCGAGGCACGGGAAAGGCTTGCGGAAGCCGAAGCAAAGGCCACGCACATGGTTTCTCAGGCGATCCAGCGCGGCAGTATACAGGCGGTGAACTACTTCGTGGCTCAGAAGTATGTCGACGCGGTAAGGGACATCGCGGTATCGCCAAACCAGAAGATACTTTTTTTGCCCTTCGAAGCGAGTAATCTGCTCGGGGCTCTTGGTGGCGTGGCGGAGATTGCCAAAGAAGCGTTTGGCAAAAACGGCGTTGAGCCAAATCCCTTGGGCGAACGTGATGGATAGCACGGTCGTATTCTGGCACTGGTTTGTGCTAGGCGTCGTCTTGATTACGGTTGAGATGTTCGTGCCCGGTGCCTTCTTCCTCGGTATGGGAGTAGCGGCGGTCATCGTCGGCGTAGCGCTCTGGCTTCAGACATCGCTGGGTCTCGAAGCCCAAGTCCTAATCTTTGCGGTTCTGTCCTTGATGAGCGTTGCGGCGCTACGCCATTTCTTCAAGCGGCGTCCGATCAAGAGCGACCAGCCCTTGCTCAATCGTCGGGGTCAACAGTACGTAGGCCGGCAGTTCACGCTGGCCGAGCCCATAGTCAACGGACGCGGCAAGATCCGCGTCGACGACTCCACTTGGAAGATCACAGGCAAGGATTGCGATGCGGGGAGCACGGTTATGGTGACCGGCGTGGACGGCGTCGTGCTCGTTGTCGATATTGAGACCTGATTCCGCAAAGCGCGCGGTGTGCTCCCCGCCTGGACAGCGCCCGATCACATCGTGTCGCTGCCATTCGGGTGTGAGTCGACCGGACTCGTGACTGGCCTATCCACGCGCTCAGAAAATTCGCTCTCGGCGGGCTAAACTTTATCCCCAGACGACCCAGGGCTTTCACGCACCAAGCGCAAGGCCGCCCGCTTGTCTGAAATTGGGCGCGGCGACGCCACCAACTGATCTCGACCTCTAGACGCCGGATGAATGAACGAGCTTGGAAGGCTTAAGCATGTACGCTGCGCCTGAAGAACAAACCATCGAGAGAACAATCGACCTCGCGGAGATCGCAAAGATCAACCGCGGCGACCGGGTGCGGGTCGAGCAGCTCGAAGATGGCACGCAGCAGCTTTTCGCCAAGACTATCAGCCTGGTCGACGTAGGCGAGAGCCGTGACGAGACTCGGCCCCAAGCGCTGGTCCCGAAGCGTGGCGACCCCTGGTATGTTCCTGACAACGAAGACCTGCGTAAGGTGTACTTATTCGCCGAGGCGGTGGGCAGCTACGAGGCGCTGCACGACCTGATGAATGTGCACTCACCCGGCCAGACGCTATCGCGCCGTTTTGGCCGAAAAGCGCAGCTCCGGCGTTTGAGTGACGAAGAGGTGCGGATCGTGGAGCAGTATCACGAGCAGCTTCGTGAGTCGCTCAAAAACGCCAATGACTACCTGCTCCAGAACAAGCTCAAGGACTTCACGTTCGAAGAGCTGCACGAGCTCTACCAGATCCTCAAGCATGCGAGCGCTCGAGCGAAGGAGCTATCAACCATTCTTGGGACTCATCTGATACACGAGATTGAAGCATCGGTCGAACGTCTGCACCACTATCGTGAGAAGATTCAAACGGTGGAACGCAGCGTCAACGGCGTCTTTCTGGTCAACAGCGAGGTTATTTTCATTCCTCCGAACGAGCTCATTCGCTGTGTGGAAACGATATTCAAGGCAGTGGAGAACCCTTATGTTGCCAACAACATTGACGGGGTGATGCTGCTTGCGGGTAGAAACCTGCTTATCGATGTGATGTCGTTTTACTCGTTCTACGGCAAGCAGCAGATATACAGACTGTTTGCACGTGGTGGCCCGGTCCAGCCCAAGGTCATCACCATGTACATACGCCACGAGATCAGAAAGCTCTTCAGGGCCTGCAAGGCGGACAATAAGCTTGTGTTAACCCGTGTCATGAAGGACGTGGAGCGGGAGTTCGAGCTGTCGGTGGATGCGATTCAAGAAGAGGTAGAACATTCGGCGTTCGAGCAAGTAAAGATCTTCATGCCGGCTGAGAAGCCCGTGATGGAGAAGAAAAAGAGCTGGTTGAGTCGTATGTTCCACTGGTTTTCCTGACTTCAAAAAGGCGCCATACTCCCCACGGGGGCCGTCACTCCCCACCACTACTTGTCACGGATCGCGTCCGTGGACCACCGTACCCCGCGCGGGATTGAAGCTCGGCTAGAAGATCTATCCAGCAGAGCTCCCGTGCCCGGTGAAGTAGTTATTGAAGCCAGCTACTCGAGTATCAACTACAAGGATGCGTCGTGGCCGGGTATTTGGACGGAACGGTTGTCGGTCGGTCGCTTGTGGTTATACGCTGATCTTCATCCAAGCCTGCCGGGCAGGGCCATGAGAGCGCGTCATGAATGAACCAATCCCTCTGATCATCGAGCCGCAGCAGCTTCGTCCGCACCTACACGACCCCGGCATTCTCGTCGTCGACCTGTGTAAGCCCGACCACTTTGCGCGTGGGCACATCCCCGGTGCGGTACATCTGGACTACGGTCGCCTGGTTGCGTCGCGCCCCCCGGTGGCAGGTCTACTACCTGACGACGAGCACCTGAGCGAGGTGCTTTCCTCGATTGGTTTGCACCCCGGGCGTCACGTCGTCGCCTATGACGAGGAGGGGGGAGGCCGTGCGGGTCGCCTGATCTGGACCTTGGATGTGCTCGGTCATGGAAGCGCCTCGCTGCTCAACGGCGGCTTTGCGGCTTGGTCAAACGAAGGTCACGAGCTCGCCACGCAGCCTGCGGCGGTATTGCCGGCTACATTTTTGGCGCGTCAGCAGCCGGGGCGGGTGGCGGATATGCGCTACATCCTCGAGCGCTTGGGTCGGGCCGACCTGGCCTTGCTCGACACGCGTTCTCCCGAGGAGTTTAGCGGAGAGAAGCGCGTGTCTGCGCGTGGCGGTCACATCCCGGGAGCGGTCAACATGAACTGGGTGTTGGCCATGGACCCGGGGCGCAATCTACGCTTGCAACCGGCGCCCGTGCTACGCGATATGTTGGAGCAGCGGGGCGTAACGCCGGGAAAGGAGGTCATCGTCTACTGTCAGACGCACCACCGCTCTTCACATACTTACGTCATGCTAAAGGCCTTGGGTTATGAGCGCCTGCGCGGCTATGCCGGCGCTTGGTCCGAGTGGGGAAACCAACCCGACACACCGGTCGAGCCGTAGGCCGGCGCAGTGGTCACAGTCCGCGAGCCGGGAGCGCTTACTGCTGTTGCGTTTGCTCCAGCTCCTGGCGTTCTTTTGCAACCAGCGCGTTGACGACCGCGATCAGGTTCTTGTACGACCCGGCCGTGCTCGCCGAGACGAGATACTTTCCGTTGACGACCACCGAGGGCGTTCCTCGCACGCCGAAACGGGGCACCATCACCTTTGACTGGCGCATCTGTTTCTCGACCGCAAAAGAGTCCCAGGTATCATCGAATTCCTGCTCATCGACGCCGTGCTCGACGAAGAAGGCACGCAGCTCGGCCTTGTTGTTAAGCGGCCGGTTCTCCTGGTGTATCGCCAAGAACAGCGGTTTATGGATTTCATCTTGCACGCCTAAGGTCCTGGCGGTGTAGTACGCGCGGGCGTGCGCTTCCCAGCTTGGTCTAAAGATCGCCGGCATGCGTTTGAAGTCTACATCCGCCGGTGCCGTTGCGACCCACTGCTCCACAAAGGGCAGAAAGCTAAAACAATGGGGGCAGCCGTACCAAAACACATCGATCACTTCGACTTTGCCGTTTTGCTCGAGCGGTCGGGCTGGCTGGATGGGTGTATACAGACCCTCGACGTTGACCGCCGCCTCGGCGGCCGTACTGGGCTGGCTCGTTAACGCCAGCATGCCAACGACGGTGGCGACCAAAACACCATTAAATAGCTTCATGCGCCGCATCTCCGTGCTTGATAGTTAATTCGACGTTCTCCCCACGGGCTTTTGGTTCTTTGCTACACAGACCGCGGAACGCGTGGAAAGTTTGGCCCGGGAAGCCCCGACTTCGTGCGCCATCCGTCGGTTTGGCATCCGCGTTTGTTTAGTGGAGTCCCGAAATGTAGTTTGCTACCGCCTGGATCTCGTCGTCCGAGAGGCGTTGGGCGATGGTACGCATCATGGCATTCGGGTCGGTGGAGCGCTCACCACGCTTGTAAGCAAGTAGCTGACCCGCCGTATACGGGGCGTGCTGGCCACTCAGCGCCGGGAAACGGGCTAGGCCATTACCCTTACCGGCCGGGCCGTGGCACGCCATGCAGGCGGGTACGCCCGTCGACGCGTTCCCACCGCGATACAGTCTCTCGCCAAGCGCGTTCAGTTTGGGGTCGTCCTGCGCAAAGGATTTTGCGGGGGTCTGGCTTTCGAAGTACTTGGCCAGCTCCTGCATGTCCTGCTCGCTTAGCGCGGCGGCCATCGGCATCATCAAGGCGTTTTTTCGCTTTTCGCCCGCCTTGAAGTACGCCAACTGCGCAGCCGTGTAGCTCGCGTGCTGACCGGCTAGGGTCGGCCACTCGGGGTTCACGCTGTTGCCATCAACGCCGTGGCACGCGGCGCAGGTGGCGGCTTTCTCCGCGGGTGTACCCGCCATGCCGGCAGCGCTGGGCGCCGGGCTGCTCTCCATCCCCGCCGCCGCGTCGGCCTGCCCGCCGCCGCCCGTGGTGTCTATCTCACCGCTCCCCGCCTCGGCCATGCCGCCCCCGGACGCATCGACACCCGCTTGGGCCAGCATGAACTCAACGGACGATTTGACCTCAGCATCGCTTAGCGAGGCGTTTCCACCCTTCGCCGGCATCGCGCCCTTGCCATTGACCGCGGCATGAACAAGCTGGTCCAGCCCGACCTTGGCTCGCTCGGACCACGCGGCCTGGTCGTCGATTTTCGGCGCACCCGCGATACCCGCCTGGTGACAAGCGCTGCAGGCAGCCTTGTAGACTTGCTCGCCATCATCGGCGTGGACCAGACCATAGGCCATGAAAAGCGGCAAGGCGGTCAGTGCGGTTAGCAGGTTCTTGTTCATCGTTTAGGGTTGCTCTCGATGTGGTTAGTGTGGATGCTATTTCTGTTCTTGACTGGCGAAGTACGCCGCTAAATCTTTGACATCTTGGTCGCTCAGACCGGCGACCATGGGCTGCATCATGGGATTATTGCGCGCACCCGACTGATAGGCTTTGGTCGCGATAACCAGGTAGGTCTCGTGTTGGCCGGCCAGCTTTGGCCACTGTGGGTTGGTGCTGTTTCCGTCGATGCCATGACATCCGGCGCAGATTCTGGCCTTGGTTTTGCCGGCCGCTGCATCGCCCGCGTGGACGATCCCCGTTAAGGGCAATAGGCAAAGGAGTAGAAGCAATCTCTTCATGTATTCACTCTATGGTTGTTGTGGTGGCCCCGTGGCGCGGGCTGACCTCGCAAACCTCGAGGCTCGGTCAACCGGTCGGGTATATTACAGTGGGACCGGCCCGTTCAACAACGACTACCAGCGTACCCGAGCCCCGGGCCATCCGACGCGCCGCTCGCCCAGCCCGAGGCCCCACCGGGTGACAAAGGACCCGACCCTGGGCTTGCGGCAGGCCCAATATCTGTGTGGGGCGTTGAGCGCCCGTCAGCTCCCTGCGGATGTCGGTACGGAGGTCGCCTTCGCGGGTCGCTCCAACGCGGGTAAGTCGAGCGCGATCAACGCCATCACCGGCTTGCACCGTCTTTGCCGTGCAAGCAAGACACCGGGTCGTACGCAAACGATCAACTTTTTTGCGCTACCCGGCGACCGGCGTCTGGTCGACTTGCCCGGTTATGGTTTTGCGAAGGTGCCGGAGCCGACGCGCCTCCGTTGGCGCCGGGCAGTGGAAAGCTATCTCGAGGGCCGGTCCAGCTTGGCGGGCATGGTTATCGTCATGGACTCGCGCCACCCGCTACGCGACACCGACCAGATGCTGCTCGATTGGTGCATCGCTCGGCGGGTGAGCGTTCATCTGCTGCTGACAAAAGCCGACAAGCTGAGCAAGAGCCGGGCGGCGGAAGCACTAAGGCAAGTCCAGGCGGGCACGGGTTTGGGTGAGCAAGAACTCGTGAGCGGCCAATTGTTTAGCGCCACACGCTCGATCGGGTTGGAGACGGCGAGGACACGCGTGCATCGATGGCTCGCCTGACGCCCCCCAAAAAAAGAACCCCGGCTTGCAATCGGGGGGGAAGGACAAAGCCGGGGCAAGTCAGGACCCGGCTGGGGTGGCCGGGTGGGGTCCCGCTCAGGGAGGCAAAGCGGGGAGTGTCGATGATGACACTCATAAGATAAGAGTGTAACGCACGAAGAAAGTTCCAAGCCAGCCCCCAAGAAGTCGATTAATACACAAGCTGCATCAAAAACCGAAAATTCCCGGTGAAAAATAGCGCGAATGCAGGCGCAATCTAATATTTAATTTATAAACCGTTGTTTTTTATATTAAAAATGAGTAGTACAAAATTTGTCACATCTGAACAGATGCTATGTCTGGCGCGGCTTGAGGTCGATTTCCACCATTTCTTCCACAATTTTATCCACAGGTTTTGTGGATAAGCGTCGAGTTCCGAATCGGACCAGCGGGTTACCCAATACTTGTTGTGCGAAACGTGAACACATCCCCCTAACTGGAGCCCTAGTCGTCCACGAGCTCTAGAGCCGCCGGGTGGTACAGGAGCAGGAGTAACCGCCGGTCGCCACGCGCATACACCCTGCCGCGCACGGTGATTTGGCGGTTTAGCAAGCTTGGGAGGTCAAGCGACGCGAAGGCCTCCCGGCTCCGGGCCGGTATACGCACCGCCACATAGGGCGTGAGGTCCAGCCATCGCCCGCCGTCCCCCGCGCTGACGCCGCGTACGCGCCCCGTGACCACGTAGTAACCTTCCATCCCCGGCTTCATGTCCTCGGCTGGCACGGAGCGATAGCGCGGGTGCGACCAGATTCCCCGCTTTGCCCGGTATGCCTCTTGCTCGACTGTGAGATAGCACTCCTGCTGCCAGTCGTTGGGGGGAATAAGCAAGGACGCGGCCAACCCCTGTTCGAGCAACAGCGCCTGAATGTTTTGACCGTTTTCGCCAAAGACGTGCGCCAGGGTGCGCCCGTACCGGTCGTAACGTTGCTTGTCATAGCGTAATCCGATACGGGCCCCGGTGCGGGCGATGCCCTGAAGCGTCTTTTGGGCCTTACGCGCGAAGGGGTCGGAGGCGCGACCGTCGTAGCGTAGCTCCGGGGTGTCAATGCCGAGCAGTCGGAGGCGTCGCCCGTCATCCAGGCGCAAGGTGTCCCCATCGTAGACGTGGTCGGTCCACGCCCACTCGTCGATACGGTCGGCCGGACACGGGCTCTCGGCCGGTGCCGCGGGAACCGCGAATAGCGCCCCCCAAAAAACAAAAAAGGCGCCCCACGGAGACGCCTTTCGATGCTCCACTGGTTGACTTCCGCGGTATTAGCTCATGCCATATTTACGTCTGAATTTGTCCACGCGACCCGCCGTGTCGAGGATCTTCTGCTGCCCGGTGTAGAACGGATGGCAGGCGGAGCACACTTCCAAGTGCAAGTCCTTGCCATGCGTCGAGCGGGTTTTGAACGACGTGCCGCAGCTACAGCTGACGGTAATCTCTTTGTACTCGGGGTGAATGTCGGCCTTCATGGTTGTTCCAGGTCAATCTCGAAAGCAATCAATAATCATATCGAAGCGCGTCATTTCATGCAAAAGCTGGGCGCATGCGAAGGAGCCCGGGGTCAGCTTATCCCCAGCTCGTTCCAGATGGCGTCCACTCGGCGGCGTACGTCATCGCTCATGACGATGGCGTCACCCCAGGCGCGTGTGGTTTCTCCTTTGAGCTTTGTCGTCGCGTCCAGCCCGATCTTGGAGCCGAGCCCGGCCACCGGAGATGCAAAGTCGAGATAGTCGATGGGTGTGTTCTCCACCAGCGTGATATCGCGTGCCGGGTCCATCCGGGTAGTGACCGCCCAGATCACGTCTTTCCAATTCCTCGCATCGATATCGGCATCGGTCACGATCACGAACTTCGTGTACATGAACTGGCGCAAGAACGACCACACGCCCATCATGACGCGCTTCGCGTGGCCGGCGTATTGCTTGTGCATGGTGACAACGGCCAGCCGGTACGAGCATCCCTCCGGCGGCAGGTAGAAATCGGCAATCTCAGGAAACTGACGCTGCAAGATGGGGACGAACACCTCGTTTAGCGCCACACCAAGAATCGCAGGCTCGTCCGGGGGACGCCCCGTGTAGGTGCTGTGGTAGATGGGTGCGTCACGATGGGTGATGCGCGAGATGGTGAAGACGGGGAAGCGCTCGGTCTCGTTGTAGTAACCCGTGTGGTCGCCAAACGGTCCCTCCAGCGCCTCGTCGCCCGGCGCTATCGCTCCCTCCAACACAATTTCCGCGCTGGCGGGTACCTGCAGCCCCGAGGTCTGGCAGTTCACGAGCTCCGTGCGCGAGCCCCGCAGCAGTCCTGCGAAGGCGTACTCCGACAACGTGTCGGGCACGGGCGTGACCGCCGCCAGTATAGTGGCCGGGTCGGCGCCGAGGGCAACCGCTACCGGGAAGGGTTCACCAGGGTGTGCGGCTTGCCACTCCTGGTAGTCCAACGCGCCGCCACGATGACCGAGCCAACGCATGATCACGCGATTTGGCCCGATCACCTGCTGTCTGTAAATACCCAGGTTTGTCCGCGTCTTGTTGGGTCCGCGCGTGATAACGAGCGGCCAGGTAATCAGAGGACCGGCATCGCCGGGCCAGCAGGTCTGGATGGGAAACTGCTCCAGGTCCACGTCGGGTACGTCGATGGCGTTCTGCTGGCACACCGCCGAGCGTACGGTTTTCGGCGCCATATCCAGCACTTTCTTGTACGTGGGTAGACTCTTGAGCGCGTCCTTGAGGCCCTTGGGTGGTTCGGGCTCCTTGAGATAGGCGAGCAGTTTGCCGACCTCGCGTAACGCCGAGACCGACTCCTCGCCCATACCGAGCGCGACGCGCTCGACGGTGCCAAAGAGGTTGCCAAGCAGTGGAATGTCGCTCCCCTCGGGTTTCTCGAACAGCAAGGCGGGACCGCCGGCGCGCAAGGTGCGGTCGCAGATCTCCGTGACCTCCAGACGCGGCGAGACGGGTCTGTGGACCCGGCGGAGCTGGCCCCTTGTCTCCAGTTGCGCGATGAAGTCACGTAGGTCTTTGTACTGCATGGCAAAAGCGCTAAGTATTCAGCTCAGAGGGAGAATTCGGCCACGACGGGTGCGTGGTCAGAGGGGCGCTCGAGCTTTCGCGGCGCTTTGTCGATGATGCAGGCTGCGCACACGGCGGCCAGCTCGCGGCTCGCCAATATCAGATCGATGCGTAGCCCGAGATTGCGTCTGAAGGCAGCGGCGCGGTAGTCCCACCAGCTAAAGCTGCGCTCTTCTTGCTCGAACAGGCGAAAGGTGTCCTCGAGCCCCAGCGAGACCATGTTGTTTAGCGCCTGGCGTTCGGGGGTGCTGCACAGGATCTTCTCGTGCCAGGATTCAGGGTCATGAACGTCGCGGTCATCGGGCGCGATATTGAAGTCTCCGAGCACCACCACACGTGGATGACGGCTAAGCTCGTCCGCGATAAATCGCGTGACCTTCTCGAGCCAGTCCAGCTTGTATCTGTACTTCTCCGAGCCCACTTCTTGGCCGTTGACCACATAGAGGTTCACGACGCGGGTGTCGTTGACGGTTCCGACCAGAATACGCCGTTGCGGGTCATCCAGGGTGGGGAGGTCGCGCAAGACATCCTCGATCGGGTGCTTGCTGAGCAACGCCACACCGTTATAGGTCTTTTGCCCCGAGGCAACACTCTGGTAGCCCGCCGCTTCCAGCTCCATGGCGGGAAAGTTCTCGTCGGTCAGCTTGGTTTCCTGGAGCGCAAGCACGTCGGGCTTCTCAGTGCATAGCCAGTCGAGCACGTGGGGCAGGCGTACCTTTAGAGAATTCACGTTCCACGTCGCGATTTTCATGGGCGGTCAGGCAATCGAGCAAGTTCTCAGAGACGGAATCCACCGTGGCGTTTTCGAGTGCTGTAGTCCACTAGGTAAGCACCCAAGCCAAAGAACAAGACCGCCAGCGCCGCGATGAATATCCACTGATACTTGGACAAGCCGAACACGCTCTGGTCACGCGCCGCGCGTCGTGGTGTCGGGGTGGATGGGGTTTGTTGCGCTTGCGGTGCCGGTTGTTCTTCCAGCAGCGGCATGAGTACGACCTCCGCAAATGCGGACTGCTCGATGTTCAACAGCTCCTCTTTCAACAGAGCATTTTCTTCGGTGAGCCGTTCGATCTCATCGGCTGACTCTTGCTGGGCCCCGGTCGAAGTGTCCTCGAGCTGAGCGCTGAGGTCCTCGACGCGAAGCTCTGCCTCTTCGAGCCGCGATTGTGTCTCGCTGTGCTGCGCTTGAAGCGTCGCAAGCTCGAGCTGCGCGGGTTTTTCGGCCATCAGGTATCGGCCATCCACCCACCCAACCACCCCGTCTTGAGTGCGAACCTGTGTGAACGTGTCGTCGCTGGCCATGATTTCAACGGCCGAGCCGCTGGGTATGAGCTCCAAAATCGGGCTGTCCGCCGACTTGTCCTCGTGTATCCCAAGCTCCAAACGGTCGACGACATACCTCGTCTCCGCCAGCGCGAACGGCGTGGTGGCGAGAATTGCCAACAGGCAGGTGGCGATAGCGGTAAAGCGGCGCGCGTGACAAGGGCGACGGTTTAGGGAGACTTTGCGAAACATAGGACTATCTCGTAGCCGATGGGATTGGTGTAGTGCGCTTGCCATGCCGGTATGCTCAGAGCGGTGTTCGACCTACTCCAGGCCTCGTTGGCGCAATAGCGCGCCTGCATCGGGCGCGCGTCCGCGAAACTCCTCGAACAGCTCAGCCGCGTCTCTAGAACCTCCTTGTTCGAGTACAGCGTGCAAGAAGCGTCGACCCGTGTCCGGGTCCAAGACGCCCGCCTCCACAAAAGCTTCGAATACGTCGGCGGACAGTACCTCCGCCCACAAGTAGCTGTAATACCCTGCCGCATAACCACCCGCGAAGATATGCGAAAAGGCGCTGGCGAAGCGATTGAAGGGCGGTGGTTTGACCACGGCGACCTGCGCACGCACTTCATCCAGAACCGATACCACATCCACGGGAGCCTCAGGGCTGTAATTCAAGTGTAACTTGAAATCGAACAAGGCGAACTCGAGCTGTCTGAGCAGTGCCAGACCAGCCTGAAAATTCCTACTCGCCAGCAGCTTGTCGAGCACCGCGTCCGGCAACGCGTGCCCGTCGCTGTAATGCCCCGAGATCAACTTCAGCGCGTCGCGGTTCCAGCACCAGTTCTCCATAAGCTGGCTGGGGAGCTCGACGGCATCCCAGGAAACACCGTTGATACCCGAGACCGGCGCGTAGTCGACCTTGGAAAGCATGTGGTGCAGCGCATGGCCAAACTCGTGGAACAGGGTCAGCACTTCGTCGTGGGTCAACTGCGCCGGCGCGTCTTCCACGGGCGGGCTGAAGTTGCAGGTGATGAAGGCGACCGGGGTCTGGATGTGCCCATCAACACGCCTGCGTACGACACAGTCATCCATCCAAGCGCCGCCGCGTTTGTGAGCGCGGGTGTACAAATCCATATAGAAGCGTCCACGCAGCGTGCCCCGCTCGTCGTAAAGCGCAAAAAATCGCACATCGCGATGCCAGGTGTCCGCCTCCGGCACCTCCCTGCATTCCAAACCGAAGAGGCTGCGGGCAACAGCGAATAAGCCGTCAAGGACACGGGGCAACGGGAAATACGCGCGTAGCGCCTGCGCCGAGATGGAATAGCGCTCTTGCTTGAGCTTCTCGGAGTAGTACACGAGGTCCCAGACCTGGAGGTCCTCCAGGCCGTGCGTGGTCGCGGCGAACTCGCGTAGCTCCTCGAGCTCGGTCTCCGCCAGCGGTTTTGCCCGCGCCGCCAAGTCTTCTAGAAACGCGACCACCTGGTCCGGGCTCTGCGCCATTTTTGTTTCCAAGGAGAGTCTGGCGAAGCTCGAAAAACCAAGCTGCTGCGCCTGCTCGTAGCGAAGCCGAAGGATCTCTTCGATGGTCGGTCCGTTGTCCCAACGGCCAGCGTGAGGACCACGGTCGGATGCGCGTGTCGCATAAGCTTCGTAGACCTCCGCGCGCAGCGCGCGGTTATCGGCATAGGTCATCACCGCCAAATACGAGGGAAACTCCAGCGAGATCAGCCAGCCGCTCAGCCCCCGTTGCTGCGCCGCCTCGCGGGCGAGCAGGCGGGCCCTTTCGGGTAAGCCCGCCAAGGTGGCCTCGGTGTCCACGTGTTTTGTCCAGGCCTGGGTCGAATCCAGTACGTTCTCGGAGAATTGATTCGACAATGCGGCGAGCGTTGCGGTCAGCTCCTTGAAGCGCTGTTTGGTCTTGCCGTTTAGGTCCACCCCTGCCAGTCTGAAGTCGCGCAGAGCGTTTTCAATGCACTTGCGCTGTGCCTGACCAAGCTGGCTTCGCGTCGCCGGGTCGTCTTGAATCGACCTGAAGGCCCGGTGCAGACGAGGGTCCTGTTTTAGCTCGGTGTCGTATCTGGTGATCTCGGGTAAGCAGATGTTGTAAACGTCGCGCAGCTCGGCATTGTCGGCGACCGCGTGCAAATGCACCACCGGTGACCAAGCCCGGCTGAGACGGTCGGAAATGTCTTCCAACGGTTGGAGTAAGGAGCTCCACGTCGGTGGATGCTTTGCTTCCAAGAGCCGGTCCACGTTGGCGCGACCCTCGGCGAGTAGCGCCTGGACGGCGGGCACCACGTGATGCGGGCGGATCCTAGAGAAAGCCGGTAGCTCCTCTAGCTCTAGCAGCGGGTTAGATTGGGTCACGTGTCGTCCTGGCCATTCGAAAGCGCGGTTCCCTTATCTTACCAGCCAGCCAATACAAAGCGTGTCAGTCGATTTAGCGTGCTACGCGGGTTCACTCAGCACCTGGCGCCACGAGCGCCGGTTCCCCTTCGGTGGTGAGCTCGCCTCGTTTCTCTGGCGCACCTGCGGACCCGCCTACAGCGAACGCGTCGCCAACGCCTTCGAGGCCTTTTACGAATCCTTGGTCACAGATGCCAGGCGCAGCTTCCGCACCCATGCGATGACGGACCGCACGCTGCATACCGACGAGCTGCGGTGCCTTGCGCGGATTGCAGGGCTTCAGGCCGACTATCGTCCGCTCATCGAGGCGGTCGTGTGTTGGTTTACCCCATCCGGGGCACTGGGCCGGGGCTTGCTCAACAAAGCCGGGCTGCTCGCACACTGGCTGGCGCGCGCCGGTCACGCGGTGACGCTGACTCCGCATCTCGGCGGTCCGCCGAAGAGTCGCCTGCTGCTTTGCTCCCCGCATCCGGAGATGGCGAGGATGGGGAATCCCGAGGCTATCGGCCGCCGTCCGCACGCCTGACCAAGAGCACGCGGGCGGTTCCCCTAGGCGACCCGCGTCAGCACGAGTAGACGCGGGTCGGACCCGGAGTGTCTACCTACGAACGCCTTTTGGTATAGTTCCCGTGCGGAGCGCATAAGGCCAACAATACCTAGGAGAGTGGGGAGATGAGCACGGTTCCTGACGAACTGCGTTATACCAAGACTCACGAGTGGGTTCGCATGGAGGACGATGGTAGCGTGACTATCGGGTTATCCGACCACGCTCAGGAGCAGCTTGGAGACTTAGTTTACGTCGAGCTGCCCGATGTGGGCCGGCAACTGAGCCCGGGCGAGGAGGTAGCCGTCGTGGAGTCGGTAAAGGCCGCGTCGGACATCTACGCGCCCATTTCGGGGGAGGTGACGGAAGCCAACGATGTGCTCGCCGACAGCCCTGAAACCGTTAACGCCGACCCCTACGGAGACGGGTGGTTGTTTCGTATAGAGCCCACCGACGCAAAGGAGCTCGACGAGCTGCTCGATGCCGAAGAATACACGGAGCTCGCCGAGTCCGAGTCCTCCTGAGCAGACGCCGGCGCAAACCACGAGGAGCCGACAATGACCAGTGTTACGCTTGATGGAACCCCGCTAACGCTTGTAGGGGAGCTACCCGCGGTCGGGTCGCCAGCACCCCCCTTCGAGCTCGTCGACAAGGCGCTCCAAGACGTGAGCCTGCAAAGCTTTGCCGGCAAGAAGAAGCTTCTCAACATCGTACCGAGCCTGGACACACCCACCTGCGCCATCTCGACTCGCAAGTTCAACGAGCACGCCGCCAGCCATCCGGACACGGTTGTGCTGGTCATCTCGGCGGACTTGCCGTTTGCACAACAACGCTTTTGCGACGGCGAGGGGCTTAGCAACGTCGTTACCCTGTCGATGATGCGCGGGCGTGGTTTTGCAAAGGCCTACGGGGTGCTCATCGACGATGGCGCGCTTGCCGGCATTACGGCGCGGGCGGTCGTAGTAATCGACGCGGATGACAAGGTGGTATATACCGAGCTGGTCCCCGAGATCGCGGACGAGCCGGACTACGAGCAAGCACTGGCGGTGCTGTAGGTCTTGGGCTGGGCCCGCGCGCGGGGAGCTCGGGCGCTCAGCTCGCGCGGGCCGGGGTAGCTCCGGTCGAGTCCCGCTTGGCGCACACGGCGCAGTGCGGGTCTCGCTCGAGCTTCAAGCACCGGTATTCCATGTGTAGCGCGTCGAGGAAGATGACACGCCCGACCAGGCTCTCGCCCATGCCGATGATAAGCTTTAGCGTCTCCGCCGCCTGCATGCTGCCCACGATCCCCAGCAAGGGGGCAAACACACCGGTATCCGAGCATGCCTCCGCCTCCGTGCCTTCATCGCTGTACAAGCAGTGGTAGCAAGGGCTTTGCGCCAGACCCGTATCGAACACACTGACCTGACCTTCCATACGCTGCGCGGCACCGGAGACCAGCGGTGTTCGCGTGGCGACGCACGCCGCGTTGAGCGCAAAACGCGTCTCGAAGTTATCGCTTGCATCCACTACCACGTCAGCCAGGGCAACCGCTGACACCAGCTCGTCGTCAGCGAGCACCCGGGCGATGGGCACGACCCGCACCCCCGGGTTGAGCGCCTTCAGCGTTTCCTCTCCGGACTCGACCTTGAGCCGTCCGATATCCGCGGTCGCGTGCAGGATCTGGCGCTGCAGATTGGACAGCTCGACGACATCGAAATCGGCGAGCACGATACAACCGACCCCGGCACTGGCCAGATACATGGCCGCGGGGGAGCCAAGACCACCGGCACCCACGACCAGCACGCGTGCATCGAGCAGACGTTGCTGCCCGGCTCGGCCTATTTGGGACAGGACCAAGTGGCGGCTGTACCGGGTGAACTGTTCGTCGTCCATCAGCCTCGTGCGCCTCGGTTCGATAGGTTCGTAGTTTCACGCTCCACACGGTGGCTGGCAATACCCGGCTAGCTCGATTGACCGTCCTCGCATGCGCCCTCGGTGACGCGTTCTCGGTGCCCAGTGTCCCGATGCGTGCGGATGTCGCTATACCCATACCGCGCGAGGTGTGCACGCACGGCGGGTGCTTGGTCGAAGCCATGCTCCAGGCAAAGGACACCGCCGCGGTTCAGATAGCGCGGGGCGAGCGCGATGATATGGCGCAGCGCCCTGAGTCCATCCGGGCCCCCCTGCAACGCAAGCGGCGGCTCGTAGCGCACCTCACCGGCGCGCAAGCACGGGTCGGCATCCGCGACGTACGGGGGGTTGGAGACAATCAGGTCAAAGCGTGTGTGGGTGACCGCCTCGAAGAAGTCGCCCGCGGCAAACAGGACGTTACTTATCCCCAGCTGCTCGGCGTTGCGTCGAGCGATAACCAGGGCAGGGGTCGATACATCGGTCGCGGTGACTCGACACCGCGGGCGCTCGATGGCGATGCTCAGCGCCAGGTTGCCGCTACCCGTGCCAAGGTCGAGCACCGTACGCTCGACGTCTCTTGGTAGTCGTGCCAACGCGATGTCGACCAAGCACTCCGTGTCGGGGCGGGGAATCAGCGTGTCGGGCGTCACCTCGAGGTCGATGGACCAGAATTCCCGATGCCCGATGAGGTAGGCCACCGGCTCGCCGTTTGCGCGCCGCTCGACCAGGTCGTTGAACCGGGCCGCGTCCACTGGGCCAAGCGGCTCCTCGGGGAATGCGTGCAGCCAGTGTCGCGGCCGGCCCAGCACGCAGCCGAGCAGAACCTCGGCATCGAGCCGTGCGGACAGCTGCGTGGTACGCA